>Ga0137372_10002908_pt1 | contig 16639 bp, 17 predicted proteins | sample SagtaG_6_FD_104911 | JGI IMG/M metagenome (GOLD analysis project Ga0137372, IMG submission 104911) | Vadose zone soil microbial communities from Sagehorn Ranch, Mendocino, California, USA - Sage1_R_60_16 metaG | ecosystem: Environmental > Terrestrial > Soil > Vadose zone | place: USA...
AGCTTCGTCGACGTCTTCATCGGCGTCTACACGCTACTGATCCTCGCGTACATCATCACGTCCTGGATTCGGCTGCCGTACTCCACGTGGCTCAACCGCGTCCAGCGCTTTCTCTACGACGTCTGCGATCCGTATTTGCGGATCTTCCGGCGGCTGCTGCCGCCGTTCGGGCCGCTCGATCTCTCGCCGATGCTCGGAGTCGTAGTTCTCTACCTCATCGACCGGATCTTGCACGCGCTGCTCGACCTAGCGCACTGACAGGGGAGGTTCCCATGGCACTCACACCAGTCGAGATCAGACACATCAGCCTCGGACGATCGATCCTCGGCTACAGCCGTCCCGCGGTGGACAAGCTGCTCGACGACGTGATCGACAGCTTCGAGCAGGTTTGGCGCGAGCGCGCGGACCTCGCGGACAAGGTCGAGCACCTCGAGCAGGATCTCGTCCGCCACCGCGAGCTCGAGACGCTGCTTCGCACGACGCTCGTCTCAGCGGAGCGAGCCTCGCAGGAGCTGAAGGAACAGGCGCGGCGCGAAGCGGAGCTCGTCGTCACCGAAGCGCACGCCGAGGCGCGGAAGGTGACCCTCGACGCTCTCGCCGAGCTCGAGCGAATGCGCTCCGAGTCGCGTCGTATTCGGTCGCTGCTCGGTGCCGCCCTGGCGACGCTCGCCGAAGGCAAGGACGGCGCCGACGAGGACCCGCACGCGGGGGAAGCGCGCGCCGCGTAGGGCTAGAGTAGGGCCGTGAGCCGTGCGGGCGAAACGAGGTTGAAGCTGCAGGTGTCGCCCGGCGCCCGCCGTCCCGGCGTCTCCGGCCGGTACGGCAACGCCTGGAAGGTGCGCGTCGCGGCACCGCCTGAGGACGGACGCGCGAACGATGCCGTGCTCCGCCTCGTCTCGGACGTCCTCGGCGCACACGTCGAGCTCGTCGCCGGCCATGCGTCCCGCGACAAGGTCGTCGCCGTGTCCGGCGTGACGCGGGCGGATGCCGAGCGATTGCTATCCGTCGCCGCGGGAAAGGACCGCGCATGAGCGTCGACGTCGAGCGCTTTCGCACCACGTTGCTCGACGAACGCAAGCGCGTCGAGCAGGCGATCGAGTATCTCCATCAGGAGAACCCCGGCAGCCTCGAAGACGAGACCGAGGAGATCTTCGGCACGAACGACAACCACCTCGGCGACGCTGCGTCCGGAACGCTCGACCGGGAGATCGACTACACCCTCGAGGAGAACTCCGAGCAGGTGTTGACCGCGATCGACGCTGCGCTGACGCGGATCGAAGACGGCACGTTCGGCACGTGCGCAAACTGCGGCAAGCCGATCGCAGAGGAACGGCTGGAGGCACGGCCCTGGGCGACCCTGTGCATCGACTGCAAGCGCAAGGAAGAAGGCCCTTGACCGAGTCGCCGGCGCGGCACGCGCCGGATGTCCGGGTCGGCTCGGCGACAGACGGCCTGACGCCGTTCTCGACGGCGAAGCGCTCGCTCGGTGCTGGGCTGTCCGAGTGGTTCGCGCTCGCCGCCGTTGCGATCGCCGCCGTCGCCGCCGACCAGCTGACGAAGCATCTCGTGTCGTCGAAGCTGGCGCTCGACGACGAAGCGAAGGTCGTCGGCCCGCTCTCGATTCACCACGTGCAGAACGCGGGGTTCGCGTTTGGGCTCTTCTCGAGTGCGACGGCGGTGGTGATCGTGCTCACCGGGTTGGCCGTCGGGTGGATGCTCATCTTCTTTGCGCGCTCGGGCGCGCGACATCCGGTGTTGCCCATCGCGCTCGGTCTCGTGATCGGGGGCAGCCTCTCGAATCTCGTCGACAGGGTGCGGCTCGGCCACGTCACGGACTTTCTCGACCTGAAGTGGTGGCCGGCGTTCAACCTCGCCGATAGCTTCATCGTCGTCGGCGTCGCGATCCTGCTCGCGGCGCTCGTCGCCGCGGACCATCCGCGTGCGCGTTCGCGTTCCTGATTCGGCCGCAGGCTCGCGGCTCGACTCGTTTCTCGCGCAGCAGGTCGGCTCACGTGCGGAGGCGGAGCGCCTGATCGAAGCGGGCGCGCTCGTCGACGGCGCGCGCCGCGCGAAGAGCTGGAAGCTCCAGGGCGGGGAGGAGATCGACTTCGAGCCGCCGCCCGAGCCGGCGCCGCTCGAGCGCGAGGAGATCGACGTGCGCATCGCGTACGAGGACGAGTATTTGCTCGTCGTCGACAAGCCGGCGGGACTTGTGGTACATCCGGCGGCCGGTCACGCGTCGGGGACGCTCGTGCACGCCCTTGTCGGCATCGCGGGCGGCGGCGAGGAGACCCGGCGGGGGATCGTCCACCGCCTCGACCGCGACACGTCCGGGCTGATGGTCGTCGCACGAACCGAGGACGCCTACCGCAGGCTGCAGTCACTCGTGAAGCGCCGCGCACTCGAGCGCGAATACCTTGCCCTCGTTCGCGGCCGCCCGCGCTCGCGCGCCGGGAGGATCGATGCTGCGATCGGCCGCGACCGCAACGATCCGCTGCGCCACTCGCTCGATACGGACACGCCGCGCGCTGCCGTCACCCACTTCGAGGTCGAGGAGCTGCTGCCCGAGCACGCGCTGCTCCGGGTACGCCTCGAGACCGGCCGCACGCACCAGGTCCGCGTCCACCTCGCCGCGATCGGACTGCCCCTGTCGGGCGATCCGGTCTACGGACCGAAGGGCGACCTCGGGTTGGAGCGCCAGTTCCTTCATGCGGCGCGGCTCGCGTTCGACCATCCGATCACGAGCGAGCGGGTCGAGCTCGAATCGCCGCTGCCACGAGACCTGCGGCGCGCGCTCGAAGCGGCGCGGCGCTAGCCGCTCTGGACGACGCCGCACCGGTTAAGCAGACAGCTTCCGCACGAATCGGGGATTTCCGCCTCGCGGCAGCTAGAATCCCACGGCTTCTATCCCAACTCCCCGGCGGAAAGCCCGGGACGGGGGTGCCGGCCGCTCAGGCCGGTTCCGTCCGAGTCCGCCGGCGTTCACGCAAGCGAAACCAGAGAGGAACCCATGGCAGTCGTCAGCATGCGAGAGCTTTTGGAGGCCGGCGTCCACTTCGGCCACCAGACCCGCCGCTGGAACCCGAAGATGAAGCGCTTCATCTTCGCCGAGCGCGGCGGTATCTACATCATCGACCTGCAGCAGACGCACCAGCTGCTTGAGGAAGCGCACGACTTCGCGCGCAACCTCGCGGAGCGCAACGGCACGGTCCTGTTCGTCGGCACGAAGAAGCAGGCTCAAGATGCGATCGAGGAGCAGGCGAAGCGTGTCGGCATGCCGTATGTGAGCCACCGTTGGCTAGGCGGCCTGCTGACGAACTGGCGCACGATCTCCGATCGCATCGAGCGGCTTCACGATCTCCGCCGGCAGAAGGAGGAGGGTCAGCTCGAGCTGCTGCCCGCGAAGGAGCGGATCGCGATGCTCGCCGAGCTCGAGAAGCTCGAGTCGAACCTCGGCGGCGTCGCCGATCTGCGCCGGCAGCCCGACGCGATCTTCATCGTCGATCTCCGCAAGGAGCAGCTCGCCGTTCGCGAGGCGCGCCGCTTGGGCATGCCGGTGATCGCGCTGGTCGACACGAATTGCGACCCCGACGAGGCCGACTACATCATCCCAGGCAACGACGACGCGATCCGCTCGTGCAGCCTGATCACGCGCGCGATCGCCGACGGCATCGAGGCAGGCAGACAGAAGGTCGCGCCGCAGGACTTCGTGAAGGACCTCCAGCCGGACGCCCAGGCCGAGAAGCCGGCGGCCGACGAGACCCCGGCCGAGCACGAGCCGCTGTCGAAGGGTGAGGCGACGGTCGAGCCGGTCGCCGAAGAGGTAACCGCGGAATGACCGTTGCGATCTCCGCCAGCCTCGTGAAGGAGCTTCGCGATCAGACGGGCGCGGGAATGATGGATGCCAAGCGGGCGCTCGTCGAGACGGGAGGCGACATCGAGGCGGCGCGCACCCTGCTGCGCGAGCGCGGGATGGCGTCGGCTGCCAAGCGCGCAGGACGCGAGACGACCGAAGGCGTCGTCCTGCTGAAGGTCGGCGAAGGCAAAGGCTCGCTCGTCGCCGTCGGCTGCGAGACGGAGCCGGTGTCGAAGAACGCGGAGTTCCGTGCCTTCGTGGAGCACGTCCTCGAGGCCGCGTACAGCACCTACCTCGCCGACAAGATCGACGAGCTCGAGGAGGAGCGCAACGAGCTGATCGCCAAGATCGGGGAGAACATCGCCATCGTCGGCACGGTGACGTTCGAGGCGGTCGACGGCGGAGTGATCGAGGGCTACGTCCATCCACCCGCGAGCAAGCTCGGGGTGCTCGTGCAGCTGCGCGGTGGAACCGGCGAGCTCGCGCGAAAGGTGGCAATGCACATCGCAGCGTCGGCGCCGCAGTGGATTTCCCGCGAAGACGTCCCCGAGGACGTGGCAACGGCGGAGCGCGAGATCTACGCGAACTCCGACGAGGTCCTCTCGAAGCCGGAGCAGGCACGTGAGAAGATCGTCGAGGGCATGCTCAACAAGCGCTTCTTCTCGGCCCAGGTGCTGAACGACCAGGCCTGGATCCACGACCCGGCCAGGACCGTGGCGCAGGCGCTCGCGGACGAGGACGCGGAGGTGCTCGAGTTCGAGCGCTTCGCCCTCGCGGGATGACCGTCCCCGAGCGGGTCGCAGCGGATGCAGGTTCCACGGAGCCCGTGTTTCGCCGCATCCTGCTCAAGCTCTCCGGCGAGGCGTTGATGGGCGACCGGGAGTACGGCATCGATCTCGCGACGGTCGAGGCGACCGCGGCGGAGATCGTCGACGTGCAGTCGACCGGCGTCGAGGTCGCGATCGTCGTCGGCGGCGGGAACATCTACCGCGGCATGGCCGCGGCGGCAGACGGAATGGACCGGGCGACGGCGGACTACGCGGGGATGCTGGCGACGCTGCTCAACGCGCTCGCGCTCCAGGACGCGATCGAGCGCGCCGGCGCGGCGACGCGGGTCCAGTCGGCGATCGACGTGGCGCAGGTCGCCGAGCCCTACATCCGCCGGCGCGCGATTCGCCATCTGGAAAAGGACCGGATCGTTCTCTTCGCCGCGGGCACCGGCAATCCGTTCTTCACGACCGACACCGCCGCCGCCCTCCGATCGCTCGAAATCGGCGCGGAGGCGCTGCTGATGGGCAAGCACGGCGTCGAAGGCGTGTACGCGGGCGATCCCGACACGGACCCCGAGGCCGCCTTCCTACCCAGGCTGTCGCACCTCGAGGCGATCGAGCGCGGGCTGAAGGTGATGGACACGACGGCGCTGTCGCTGTGCATGGACAACGACATCCCGATCTACGTCTTCGAGCTGACCCCGGGGAACATCCGGCGCGTCGTCACGGGAGAGCGGGTCGGGACGATCATCTCGAGCGAGGGAGGACGCTGATGGTTATGGCCACGGCCGAGGAGCTGATCGCGGACGCCGGCCGGCGGATGGACAAGTCGGTCGAGCACGCGCGCAACGAGTTCAACACCGTGCGCACCGGACGGGCATCGGCCGGGCTGCTCGATCGCATCGACGTCGACTACTACGGCTCGCCGACGCCGCTGAAGCAGCTCGCGACGATCAACGTCCCCGAGCCGAGGATGCTCACGATCCAACCGTTCGATCCCACCTCGATCAAGGCGATCGAGAAGGCGATTCAAGAGTCCGATCTCGGTCTGCAACCGTCGAACGACGGCAAGCTGATCCGCCTGCCGATCCCGCAGCTGACCGAGGAGCGGCGCAAGGAGCTCGTCAAGGTCGTCGGCCACATGGCGGAAGAGCACCGGGTCGCCGTCCGCGAGGTCCGCCGAGACGCGCTGCGGCACCTGCAAGAGCTCGTGAAGAAAGGCGACGTCGGTGAGGACGACGAGCGGCGCGCGGAGCAGGAGGTGCAGAAGCTCACGGACGCGCACACGAAGACGATCGACGAGCTCCTGAAGCACAAAGAAGCCGAGATCATGGAGGTATGAGCACGCGGACGGAAACCGCGACCTCTCGGGCGCCGAAGCGTGAGAATCTCGCGCGCTCGGTCGCGATCATCATGGACGGCAACGGGCGCTGGGCCGCGCGGCAGGGGCTGCCGGTCGCCGACGGCCACCGCGCCGGCACGCGCGCCGTCCGCCGGACGGTTGAAGCGGCGATCGCGCTCGGGATCGAGACGCTCACCATCTATGCGTTCTCGACAGAGAACTGGACGCGCCCGGAGGACGAGGTCGAGGACCTGATCGAGATCTTCGGGGAGACGATCGACCGCGAGCTTCCTGATCTCTGCAAGGAGGGCGTGCGCGCGCGGTTCGTCGGCCGCCGCGATCGCGTGCCGGAGTGGCTGCGCGAGCGGATGGCGAATCTCGAGTCCGAGACCGAAGCCAACGAGCGACTCCACCTGTGGATCGCGCTCGACTACGGCGGGCGTGCCGAGCTCGTGGAGGCGGCGCGGCGGCTCGTCGAGGACGGGGTCGCGCCCGAGCAGGTCGACGAGGCGGCGATCGCGTCGCGCCTCTACGCGCCCGAGCTGCCCGACCCCGACCTGCTGATCCGCACGTCGGGCGAGCTGCGCATCTCGAACTTCCTCCTCTGGCAGCTCGCGTACGCGGAGCTCCTGTTCGTCGACACCCTCTGGCCGGACTTCGGCGAGGACGACCTGCGAGGTGCGCTGGAGGAATATGCACGCAGACGGCGTCGCTTCGGCGGCCGGTAGTGGGCCACTAGTGCCGGCGTTCCTGTCGCGGATCCTGATCGCCGCCGTCGGCGTCCCGGTGGTGCTCGGACTCGTGTACGTCGGGGGCTGGTGGCTGTTCGCGCTCGCAGCGGTTGCGGGGCTGATCGCGCTGCACGAGTTCTATGTCATGGCGCGGCCGCTGCGGCCGCTCGTCCTGGCCGGCTACGGCGGGGGCGCAGCGGCGCTCGTCGGCGCGCAGCTCGGCGGGATGGAGTGGCTGCTCGGCGGCTTCCTGGCGACGTTCCTGTTCGCGTTCTTCCTCTTCCTGGTCGCGACAACACGGGCGCCTGCGACCGTGTCGATCAGCGGCACCGTCCTCGGCGCCTCGTGGATCGGACTCGGGCTCGGCTTCGTGCTCTTGTTGCGCGACTTCGGTCCGCACGGGAGGTTAGCGGCGTTCACCGTGCTGATCGCGGTGTGGGCGGACGACACCGCCGCGTACTTGATGGGCCGGCTGATCGGCCGCCACAAGTTCTCGCCCGCGCTGTCGCCGGCGAAGACGTGGGAGGGTTTCGTCGCAGGGACCGCGGCGGCGATGTTCGTCGCCTTCGTCGCGCTCTACCATCAGCACTTCCTGACGATCGGCGAGTCGATCGCGCTCGGCGCCGTCGTCGCGGTCGCCGCCGCGCTCGGCGATCTCTTCGAGTCGGCGTTGAAGCGCGACATGCAGGTGAAGGACAGCGGCACGATCCTCGCAGGCCACGGCGGCATGCTCGATCGACTCGATGCGCTGCTCTTCGCCGTGCCGGCGGCGTACTTCACGATCGTCGTACTGGGCTAGGCACACTGTCCTCATGAAGCGGATCGCCGTCCTCGGCGCCACCGGCTCCATCGGCCGCCAGGCGCTGGAGGTGATCGGCGCGAACACGGAGCTCGAGCTCGTTGCGGCGTCTTCGGGCTCGACGCCGATCGACGGAATCGCACCGCTCACCCAGACCGGCGGCGACGTGACCGAGCTGCTCGAGCGTGCGAACCCAGACGTCGTCCTGAACGCGATCGTCGGCTTCGCGGGCGTCCACGCCACGCTGTGGGCTTTGGAGCGCGGTGTCACGCTCGCGCTTGCCAACAAGGAGAGCCTCGTCGCGGCGGGCGACCTCGCCCTCGCTGCGTGGGAGCGCGGCGGCAGCCTGCTGCTCCCGGTGGACAGCGAGCACTCGGCGGCGTTCCAGTGTCTCGAGGGCCGGGCGGCCGACACGGTCGAGGCGCTCGTGCTGACGGCGTCCGGCGGGCCGTTTCGAGGCCGCCCGCGTGAGGAGCTCGAGGACGTGACGCCTGAGCAGGCGCTCGCCCATCCGACCTGGTCGATGGGCCCGAAGATCACGGTGGACTCCGCGACGCTGGCCAACAAAGGACTCGAGCTGCTCGAGGCGCATTTCCTGTTCCGGCTGCCGTATGAACGGATCGAGGTCGTCGTGCATCCGTCATCGATCGTCCATGCGCTCGTGCGTTTTCGCGACGGCGCCGTGCTCGCGCACCTCGGCTATCCCGACATGCGCGTGCCGATTTCGTACGCGCTCACCTATCCGGCGCGTGCGACGACGCCGGTCCCGCAGCTCGATCTCGCGTCCGGCCTGAAGCTGGAGTTTCACGCGCCGGACGTCGACGCCTTCCCGCTCCTCGCCCTCGCGCGCGACGCGGGGGAAAAGGGGGGCACCTATCCGTGCGCGTTCAACGCAGCGAACGAAGTGGGGGTGCAGGCGTTCCTCGAAGGACGGATCAAGTTCCTGGACATCGCAGCCGCCGTCGAGGACGTGCTCGCTCGCGTCGACGGCGCGCCCGCGCGCGACCTCGCCGAGCTGATCGCCGCCGACCGCCGCGCGCGGGAGCTGGTCGCTGTCGCATGAGCATTCTCGTCGGGATCGTGGGGCTCGGATTCCTCATCCTCATCCACGAGGGCGGGCACTTCCTGACCGCGCTCGCAGTCGGGATGAACCCGCGCAAGTTCTACGTCGGGTTTCCACCGGCGATCGTGAAGACCCGCCGGCGCGGGATCGAGTACGGCCTCGGCGCGATCCCACTCGGCGGCTACGTGAAGATCCCGGGGATGCACCGGCCGGCGGCGTCCGACCTGGAGCTGCACTTCCAGCGGGCGGTCGCCGAAGCGCCGGAGCTTGTCGGTCCGCTCGACCGCGTCCGACGGATGCTCACCCGGGTGGACTACGACGGCGCGCGCGACTCGGTGAGCGAGCTCGAAGAAGCCGCCGAGCGGGCGCAGCTCTCGACGCAGGCGCGGGCAGGCGTCACCCGCGGCATCACCGATCTGAGCGACGGGCTGGCGAAGGATGCGTACTGGCGCGCCGCGCCGTGGAAGCGCGTGCTGGTGATCTTCGCCGGCCCGGGAACGAACGCGCTGTTCGCGATCGTCCTCTTCGCGATCCTGTTCATGATCGGCGGGGGCAAGCCGACGACGACCGTCGGCGACGTCCTGGCGGGAACGCCCGCGGCCCACGCGGGGCTGCGTGCGGGAGACCGGGTCGTCGCGATCGACGGCCGCCCCGTGGGCGCGACGCAGATCCCGAAGCGCATCTCCGGCTCCCGCGGACGGCCTTTGACGCTGCGGGTCGAGCGCGACGGCCGATCGCTCATCGTAGGACCGGTCGCGCCGAAGAAGACGGACGGCGTCTACCGGCTCGGCTTCGTGCTCAAGGGCAAGGGGCTCGCGCCGCCCGCCGCGACGAAGAACGCCGTCCGGCTGACGGGGCTGGTCTCATGGGACATCGTCCGCTCGCTCGGCCGGCTCGTCCACCACTCGGGTCGCAAGCAGCTCTCGAGCCCGGTCGGGATCGTCCAGGGCTCCTCGGCCGCCGTGAAGGAAGGGACGCAGACGTACCTCTGGGTGCTGGCGCTGATCTCGCTCTCCCTCGCGCTGATCAACCTGCTGCCGCTCCTGCCGCTGGACGGCGGGCACATCTTCTTTTCGCTGCTCGAGGCGATGCGCGGGAAAGCGGTCGGGCGGGAGGTCTACGAGCGCGTTTCGGCGATCGGGATCGCGCTGGTCCTGATGTTGATGTTCATCGGGCTCTCGAACGACCTCGGACGCATAGGAGGCGGCTAACCTAGGGCCGGATGGCCAGCGACCGGAAGATCAAGGTCGGAAACGTCGAGATCGGCGGCGGCGCCCCAGTCGTCGTCCAGTCGATGACGCTCACGCCGACGCACGACGTCGAGGCGACGACCGCGCAGATCGCCGCGCTCGCATCGGCCGGCTGCGAGATCGCCCGCTGCGCAGTGCCGAAGCTCGAGGACGCGGAGGCGCTGAAGAAGATCGTGCGGTTCAGCCCGATCCCCGTCATCGCGGACATCCACTTCAACGCCTCGCTCGCGCTGAAGGCGATCGACGCCGGGGTTGCCGCGGTGCGCATCAATCCGGGGAATATCGGCGGCCCCGAGAAGGTCGAGCAAGTCGTGGCGGCGGCGAAGCGTGCCGGCATCCCGATGCGGATCGGCGCCAACTCCGGCTCGCTTCCGAAGCATCTCCACGCTCTCGCGCAGGACGACCAGGCGGAGGCGCTCGTCGAGGCCGCGCTCGAGGAGGTCCGGCTGCTCGAGAAGCTCGACTACGTCGACTTCAAGATCAGCGTCAAGTCGACGAGCGTCCCGACCATGATCCGCGCCTACCGCATGCTCGCCGAGAAGGTCCCGTACCCGCTGCATCTGGGTGTCACTGAAGCCGGAACCCCATTTGCCGGCTCCATCAAGTCAGCCGTCGGAATCGGAACATTGCTCGCTGACGGGATCGGCGACACGCTGCGCGTCTCGTTGACCGCCGACCCGGTCAAGGAAGTCGAGGTCGCGTGGGAGATCCTGAAGGCGCTCGGGCTGCGTGAGCGCGGCCCCATCATGATCGCGTGCCCGTCGTGCGGACGCGACAACGTGGGCGTGCAACAGCTCGCCGAGCGCGTCGAGGAGCGGTTGAAGCGCTACCCGCAGGCGTTCGAAGTCGCGGTGATGGGCTGCGCGGTGAACGGCCCCGGCGAGGCGGGCGACGCCGACTTCGGCATCGCCGGAGGCCGCGACGTCGGCTTCATCTACGCGCACGGCCGCGTGCTCAAGAAGGCCTCGTCCGACATCCTCGTCGATGAGCTGTTCCACGAGATCGACACGTGGATCACCGCCGGCATGCGCCGGCCGAAGCGGTTGAAGATGGCGAAGCCGGCGGCGCTCGCGATGGCCGAGGCCTCCCAGATTCCGCTCGATTAGGCTGCCGCCACTGGTGGCAACACGCGCTTCACAGCTCTTTCTGCCGACCCTGCGCGAGCCGCCCGCGGACGCCGAGGCCGCGTCTCACGAACTGCTCGTACGCGGCGGCTTCATCCGCCAGGTCGCGGCAGGCGTGTGGACGTTGTTACCGCTCGGCTGGCGCGTGCACCGAAAGGTCGAGCAGATCATCCGGGAGGAGATCGACGCCATCGGTGGACAGGAGATGCTGATGCCGGTCCTGACGCCGTTCGAGCTCTGGCAGCAATCGGGCCGCGACTACATCGACGAGATCTTCCGGCTCGAGGACCGCAAGGGCGCCGAGTACGTCCTGCCGATGACGCACGAGGAGACGGTCACGTTCCACGCGCGCGAGATCCAGAGCTACCGGCAGCTGCCGCAGATCCTCTATCACTTCTCGATCAAAGAGCGTGACGCACCGCGTCCACGCGCCGGGCTCATCCGCGTGCGCGAGTTCATCATGAAGGACTCCTACTCGTTCGACCGCGACGGCGACGGGCTCGATGTCGCGTTCCATAAGCACTGGCGCGCGTACGAGCGAATCTTCGAACGCTGCGGTGTCGACGCGCTCGCGGTCGAAGCCGAGTCGGGGATAATGGGCGGCAGCGGCTCGGTGGACTTCCTCGCCCCGGCGACGTCGGGCGAGAACACGATCGCCATGTGCACGAAGGGCGACTACGCCGCCGATCTCGAGATCGCACGCGGGATTCCGCGCGCACCGCAGTTCCCGGAGCGGCTGGACACGCCGCAAGAGGTCGAGACGCCCGGCATCGCCACGATCGAGTCGCTCGCGAAGTTCCTCGGGATCGACCCTGCCGCGACGTCGAAGGCGATGCCCGTCGTAAAGCACGACGGGACGCTCGTGCTGGGTCTGATCCGCGGCGACGACAGGCTCGAGGAGGCGAAGCTCGCCTCCGCGCTGGGAAGCGATTTCCGGCCCGCGACCGAGGAGGAGATCCGCGCCGCGTTCGGCGCCGACCCCGGCTCGCTCGGGCCCGTAGGCTTCGGGGGAGAGGTGGTCGCCGACGAGGCACTGCGCGAGGGACAATTCGTTGCCGGCGCAAACCGGACGGGCCGGCACCTCCGCGGCGTCGAGTACGGCCGCGACTTCGAGGCCCGCTTTGCCGACCTGCGGCGGCCGAAGGAGGGCGACGCGTGCCCGAATTGCGACGGCGAGCTGCGCTTCCAGCCCGCGATCGAGGTCGGCCACATCTTCAAGCTCGAGACGCGGTTCTCCGAGCCGATGCGCGCGATGTTCCTCGACGAGCACGGGAAGGAGAAGCCGCTCGTCATGGGTTGTTACGGCATCGGATTGGGGCGCGTGCTGGCCGCGGCGGTCGAGCAGCACCACGACGAGAACGGCATAGCCTGGCCCGAGGCGATCGCACCCTACGACGTGCACGTCGTCGCGATCGCGGGTGCAGAGGAGATCGCGGAGCGGGCGGCGGAGGCGCTCGGCGCGCGCGGCAACAGCGTCCTGCTCGACGACCGCGACCAGCGCCCCGGCGAGAAGTTCGCGGACGCCGACCTGATCGGCTGTCCCGTCCGCGTCACCGCCGGCAAGAAGAGCCTGGAGGACGGCGCCGTCGACGTCCGCGACCGGGCGAGTGGTGAGGAGCGCCGCGTGCAGGTCGACGATTTGTGATGCCGCGCAAGCGCCGCTACAGCGACGAGGCGTTCGGGGCGACGATCCAGCGGCTGATGGCCGAGACGAACGTCACCTACCGCGCGCTCGCCGAGAAGACAGGACTCTCCGCCGGCTACCTCAACCACCTCGTCCACGGAAACCGCCCCGTTCCATCCGACGACGTGATCGCCGAGCTGGCGAAGGCGCTCGACGTCGAGCCAGAGCACTTCCGCGAGGTTCGCGTGCGGCGCATCTCGGAGAAGCTCGAGCAGATGCCCGAGCTGATCGACCGGCTCTACCGGCGACTGAGCTAACCTGTCTCCGAGCGGGGCGTGGCGCAGCCTGGTTAGCGCGTTCGGCTGGGGGCCGAAAGGTCGGGAGTTCAAATCTCCCCGCCCCGATTGTCCTTAGAGGGGGGACGGAGGTCCCCGACTCTCCCCAAAAGGGGGACGGAGGCTCACGCTTTCGGCACTAGCCGCGGCCTCGTCGCTCCCCGATCCTTTGCGAGGCGACCTTGATGCGGCTGAAACCCCCTGAGCAAGCCGACGCGCCGGTCCCCGACGAAGGCGCCGGCCGGCTCCGCGTCCTCGTGGTGGACCGATCCAGCGAGGGCGACGGCCCGCTCGTCGAGCAGTTGCGCGCAGCGGGTCTCGCAGCGGAGCATCTCGCCGACGGGTCGCCGCGCGCCCTAGCCGCGGCGGTTGGCCGCGGCTGGGACGTGGTCGTGGCGCCGGCGGTGCAGGCGCCCGCCGCCCGGGCTGCGGTCCGCGATTGCAACACCGACACGCCGGTCGTAGTCGTTCGCGCCCAGCAAGGGGAGACCATTGCGACGGACGTGCGGCGGGCGGCGGCCGAGGCCGCCGCGCGCCGAGAGCGTAGGCGCGTCGCGGAGCAGCTCCAGCAGAGCGAGATGCGTCTGCGCGCCGCCGTCGAAGGCGGGTTCGACTCGTTCTTCGTCTTCGACTCCGAGCCGGGAGAGGCAGGCGAGCTCGACTTCCGGCTCGTCGAGGCGAACACCCGCGGCGCCGCGATCTTCGGCAAGCACAAGGAGGAGGTGATCGGCAGGCTGTTCACCGAGCTCGCCTTCAACGAGGAGCGCGCCGCATACTTCCTCGAGCGCTTTCGCGCCGTCTTCGAATCCGGCGTGCCCCTCGAGGAGGAATACGAGGTGCAGTCGTCGGACGTGCCCGCGCGCTGGCTGCACATCCAAATCGTGCCGCTGTTGAGCGGTGTCGCGATCACCGCGCGCGACATCTCGGAACGCAAGGTGAGTGAGACCGCACTTCGCGAGAGCGAGGAACGCTTCCTGAGCATCGTCCAGAACGTTCCGGGGGTGTTCTTCACGCTCGTTCCTTCCGAGGACGGCCTAGGGACGCTGCGATTCGACTTCGTGAGCGACGGCATCGAGACGCTGACCGGTCACGCGGTCGAGGAGTTCTTGGGTCCCGGCCGCATCACGCTGCAGAGCCTTCTGCATCCAGAGGATCGGCCGCTGATCGACCGCACCGACGAGACGTTGCTCGCCGGGCGTTCGTTCGCGATCGACGTCCGGGTGGCGCATCGCGACGGAATCGTCCGCTGGGCTCACCTCAAGATCGAGCCGACGTTCGACGACGCAGGATCCGTCACAGGCGCGAACGGGGTCATTCTCGACATCACCGAACGGAAGATCGCGGCGGACGCGCTGCACCTTCGCGAGCGCGCGATCAACGCGCTGGTCCAAGGCGTCGTCATCACAGACGCGAGGGAACCCAACCATCCGGTCGTGTACGTCAATCCCGGCTACGAGCAGCTCACCGGCTTTCGACGCGACGAGCTGATCGGTCAGCCCGCGTCGTCGCTGCCCGCGGCCGTCGAAGAAGCGACGGAGGCGACGATCCAACGAGCGATTGCAGAAGGACGTCCCTTCGCGGGGGAGTACCGCTGCCGCCGGAAGGACGGCTCGGTCTTCTGGTGCTCGCTCCTGCTCTCGCCGGTCCGCGACGAGGAGAGCACGGTGACGCACTACGTGTCGATCTCCTCCGACGAGAGCCCGCGCAAGCAACTCGAAGAGCAGTTCCTGCAGGCGCAGAAGATGGAAGCGGTCGGACGCCTCGCCGGCGGCATCGCACACGAGTTCAACAACGTCCTGCTCGTGATCCGCGGTTACAGCCACGTGCTGATGAGCGCCGTGGGCGAAAAGCGCGACGGCTGGCAGGAGGCGAAAGAGATCGAGACCGCGGCGACGCGCGCATCCGAGTTGATCCATCACCTGCTCGCGTTCAGCCGCGGCCAGGTGATGCAGGCGAAGGTCATCGACCTCAACGTAAGCCTCGCCGACATGCGGAAGCTGGTCGAACCGCTGATCGGCGAGGACGTCGAGCTGCGCACGTCGTTCGATCCGCAGCTCGGCCCGGTCAAGGTCGATCCCGCCCAGCTCGAGCAGACCCTTGTCAGCCTCGTCGTCAACGCCCGTGACGCGATGCCGCGCGGCGGACGCCTGACGATCGGCACCCGCAAGGTTCGTGTCGAGGCGAAGGACGCCACTGCGGTGCAGCTTCCGGTCGGCGGGTATGCGGAGATCGCGGTGGAGGACACCGGGGTGGGGATGGACGCCGAGACGCACGCGCGCGTCTTCGAGCCGTTCTTCTCGACGAAGGGCGAGGGCAAGCGGACGGGCCTCGGCTTGTCCACCGCGTACGGGTTCGTGAAGCAGAGCGGCGGCGACATCGCGATCACGAGTGCGCCCGGCGAAGGAACCCGTGTGACGATCCGGCTTCCGCAGGCCGCCGAAGCGGTCGACGCGCCCGCACAGCAGGCGGTTCAACGCCACGGAAGGCACGCCGAGGGGACGGTGCTGCTGGTCGAGGACGACGACTCGGCGCGCCGTCTCGTCGCGCGCATCCTGGGCGACTCGGGATACCGCGTACACGCTGCAGGGCTGCCGGGCGAGGCCCTCCGCTTCTGCGACAAGCACGCGGGGCCGATCGATCTGCTCCTCAGCGACGTCGTCATGCCGCAGATGAGCGGGCCGACGATGGCGACGCAGATTCTCGAGCGCCGTCCAGAGACGCGTGTGCTGTTCGTCTCCGGCTATATCGAGAGTGCCGACGACGTCGACATCGTGTCGTCCGGCGCCGACTTCTTGCAGAAGCCCTTCACGCCTTCGCAGTTGCTCGAGACCGTCCGGCGCATCCTCGACGAACCCCGCCAAGCGATCGCATGAGCGACCGCATCCTGATCGTCGACGACGACCGGCGGATCCGCGAGCTCGTTCGGCGGCTGCTCGAGGACAGCGGGTACGACTGCGTGACGGCCGAGAGCGCGGAGGAGGCGAGACACTTCCTCGCCGGTGAGGCGGTGGCGTTGCTCCTCGCCGACCTCCAGATGCCCGGCGGCTCCGGTCTCGACCTGATCGCGCACGTGCGTGAGCACCACCCGGAGACCGCCGCGATGATGGTCACCGGCGTCGACGACGCTCAGCTCGCCGACTCCGCGTTCACGCTCGGCGCGTACGGCTACATCGTCAAGCCCTTCTCGCCGACGGAGCTCGCGATCCAGGTGATGAACGCGTTGCGGCGGCGAAAGCTCGAGCTCGCGCAGCGATCCGAGCGCGAGCGGCTGGAACAGACGGTCGCGGCGCGCACGTCGGAGCTGCGACGGGCCGTCGAGGACCTGAAGCGTTCCGAAGAAGAGACCGCGCGTCGCTTGGCCGCAGCGGTCGAAGCGCGCGATCACGAGACGGCGGAGCACATCGAACGCGTCGGCGCCTTCAGTGCGCTCGTCGCAGAGTGGCTCGGGCTCGCCGACGAGCACTGCGAGTTGATCCGGCGCGCGAGCACCTTGCACGATGTCGGCAAGATCGGCGTCCCCGACGGGATTCTCCTGAAGCCCGGCCCGCTGACGGCGCACGAGCGTGCCGCGATGGAGCGGCACGCGGAGATCGGCCACGAGATCCTCGCCGGCTCCGGGCACGAGCTGCTGGAGCTCGCCGCGACGATCGCGTGGACGCACCACGAGCGCGTCGACGGCACCGGCTATCCACGCGGACTGGCAGGCGACGAGATTCCGCTCGAGGGACGGATCGTGGCCGTGGTC
>Ga0137372_10002916_pt1 | contig 16628 bp, 21 predicted proteins | sample SagtaG_6_FD_104911 | JGI IMG/M metagenome (GOLD analysis project Ga0137372, IMG submission 104911) | Vadose zone soil microbial communities from Sagehorn Ranch, Mendocino, California, USA - Sage1_R_60_16 metaG | ecosystem: Environmental > Terrestrial > Soil > Vadose zone | place: USA...
CGAGCTAAACAGCGGCGGCAGCGTATTGCCGATCCCCTGGAAAATGCTGGAAGTGACGAAAACAATTCCCGCCGAAATGAAATTCAAAGAAACGATCCGAAGATATTCGCTGCCGAAGGCAATGACGTGCGGGTCGCGCGAGAATATGCGAATCAACGTCCCCGGCACGAGGAACGCGATCGACGTAAGCACCAGCATCATTAACGATGCGATGCCAATTGCAGAATAAACGGAATGCCGGACTCGATCCGCACGGCGGCCACCGAAGTTTTGGCCGACCACGGGCGAAACGGCAAAACTGAGCGCTACCACCGGCAGGAAAAGGGCCTGCATCACGCGCGCGCCGATTCCGAAGCCCGCCTGTGCCGCCGGTCCAAAACCTCGGATGATCGCGTAAACGATCATGATGTACACAAAGAGCAGCAAAAACTCCGCGCCCGCCGGTACACCGATCCGCAGCATGCCTCCCCAAATTTTGGTTTGGGGGCGAAACAGCGGAAAACGAAAACGCAGGTAGTGATATTTCTTTTCGAAATAAATCAACATCAACACATCGGCGACGAGAATGGAAACGAACGTCGCTAGCGCCGCGCCGGTGACTCCAAGTTTTGGCCACGGACCGATTCCGAAAATCAATAACGGAGCGAGCACGATGTTGAGCAGCACACTGAGCACCTGGAATCCGACGGCCGGTTTGATGATGCCGGTTGCGCGCAGGGCTGAGCCCAGTGCCACCAAAGGAAACTGAAGCAGCAGTCCGGGAAGAAACCAGAGCAGATACGCCTTTGCCAGTGTGGCCGTTTCAGCATCCGCACTCAGCCAATCGCAATAGGCAGGACGCAGAATGAATCCCACAACGCCTAATGCAACCGCGATCACGATCGACATGACAAAAGACTGATTGAAAGCCAGCTCTGCGTGCGGCTGATCTTTCCTTCCGGCGGCTTGCGAGATTAACGTGGTTGTTCCCACGCCCAGCATCTGAGTGAGCGCCAGCACAATCATGGTGATGTTGCCCGCGAGACCTACTGCCGCGATCGCTTCTTTCCCGAGGTGTCCTACCCAGTAGAGATCGGCCAGCAAATAAAGGGTCTGAACCACCATGCTCATGGCCAGGAACGCCGACATATGCAGCAAATGCCTGGTGACCGAACCTTCGGTAAGATCTTTCATTGGTGCGAATCTTCGGGTGTAGCGGTCCGCCTGAGACGGATGTCAGTCGCCAACTGTAGAGGCAGGCGTGTCGCCCGCAATTTTTTCTCGATTGAAATAATTCCTACGCAAATCAGGGCAACAGCGGGGGAATTGGAGGAGGAATTCCGCCAGCGAACCGCTTCCGCCAGCGTTCCCGATGCAGGATGAGCACGATCAACCAAATCGCGAATGCGAACGCGCCGCCGGGAATGGTAACAAGCATCAGCCAACCTAATACCCCGAGGGTATAAAGGAGCTGACCATAATCCTGTCCATTGATGATGCAGGGATGCACCGAACCTTCGTCTACCTTGCAGCCGTGAGCGTTAGCAATTAAACCACAAGCCACCACGGATCCTACGGGCGCAAGCGCAACGAGAACAATGAGCGCTAGGACAATCCAGTAAGGGATCCACGGGAAACGTTTTCGAACTGGTAAGGGCGGCGGATTCAAAATAGCGAGCTAAGGTGTTTACGCTTTGCTGTAGCCACGGCGTTATGCGGCGTCAACGATATCCGGCTCAAAGCAATTTGAGCGCCCATAGAGGCGTGGCTACAACGTTCATTGAGAAATTACCTGGTGGCGGTGCCGTTCTTGAACGACGGATGACTAACTGGTACGCAGAACGCGCCGAGATTGCTCTCGGCGCGATGCGTTAATCTGATTGGAATTCCGCGATCAGGTCTGCGTCTTTTCTTTCTCGCCTTTCCCTTTGCATTCGGCTTTGAACTTTGCGTATTGATCTTTGGTCAGGATCGTTTTGGCCTCCTGCATATATTTTTTCTCGCTCGCTTCTGAACAACCGGCCTTGTGATGCTCCTCCATGGCTGTATCCATCTTTGTCTTTTGTTCCGGTGTCAGATTGAGACTCGCCAAAGAGACCTGACACGCCATTTTCGCTTCGTTTCCGACTTGCTTCGTGCAGTTGCCATGCTCGCCCGCGAACATCGTGCCTGCCGCAAAGAGTCCCGCCGTTACTAACGCAATGAGTTTGGTCATGATGGCAAAGTTAGACATCGCCAGTGAGATTTTCATTCAAAATCCTTTGTGGTTGAAGCGGCAGTGCCGAAAACGCCGCGTCCAGGGCGGAGAATGCAAACGCGCGAAAAGCGGACCTGTCTACAGCATTCGGTTTCAGCGGCCGTGCGTTTTCTTGAACCCGTCCGTGTAACCGTTTTCGAACGCGAGATCCCAACTCTGCTGGTCGCCGGACCTCTGCTGCTTGAAATATTTTTGAGCCATCATGTTCAACTCAGCATCGGTCGGCAAAATCGCGTGCGCCGGCGCTTGCTCACCGGCTTTCAACCCGATCGCATAAGCTGACCGCTCCTCCGCAGTCCTTCCATGAGCCGCGCGATGAGTATAGAACGCAGTTACCCCGCACATGACAAATGCCGCCAGTGCCATCATCACGAAAAAACGCACGGGTTTGAATTCCCTGGCCACGACTAACAGACAACCACGGGCAATGCCTTGGTGGCAACATTTAATGGGAAGTCTCGTCCGGGATCAGACCGGTCGCCGTTCGGTAACAACTTTGTTACCATCTAGAGCCGGTGCGGGCCTAACGAGTCTCGAACGGCAAGTTTAAGACATGTGTCTAATGGGCGTAAAAGTGAGCAACAACAAAGGAGGCCATCATGTTCAAGAAGACGATTGTTATCCTCGCCTGCGGTGCACTTATTGCGCCGGTGGCGTTTGCCCAGACGCGTTCGACACATAAGAAACAAACAAAAGCTGCTACAGAACAACCGATAACGGTAACCGGGACGATCATCAAAATGACAACAGGGGAAGGATCGGCGGCGAATTACCAGCCATTCAAAACTCTCGTTGTCCGTGAGGATCGTTCGAATACTCCGGGCAGTTATGTTCTCAACGGACCTGGTCACGTTGTGAACAAGAACGGCCAGGTGGTCCAAACCGCGATCAAACCCGGCACGCACGTGCGTGTTTATTACGTGAGCACGGGCGATTCACGCCTGGTTGATCACGTCGTTGTTGATTAGGCCGCGCGACTTGAGCTGTCACCAATAAAAGGCCGCGCGATTTTCCTGAATCGTGCGGCTTTTTTGGTGGGCATCGCACTTGTCTGTGGAAAACCGCAGTCAGCGACCCGCCTGAGGCAGGCTGCAATCTTCAACTTTCCGTTGTTTCTTGCTTATAAATCACCATGCCGCGGGCTTGGTAATTGCCTAACGCACCGGGATGATCAAGCGTGCAGGTGTGCACCCAAACACGGGAGACTGAAGACGACGTTCGCCACGCTTCTTCGATTGCGCTGGTTAGCAATGCTCCGCCCAGCCCACGACCAACAAATTCCGGTAACAAACCAAAGTAGGCGATCTCGACTCCGCCTTCATCGTCGCGACGCAGTTCGTAATAACCTGCCAGCGAGTCGTCATAATACGCGCCAAACGTTCGTAGCTCCAGCGCAAGCCCGTACTCCTTCCATTGCTCGTCGCTCCATTGCCGTTTGTCGTTCCACGACCACATCTGCCCGACGGCAAGGTAGAGGTCCCGATTGAACCGCCAGTCGCGTTCTATTTTCTCCCGAATAAGAAACCGCCCATCCGCGCGTCGCTTGGGACGAAGCTGATCGGGCGAATGCATCTCAAGATAAGTTGTGATGGTCGGCATCGCGTTACGTGATAAAGAAATATCCGGTGGAATTCCTAATCAACTGTGGTGGCGCACGCGGGTCGCGTGTGCCAAAGAATTGCAGCCCACACGGCTGCCGCAACAGCTGCTGCCGCTGTCGATGATCCGTCTTGACGGACGCGTCTAACCTTTGATTCAATTACATTGATTTCGATCTGATGTACGGGGGCCGAATCACTAGCGAGGAAAAGTCGATGATCAGCACGTACGCTGGTGTCGGCATCGCGGTCGTGCTTATCGCCGGCGGGCTCTACTTCTTCTTTCTCTCGCAAAAAGAGGTAAAGGAGACCACAACCTTCGATCCGAACCGCCCGGTCCCCAGCGATACGGTCTTGAAGCAACGACTGAAGGCCGAGGAATATTCCGTCGTGCGCGAGGGTGGCACCCAAAGGGCTTTCCAAAATCAGTTCTGGAACAACGAGAAGACCGGCATCTACGTCGACATCATTACCGGTGAACCGCTGTTCACTTCGATCGACAAATTCGACGCCGGCGTCGGCTTCCCTACGTTTGCCAAGCCGATCTCAAAAGATCTCCTCGCGGAGAGCCTGGATACTTCGCACGACATGCAGCGGACCGAGGTGCACGCCAAGCGAAGTAACGCCCACCTTGGCTATGTGTTTGCCGACCCGAAATCGCCCACGGGACAACGATACGTCGTTTACTCGGCCGCCTTTCATTTCGTTCCAGTCGAAGAAATGAAAGACAGAGGCTACGAAGCGTACGTGTCGCTTTTCGATAAAAAGGTCGCCACACCGTAGCGAGCCGCACCTGTAACCGCTGCCGTTGGCTGGAACCTTATCACTGACACGGATGCGGAGCAGAGTCGGCGTTAGCTACGCCTGGGTTTCAGGTGCCGTTTGAGTAGCTTCCGCAAACGTGCGGTTGTCTGATCACGGTCCAATTCGCTCGCTGCGACATCGAGCACAAAGGCTTCCCACTCTTTGGTGGGCAATTTCGTGTTCGGCAGCAAATCGTTGCTCTCGAGAAAAACCAAACAGGCGGCGAGAGCGGTCCGTTTATTTCCGTCGATGAAGGCGTGATTTCGGCAAAGATAAAAAAGATAAGCGGCGGCAATTTGTATCGGGTCGGAGATGAGCGGTCGCCCCATCATTGACGCCTGTGGCGCTGCAACCGCCGATTCCAATAGGGCGTGATCGCGGATGCCGCGCGCGCCGCCGTGAGCTGCCAATACTTCGGTATGAATCGCTCTTACGGCCGATACCGTGAGGTGCTTGATGGATCGCCTCAAGACAACCGTTTAAAGAGTGCAGAATTCTTTTTGATCAATCGTTTCGCCGCGGCGGCCGCTGCCTTGGGATCGATGGTCGGATGCACCGGTGTCAGAACAATCGAACCACCTTCGTGAACAGTGACATTAACCTGGTCGCCTACCTTTACCCGGGCCAGGTCCATTAATGCCGCGTCGAAGATGATACCCTGAGAATTGCCGACCTTTGTGATCGTTTTCGTCATGACGTAATACTATGTTTTACCGACAGCAGTCCCGCAAGCGCAAAATTGGTCCTCTCCGGCTTGGTTCTCCCCGGGGTCCTGGGCGAAGCTTTACGCCCTGCGGTGCCTTACTTAACCCCCGTTTTGATTTCCGGAAATCCCGCTTGCTTCAATTGTTGATTTAGCGCAGGAAGATCGGATTCGAGCAATTTGCGCCACGCGTCCATCATCGGCCCGATATTTTTATCGAGATCCGCGACGGCGGCCTTGACCGCAGCTGTCGGTGCAGCATCTGACCGTTCGATTTCGTTAAACAGCCGCGTGGTCGATTCCAAGACGAAAAGTGAGGGTGGAGCGCCCGGCCGCGGATGCGGCGGGCCGAACTTCATGAGTGTTTGAGCAAAGGCCTCCAGTTTTTGCGTGACCCCGGGTCGTTCCGCAGCTTTTGCTCTGAGTTTCGTTAGGTGCTCGGCGATGTTGTCGAATTTCTTGCCGATCGGCGCCAGCCTGAGGCGCAGCTGATACAACTTCCACGAGAGATCGAACTGTTCCTGAAGATCGGTGGCCGACGCTTGGACGCGCGGATCCATTGTGACAGTCAACGGTTGACTGAAGCTTTTGCCGTCAACGGTCAACGTGACGGTGTAATTACCCGGCGTGACCCATGGCGATGTCGCCGCCGGCGCTGTGTTGCGATACGTCGCCGAGATCGGAAACTCCGGTTCCACGTCGGGGACTGGTGTGTAATGCATGTCCCAAAGAAATCGATGCATGCCTGCTTTCGTGGAAACCGATTGCAGCGGCCGAATCCAGTAGCTCGGAATTCTAAGCCGTTTCGGGTTCGGCTCGACCGGCGCATCCGTGCTCGAATATTTCCTGACTGACTGGCCATTGCGGTCTTTGATCTCGATCGTTACCGGACCGCTCGCATCTTTCGAAAGCAAATAATCGATCACCGCGCCGTCGGGCGGATTTTCGCCGGCGGGTTCGTCCGGCGGCAATGGCGTATCGGGGTTCAGGTTCGCGCGAACGCGCAACGCAGTCTGCGGTTTAAATAACTGGTCCTCGCTGGACCGGGCGCTGACCGTGGGTGCGCTTGATTTGGAACCGGGGTCAACGACCCCGGCTACAGGATTGAATTGTCGCAGAGGCGTGATGTTGTCGAGAATCCAGAACCCGCGGCCATGCGTCGCCACGACGAGATCTTCGTTCTTAATAATAAGATCGCGCACGGAACTCGCCGGAAGATTCAATCGCAACGATTCCCAGCTCGCGCCGTCATCGAACGACACATAAACGCCTTTTTCCGTTCCGGCGAACAGGAGATCCTTCCGTTTCGGATCTTCACGAACTGCGTTGACGATTTGGCCGGCCGGTATGCCGTTCACAATCTCCGTCCACGTTTTGCCGCTGTCGTGCGTCGCAAAAATGTGCGGCCGCAAATCGTCGATTCGCATCGTGTTGACCGCTGCGTAAGCGGTGTTCGAATCGAAATGACCGGCTTCAATCAGCGAAATCTTCTGCCACGCCGAAATGTTCGGCGGCGTCACGTTGGTCCAGGTTTTTCCGCCGTCGGTTGACAGGTGAATCAAACCGTCGTCGGTCCCGCACCAGATCCGGTTCGCGTCGAGCGGCGACGGCGCAACGGTGTAAATCACGCCGCGCCGATGAGCCTGTTTTGTTGCGTCCTCTTTGTATTTTCCAATGCTTGCCGGCAGCTCGTAATTCGGTCGCGACAAATCCGGACTGATCTTTTCCCAGTGATCGCCACGGTCGCGTGTTTGCCAAAGGGTGTTCCCAGCGAAGAAGAGCAAATGCGGATCGAGCGGCGAAAAGACAACGGGCTCCGTCCGCAACATCCGGAAGCCGTCTGTTTGCACCGGCACCGGCAGTATGTTTTGCGCCTGACCGGTGCGGCGATCGAACCGCGTCAGCTTACCGCCAATGATGATGTCCGGATCGAGCGGATCAGCAACGACGTAGCCATATTCCTCGGCCGCGACCGGCCGCCAATCGCGGAACGTGATCTCGCCCTCATCGCCGCGGCTTTTAATTCCGACCGAACCGCTTTCCTGTTGACCGCCGTAAAGCCGGTACGGAAATGAATTGTCCGCGCTAACGTGATACAGCTGCGCCGTCGGCTGGTTATACCACGAGCTCCAGCTCTTGCCGCCGTTCACCGTGACGATCGCGCCCTGGTCCGAACCGAGAAGAATGATGTCGGGATTATTCGGATTGATCCAAACGTTTTGATAATCGTCGCCGCCGGGCGCGCCGCGCCAGCCCTCCCAGGTTTTGCCGCCGTCCGTCGATTTCCAACAAACGATGCTCGCCGAGTACACGATCTGTGGATTTTTCGGATCAAACCGCACCACCGGGAGATCGCCGCCGCCGATTCCAAGTCCCGGCCGCGGATCATCGGTCGTGCCGGTCCAGGTTTCGCCGCTGTCGTCCGAGCGATAAAGCTTGGCGATCGTTTTCGTCCGGACCGCGGCGAACAATGTTTTCGGCGCGCTCGGCGCAATCGCGAGGTTCGCCTGGACGATGTTGCCCGGCAGCCCTTTGGTTAATTGTCGCCACGTTTTGCCACCGTCGGTGGATTTAAAAATGCCGCCACCGTCCCCATTGAAAACTCCGTTTTCCCACGGGCCTTCGCGCGATTCCCACAGCGCAGCGTAAACAACCTGCGGATTGCTCGGATCGATCTGCACATCGCTCGCGCCGACGTTCTCATTGCGATACAGAACTTTTTCGAAGGTTTTGCCGCTATCGAGCGATCGATAAATCCCGCGTTCTTCGTTAGGTCCGTAAGGATGACCAGCTACGGCAACAAAAACGCGGTCCGGATTTTTGGGATCGACAGCCAGCTGCGCGATCTGCTGACCCTCGCGCAATCCGAGATGCGTCCACGTCTTGCCTGCGTCAGTCGACTTATAAATGCCGTCGCCCACCGAAAGATCCGGCCGATGCAATCCTTCGCCACTGCCAACGTAAATCACATTCGGGTTTGATGGCGCGACCGCGACAGCGCCCACTGATGCCGTCGGCTGATCGTCGAAAATCGGCTGCCACGTCCGGCCGTAGTCGATCGATTTGAAAACGCCGCCGTTCACCGGCGCCATGTAGAAAACATTCGGCTGCGACGGGACGCCGCAGATCGCGCGTGTTCGTCCGCCGCGGTAAGGCCCAACGTTCCGCCAGCGCAGAATCGAATCGAACTCGCCCGCATGCGCTTCAGCAATTGCAAAAAATAAGAGCAAGGCGATGACGATGGGATTGCGAATCGAACTCATGGCAGGAACCGGCCACTCTCTTCTGCGAATCCGAAAGGCGCAATCCCTGTAGCCGCTGTCGCTGACTGCGGCAATTACATTACTTGACGGCTGCGTCCAATCTTCTATCTCCCTGCCATGCTCTCCGCTGTAATCTTCGATCTCGACGGCGTGCTCGCCGACTCCGAGCCGTGGTGGAATGAAATCGACGCGAAATTACTCGCCGAGTACGGCGTGACCTATCGCGGCGAATACCACCAGAACGTGGTCGGGGTGAGCTACCGGCTCGCGGTCGAGTTTTACAAGAAAGCATTCGGCCTCTCCGTGCCTACTGAGGAAATGATGCGGCGTCGCGGTGAGATCGCGACTGAGTTCTTTGCCAATCGGGTCGGTTTGTTTCCTAACGTCAAAGAAGTGTTGAATGAACTGCGGCAGATGAAACTGCATCTCGCCGTGGCCACGAGCTCAGTCAGCGCCTCCGCGCGACCCTTTTTAGATCGACATCAACTGACTGGATTCTTCGAGGTCATTGTGACTGGCGAACAAGTCGAACACGGCAAGCCCGCGCCCGACATCTACCTGTGCGCCGCGGAAAAGCTCGGAACTGCGGCTGACGCATGTCTTGTTGTCGAGGACGCGCTTCCCGGCGTCGCCGCGGCAAAGGAGGCAAAGATGCGAGTCGCCGCAATTCCCGACGTACGGTTTGTCGATCCGCGCGAGTACGACAACCAGGCCGATTACGTTCTCGGCGATCTGAAGGAATTACCCCAGCTTATTCGCAAAGAGCTGTAGCCCGCGTTAGGCGAGGCGCTGACCGCGGCCGCCGCAACTCGTAATTCCCTCAAGTGCCGCCGCAAACAGCGTAGCCTTGAGCGCGTAGGTCTTCGGCCAGGTCTTTCTCCATTTGAACGGCATGTTCGTACGGCATCGGGTTCAGATGCTCGAACAGCTCCGGCAACAATCGAACACCATATTTCCTGACCAGCCGGGCCGATTTGTATCCGTTCTTGTGATTTTCAAATCGGTGGTCGACCGGCAAGCCGGTCATTCCAACGTAGACGGCCGGTTTGGATGGATCGCGCGCCGGATTGCACCGCAGGATCGACAAATCCTTCAGCGCAGCTTTGGAGAGCAGAACGACGTAAACGTTATGATGAAATTCGGGTTTGGATAGACGCAGCCGTGTCCGCTTACGACGCACCTGACGCTCTAACTCGGAGAATGATGACAGGCAACTGATGGCCGAACGCTCCAGGGGCCTGGCTAAATCTCTGCGTGCATTCTGTTGTAGCCCGCCTTAGGCGGGTCGCTGACTGCGGCTTTAACTCGCGTTACCCCGCTTGTGCCAGCTACCCTAGCTGCTTTGCCGTCTACCCGCGCGGCTCCTGCTCGCGCGTGTTCGCTGCCTTATGCTTCTTCTTCCCGAGGGCGAGACGCTCGGTCTTTTTACGGCGCCTTGCGCGTTTGTTAACGTTGTCTCTGCCTTTGTTGTGTCCCATAAGTTGTAACACTCATACACTCGTGCCGTCTCGTTTGCCATGCCGGAGTCAGACGAAGGCAGGTCACCTCACAGTTTAACGAAGACCAGAAGCACTTGCAGTCTACGCACGAAACCGAGGCCGGCGTGTGCGTCCGCCTGAGGCGGCCTGCATTCGATGCGATTCCGGCGCCGGCCCATCCTGAACTTTCATGATCTCAAACGTCCGAAATAGCGGGGCAAGATCGATCACTTCGTTTGCGGCTGATCTCAAGATGTTCCCGAGATTTGCGGCGACTGACGCGACTTCCACGCGGATGCCGTGTCTGCGCAGCTTGATGGCGAGATAAGCGAAATCGGCGTCGCCAGTCACCAGGATCACAACATCGGGCCGGATCTCGATGGAAAGCTCCAGCGCGTCGATCGCCATCATTACATCCACGTTCGCCTTGTAATGACCTTCCTCGGCGGGCGCGCCATCCTTGGTCACGACCAGGAACCCGTTGGAGCGCAGCCAATGGACGAACTTGTTTTTCTTGTCGCGCTCGTCCTGCCAGGTGGGGATGGCCGGCGGCAACCCGGCATAGACCACCATCTCGATCAGATCGCGTCCGGTATTTGGTCCGGCCAGAAAATCGCGGAGCTTTAACCAATCGAGCCCGCGTCCCGCGGTCCGTACAGAACTGCCGACATTCGATTCATCTACCAGGACCAACACTCGGGAGCGACCGTAAGTATCTGAATTTTTCTTTCGCATTTCCCCCATTTTCTACTGTGCTTTGCACTAGACCCGGCGGAATGCGTTTCCCCCGAAAATGATCGCCAGCCCGAGCAGGATGACTGCCACCGGCACGAGTGGCGCGCCAGTAACGTAAGTGAGCAGGACGAAGAGAATCGCGATGACGGCGAGGATTGTTGCGATATTGAAGTTCATAGTTTTTCCTCTCGTGGGTTTTGCCGATGCTATCCCCTGAGGTTATCTGGAGCAACATTCTTGAACAGCTGGAAAAAGCGGCAGCCGCCGCCGCGGGTGTGGTGGCGGCTGTGTCAGCCGCATTTATCATGTCGCTGGCTTGCAACGAATTTCGCATCAGCGCTCGCTGCGAGGCGGGCAACGTTAGCGGCGGCTTTCTTTGGAGCCGATTTCGAGCAGGCGCTTGGTGAGAAAGACGAGCCCGGCCATCTGCACCCATTCGGAGACGATGTTGCCGACTACCTGGCCCCATTTGCTCTCAGCATTCATCGACGCAAACAGCACGGCCCAGCCAATCCCGGTGATCACAATGAATATCAGAAGCGAATGTCGGTACAGAAAATCCAGCCACACGGAACGCTTTTTTCCTTTGACCGGCCGGCTCTCGGCCGATCCGATCTCATACAAAAATTTCGTCCCAAGAATGATGACAACCGAGCCGCTCCAATCGGCAATGGCATTGCCAAAAAATGCGCCCAGATGAGTTTTGGGATCGAGCATTCGATACCCGACGATCCAAACAATGAGGAGGCCGACCGCAACCATGCTCAGCGAATGACGGTAAAGAAACGAGTGGCGATGTCTGGACATGAGGACGTATTAATCTTCTGCTACTTGTCGTTGTTAATCATCATGGCGCGGGCTTCGCAATTAGCCAGAGCACTTCTTTCCATTGCTCGCCCGTCCGGACACGTTTGTCGTTCCACAGCAATATTTCTCCGGCTGCAAAATAGAGATCAACAATCCGAACCGCGAAATGGATACCGAAGCCGGAAGTAGAAAAGCTCAGCTGATTATCAACGGCAAAGCAGCCGGCAACGACGCGCTCCGGAATGCAGTTGTGCAGCAGCGAGCAGCCGGACACGGGATCAGGGTACGAGTGACCAGAAAAAAAGGGGACGCGAGGCGGTTTGCCGCGGAAGCAGGCGAAGCGGATTTGCTGATCGCGGCCGGCGGGGACGGTACACTGAACGAGGTAGTTCACGGTTTGATGGATCTCTCCAAGACCGCGCGGCCTTCTTTGGGAGTCGTTCCACTAGGTACAGCAAACGACTTCGCGACCGGGTGCGGCATTCCGCGTGACCCGGAGAAAGCGCTGGCGCTTTGTATGAAAGGCCAGGGAATACCAATCGACATCGGTAAGGCCAATGAGCACTGGTTCCTCAATGCTGCCAGCGTTGGCTTCGGCGCCGAGGTGACAGCGACCACTCCGCCTGAACTCAAACGCCTGCTTGGTCATGCGGCGTACACCGTGATGGGTGCAATTCTGGCGATGAACGTTCATCATTATCATGGAAGGCTCACCGTGCCGGATCGCGAAATCATTGGCAGCGGCCCGGTGGCGATCGTCGGTAATGGGCGTCAGACGGGCGGCGGCATCCAGGTCGCTCCGCGCGCGCGCATCGATGATGGTCTGCTCGATCTGCTTGTGGTTCGTCAGATACCGGCGATGGCGTTACTCACCGCCGCGCGAGAGTTGCAAGAGCTGTCACCCGATGGCGAGTACATCTCCTACTGGCAAACACCGTGGGCCGAGGTCTACCCGGAAGAAGCGATTCCGGTCAATCTCGATGGCGAGCCTGTACGCTTTTCAAGCGTTCGATATGAAGCAGTGCCGAGAGCGATTCGGCTGATTGTTCCGCCGAATTGTCCATTATTATCGGCGAGCATCTGAAAAGGTGTAGCGGGGGCCGTGCCTGCCATGCCGAAACTTTAGCGAAGGCAGGTGGGCTGCGAAAAAACTGTAGCCGCATGTCGTTGACCGCGGCAGACTCCGCTCGCTCACCGCGAGAGCTTCCGGAGTTTAGACGCCACCGATTTTACATCGCCTGGTCAGGACAGGAAGAGCTTGACACGATGCTGCAAATCACGTAAAAACTTTTGATTACGTGATCCGGCGTCTCAACGCACTTTCGGCCGGATTAGAAAGCTGGTTGAGACTACCTTAACTGTCGCTGAGACACCGCCTGGCGCGATCTCCAGATTCACCTGGAGCCCCGGAGGCATCTGGAGCGAGGCTGTTCTAAAGCGCCTCGTGAAGATGCTTCTTCGTTCCGCGCGAATTTGGACCGGTCAACTCAAATAGAAAGGCGCTTATGAAATTCGTTAGTCTCAGACGGAAGCGCGCTCACCGACAAGGCAGATCGGACAAACCGTCCCGCGCTACATCTAAATCTGTCACCAAGCCGGCGCCCGGACCTCATGAAATCCACACCTACCCCGAGCTTCGGCAACAGATTCACGACGATCTCCGGATCCAACATCCCGAATGGGTTCAGTCAAATGGCGACTGTCCCATGTGCGATGCGTACGAGGCGCGTCTCATGGAACTGCTCGATACGGTAGGACGAAAAAGATCCCACGAGTGGGTCGTTGCTCTTCATCGGGCCCTCGAACAGGGACTCAACTGACTCGGCTCCGCAGCTACGCGACAGGCGATCTTTGCCAAGGGGACATGTTTAACACGCCCGACTTGTAACGTGCGGTGTAGTGGCGGTCGCCGCGGCGACCGCAAACCGCTGTAGCCCGCCTTAGGCGGGTCGGTGACTACGGCCTGCGAGATTTAAACCCCGTACACCTAGCGATACAGATCGTGTGAGCCGATGTCTACTGTTACAACGGCATTCCTCTCAACGTAGAACACGACTCGGAGATCAGCCTCGATTTCGGCGGCGTAATTGACGCGACCATAACGGGCGGAAAGCTTTTGGATTTTGTGGGAGCCCAAGCGAGAATCAAATGGGTTCTGTTTGAAATAAGAAACGCCTCTCGTGCTCGACGCTGTCGCTGCGCGGGCAGCTTTCCGAAGCTTCGCCAAAACACGCGAGTCGCGCGGAACCGATATTTCATTTATCACCGGGATACGGCTCGTTCAGCGCGGTATCCAGGTCGACAAATCGGCTAGCTTCTGCATCGGCCATCCCTTGCTTGAAAGATTCAGGGATCCAAGAATCTTCGTTCTCCACGACGAATTTGGCGACTTGCGCCCGCTCGCTGGCTGGAAGGGCTTTAAACTGCTCGATAACTTCAGTGGCGCTCATGACGATCAGGATACTCTACCAAGCTATTCGCCGCAAAATCGATGTTCTTTCGCGTCTAGTCTCTCAACTCCGTAAAGGAGCGTGGCTCCCACGGAGCTTTACGCTCTCACCAATCGACCGTCGACTCTGCTATCATAAGCGGCTTACAATACATGAGCGCCGCGCGAGCGTTAGGTTTTCTTGAATCCAACAGGTCTGCTGTCGGCATCCTATAAAAAAGCGGATTGTATGAGTTGGTTTAACGGTAAGCGCCGAACTGCTGACACTTTGTTGGTGTACTTTTGTGCGCCTTGGAAACTGGCCACCGGAATAGCAATGCCGATCCTTCTGCTGACAGCAACGTCGGCCTGGTCCGAGCCAGTGCCTGGATCGTTGGATGTGCACTGGAACGAAGGCGCTTCAGATTGCAAAGCAACTCCACAAGCGCCCCTTCAAGTTCATGCTTACGAGCCGCAAACGTTCATCCTGCGCCAGAGTCCATGCGCAGACTTTGAAGCAAATTTTCTCTATCTTCTCATCGGCTCCGATAAAGCTCTTCTGATCGACACTGGCGCCGTCGCGGATCCGAAAGAGATGCCCCTGGCGAAAACCATCTTGGAACTGTTGCCGGAGAAGGACCACAAGAAGCTTCCACTTCTGGTGGCGCATACCCACAGGCATATGGATCATCGCGCCGGCGATCCTCAGTTCGCATCGCTTCCATCGGTCCAGATTGTGCCCATAGATTTGGAAGGGGTTAAAGCGTTTTACCGTTTCACGAATTGGCCCAACGAAATTGCCCATCTGGATTTGGGTGGCCGAACGGTCGACGTAATTCCGACGCCTGGACACAACTCAACACACCTTGCGTTTTACGACAACAGAACCGGGATTCTTTTTTCTGGAGATTTTTTGATGCCGGGCCGGTTGCTGATCGAAGACGCCGCGGCGTATCACGAAAGCTCCTTGCGGGTTATCGACTTTCTGAAGACGCGTCCGCTTACCCATGTCCTGGGTGGGCACATCGAGTTGAACACCGCAGGACGCGCCTACCGGTTTGGATCTCACTATCATCCCAATGAGCACCGGCTCGAGCTGGCAAGAGAAGATTTAGCAGCGTTGCCAGCCGCCTTTGAAAGCTTCAATGGCTTCTATGCGCGACACCCGAATTACATTCTTACCAATCCCATTCGCAATCTTGTGGCGCTGGCAATTATCGCGGTTGCCGTATTGATTTTCATCGTGTGGGGAGTTCGTCGATTGCTGCGTCGCCGGCGCCAGCACGATTAACCTTCGAAATCTGGAGGGAAGACGCGGGGAGGGCGCGGTGATTCGATTGATCAGCTTTATCACGAGCAAATCAAGGACTCTCCGTCCATCATAGCCGCCCTTGGCCCGCCGTAGCCAATGTTTGCACGGTGAAGGAGGCTACGATGCATTGGCCGTCAGGGAGCCCCCATTCTTGTGCGTGTCATGGGGATCATTCTTTGCTCACTCGCGGTGGAAATCGTGCTGACGACATTGGGAGTGGCAAACTGGGCGCCCGTTCCGCGCTAGAGTTAAGCGTTTGCTTCCAATCTGGCGGCTGATCTTTGGCCTTTGACCTCAGGCTTCATGTATTCGACGCTCACCTCTCTGCAACGCAAGCGTTATCTCTTTGTCTGCATCAATCGTCGGGCCGAGGAGAATCCGAAAGGATGCTGCGCGGCCAAGGACTCGGAAGAAGTGTATAGAGCGTTGAAAGGGGAGGTCGCCGCGCGCGGACTCGCAAAGCTGGAGGCGCGCGTGTGCACATCGAGCTGTCTCGATCAATGCGCGACGGGCGTGACGGTTTTGGTCGAACCCGATCACTTTTTTTACGGGCGCGTCACGGTCGCCGACGTCCAGGAGATTGTGGATGGACTCGTTAGCGGCCAACCGGTTAAACGGCTCCTGCTCACCGCGGATCAGCTGTAGTGGCTGTCGCCGCGGCGACCGCAGAATTAGCTGTAGCCCGCTAGGCGGGTCGCTGACTGCGGCTCTGCCCAAAAACAATCGCCATGGAAGTTGCTGGCTTAATTTTCGCTGTCTCGCAAGCGCGATGTCGCTAACATCATAGCTGATGAGTGTGCAAGATTCTGACGCCACGATGGCTGTGTTCCTCGACTTGGAAAACATCGCGCTGGGCGCGCATGACGCGGACTTTCCCGCGTTCGACATCCGCAAGGTGCTCGAGCGGCTGCTGCTCAAGGGCCAAATCGTGGTCAAGAAAGCCTACTGCGATTTTGAGCGCTACAAGACGTTTAAGCGGGGCCTGCACGAAGCGGCGTTCGAGCTCATCGAGATCCCGCATGTGCGTCAGTCCGGCAAAAATTCCGCCGACATCCGCATGGTCGTCGATGCGCTCGATCTCTGTTACACCAAGAGTCACGTCGACACCTTCGTCATTATCAGCGGCGACTCGGACTTTTCGCCGCTCGTCAGCAAATTACGCGAGAACGACAAGACGGTCATCGGCGTCGGCGTTAAAAGGTCCACGTCCGATCTATTCATCAGCAACTGCGACGAATTCATCTATTACGACGATCTCGTGCGC
>Ga0137372_10002918_pt1 | contig 16625 bp, 16 predicted proteins | sample SagtaG_6_FD_104911 | JGI IMG/M metagenome (GOLD analysis project Ga0137372, IMG submission 104911) | Vadose zone soil microbial communities from Sagehorn Ranch, Mendocino, California, USA - Sage1_R_60_16 metaG | ecosystem: Environmental > Terrestrial > Soil > Vadose zone | place: USA...
CTGAACCGGAAGCTGTTCGGTCCGAGCCTGCTCGCCATCATCGTCGGCGTCCTGATGCTGCTGCCCGCTGCCGCCCGGCCGCTCGCCTCGCTGATCGGCGTACCGCTGCGGATGCGGGGCCTGCCCGGCGAACTGGCCAGGCAGAACGCGATGCGCAACCCACGCCGTACGTCGTCGACCGCGGCCGCACTGATGGTCGGTCTGACACTGGTCGTCAGCATGGGCGTGTTCGCGTCGTCGTTGAAGGCTTCGTTCAGCGACCTCATCGGGGATTCGACCAACGCCGAGTTGTTCGTGATGCCCGCGAGTACGCAGGCCCCGGGCTTCAGCCCTGAGGCGGTCAAGGTGGTCCAGGGCGTGTCCGGCGTCAAGCAGGTCTCGGCCAGCGACTGGGGGATGGCCCGATTCGACAACGCGGATTCGAGCTACTCCGCTGTCGACCCGGCCACCGCGACGGCCGGCCTGAACCTGCGGCTGTCGGCAGGCTCGCTGTCCAACCTCGGCGCCAATGGAGTCTTGGTCGCGCAGTCCTCCGCGACAGAGCACGGCTGGAAGGTCGGCGACGTCATCCGCTCCGAGTTCGCCGAGACGGGCAAGCACGACCTACGGGTTGCCGGCATCTTCGACAACAAGGGCTGGATCAGCGACTCCTACGTCATCAGCATCGCCGCGGAGACAGTCTTCGCCGCGGGACCGCAGTTGACCGCCTCCGGTCTGGTCACGCTCGCGGACGGCGCCGACAGGTCGACCGTGCAGCGGGCCATCACCGCGGCGCTGGCCGACCACCCCGACGCCAAGGTGCTCGACCGCAAGGGGTTCGAGAAGGAAGCCAGCGGCTTCATCGACAACCTGCTCAAGTTCGTCACAGTGATGCTGTTGCTGGCGGTGCTGATCGCTCTGCTCGGCATCGTGAACACGCTCGTGTTGTCGGTGTTCGAGCGGACCCGTGAGCTGGGTCTGCTGCGGGCAGTCGGCATGACGCGGCCTCAGGTCAGGGCGATGGTGCGCTGGGAGTCCGTGGTGATCTCCCTGATCGGCGCACTGGCCGGCGCCGGCCTCGGCATCGGCCTGGGGCTCGCCATGTCGCAGGCACTCGCGGACGAGGGGATCAAGGCGATCTCCGTCCCCGCCGCGCAGGTGACGTTGTACGTCGTACTGGCCGCCGTAGCGGGTGTGCTGGCGGCCTTGGGGCCGGCGCGGTCCGCTTCGAAGGTGGACGTCCTTCAGGCGGTGGTTGCGGACTGACACTTGCGGGAACGTCGAAGGCCCGGACCGTATGGTCCGGGCCTTCGATTCTCTGGTAGCCCCGACGGGATTCGAACCCGCGCTACCGCCTTGAGAGGGCGGCGTGCTAGGCCGCTACACAACGGGGCCAGAGGGTTGTCGACCGGTCCAACTGGTCCGGGCAACGAGGTTGAACTCTACCGATTTCCATCGGCGCGGTCCAATCCGCTGGGGTACTAGGACTCGAACCTAGACTAACTGAACCAGAATCAGTCGGGCTGCCAATTACCCCATACCCCAAAGGCATTTCACTGCTGCTGTGAGTTCGTCTCCGCCCTCACAACCTGGCCCGCTGAGCCTACCCGAGCAACGGCCCGGACACCAAAACGAGGTCGCCCGTAGCGGGTTGTCACACCCGTCACACCAGTTTCTTGCCGGGCGCCGGAGCCGGCACCAGCGGTAGATCGCAGACCGTCGACAGCTTCGCCCGCCGCGCCAGCCACAACGCCACTGCACCGAATGCGACGAACTTCACGATGTCCACCGTCACCAACGACCACGGCGCGTCCTTCGCGCCGAGACTGGCCCCCACGCTGTCGGTCAGCGCGGCGAATACGAACGTCACCACGTTGTTCGCCGCGTGCGCCGCGATCGACGCCTCCAGTCCACCGGTCCGTACGACGAGGAAGCCGGCCACCAGCCCGAACGCGAACCGGTCCAGGAACAACGCCGGGCTCTGCCACGGCCAGATCCCGTGCGCCATCGTGAACAGCACCGTCGTGACGAGCACCGCCACCACCGAGCTGCGGACCAGCGTCCCGACCGCCTGCAGGAGGTAGCCGCGGAAGAAGTACTCCTCCCCCGCCGCCTGGAACGTCGATGTCAGCAACGTGACAGCGATCACCCCGGCCGCGTCCGGCGCGACCCCACCACCACCGCCGGTGACGAGATCGATCCCGCCGAGCTCGATCACCCCGAGCATCACGAGCTCGAGCAGTACGGCGGCCACCGCGAACCAGGCCAGCGGACGCCACCGGATCCGCCCGACGACCGAGGACAGCAGCCCCGGCGCCTGGCGGTTCAGCAGCCGCGCGACCGACATGCTCAACGGGATCAGCACGATCAGCGACAGGTTGGTAGCCAGCAGCGCGAACCACGAGACCGTCCCTTCCGGGTCCTTCCGGATCGCCTGCTGGGTGCCCAGGACGATCAGGCTCCAGAACATCCAGCCGGCGAAGATCGCGAAGGCGCCGAGGATCACGAACCCGTGCGGCGCCTGCGGGTTCCGCAACAACCGGTGGTATGGCTGCGGCCCCGCGTCGGCCCGGTCGGTCGCCGGCGTCACGTCGTACGACATCTAGTCCGCCAGCAGCGACGCGCGCGCCTGCTCGAGCCTGTGCAGGGACTTCTCGCGGCCGAGCAGTTCCAGCGACTCGAACAGTGGCGGCGAGATCCGGCGGCCGGAGATCGCCACGCGGACCGGGCCGAACGCGTTCTTCGGCTTCAGCCCGAGACCGTCGATCAGCGACGCCCGCAAGGCGGCCTCGATCGCCCCGGTCGTCCACTCGACGTCCGCGAGCGCCTTGACCGATGCCTCCAGTACGGCGCCCGCGTCGCCTGTCAGCACCTTCGCGGCCGCATCCGGGTCGAGGACGAACGCCTCCTCGTCCACGAACAGGAACCCGAGCATGTCGACGGACTCCGACAGCGTGTTCATCCGCTCCTGCACCAGCGGTACGGCGGCCTGCAGTACGGCGAGCTGCTCCGTCGACGGCTCGACCGGCAGGATCCCCTCCTTGGCCAGGAACGGGATCATCCGGTGCGCGAACTCCTCCGGCGGCAGCAGCCGCATGTGCGCCGCGTTGATCGCCTCGCACTTCTTCGGGTCGAACCGGGCCGCGTTCGCGTTCACCTTGCGGATGTCGAACGCCTCGATCATCTCCGCCATCGTGAAGACGTCGCGGTCGTCGGCGATCGACCAGCCGAGCAGCGCCAGGTAGTTCAGCAGGCCCTCGGGCAGGAAGCCGCGCTCCATGTACTCGCCGAGGCCGGAGCCCGGGTCGCGCTTGGACAGCTTCTTGTTGCCCTCGCCCATCACGAACGGCAGGTGCCCGAACCGCGGCGTCCGGCCGCTGCCGATGCCGATGTCGGCGAGCGCCTCGTAGAGCGCGATCTGCCGCGGCGTCGACGGCAGCAGGTCCTCGCCGCGCAGGACGTGGGTGATCTCCATCAGCGCGTCGTCGACCGGGTTCACCAGCGGGTAGAGCGGGTAACCGTTCGCCCGGACCAGGACGTAGTCGCCCAGGTTCTCCGGCAGGAAGGTGATCTCGCCGCGGACCAGGTCGTCGAACACGATCGGCCGGTCAGGCATCCGCAGTCGCACGACGGGCCTGCGGCCCTCATCGACGTACGCCTGGACCTGCTCCTCGGTGAGAGTGCGGCAATGGCCGTCGTACCCGCTGTGCTGTCCGGCGGTGCGAGCGGCCTGGCGGCGCTGGTCGAGCTCCTCCTGTGAGCAGTAGCAGTAGTACGCCTTGCCGGCTTCGAGCAGCTTGGCGACGACGTCCGCGTAGACGTCCATCCGCTCCGACTGCAGGTACGGCCCGTAGTCGCCGCCGACCTCGGGGCCTTCGTCCCAGGTGATACCGAGCCAGCGCAGCGACTCCAGCGTGTAGGCGAGCGCCTCGGGAGTGTTCCGGGCCTGGTCGGTGTCCTCGATCCGGAGCACCAGCTTGCCGCCGTAGTGGCGGGCGAAGGCCCAGTTGAACAGGGCGCTGCGGATGTTGCCGACGTGCATGTTGCCGGTCGGGGACGGTGGGAACCGGACCCGGACCTGGCTCGGTTCGAAGCCGCCAAGAACACCGCCGTCGTCGTCGAAGGAAGCAGCGGCAGGCCGGTCAGTCACGCACGATCACCTTGTTCGTCAGAGTTCCAATACCTTCGACACTGACCGAGACCTCGTCGCCGGGCAACATCGGGCCGACCCCCGCCGGGGTGCCGGTGAGCACCACGTCGCCGGGCAGCAGCGTGGTGAAGGAGGTGATGTAGGCCAGCACCTCCGGGATGTCGAAGATGAACTGCGAGGTCCGCCCGTCCTGCTTCGGCTCGCCGTTCAGTTCCGTCGTCACGCGTACGTCGGACACGTCGAGCTCGGTCGTGATCCACGGGCCGAGCGGGCAGAACGTGTCGAACCCCTTGGCCCGGGCCCACTGCCCGTCGGTCTTCTGCAGGTCGCGCGCCGTGACATCGTTCGCGACGGTGTAGCCGAAGATCACCTCGTTGACCCGCTCCTTGGGCACGTCCCGGCAGATCCGGCCGATCACGATCGCCAGCTCGCCCTCGAAGTGCAGGTTGTTGGTCTGCTCCGGATAGACGATGCCGTCACGCGGGCCGATCACCGCCGTGTTCGGCTTGAAGAAGATCATCGGCTCCTTGGGCACCTCGTTGCCCAGCTCCTCCGCGTGCGCGGCGTAGTTACGCCCGACGCAGACCACCTTGCTGCGCGGGATCACCGGGGCCAGCAGCCGGACGTCGGCCAGTTGCAGCTTCTCCCCGGTGAACTGGACCGGCCGGTAGAGCGGGTCCGAGTCGAGCACGGAGACGGTGCCGACGACTCCTTCGGGGTCGTCGGTCTCGACGACGCCGTACTTCGGTTCGTCGTCGACGGAGAATCTGGCGATACGCACGGCCGGCCTTCGCTGGGTGATCTAGGGTGAACAGCCCGAGCCTACCGGGGTTGCGGGATGAGACAGTTATCCGGGGACGACTCAGATCCGACTCGCCTTGCCGAGCGAGTACGACGCGGTTGGCGAGCTGACCGTGGACGCATACGCGCACGACGGTTTCCTCCCGCCTGGGTCCGACTATGCGCTGACCCTGCGGGCGACAGCGGACCGGGCCGCCAAGGCAGAACTGTGGGTCGCAGTTAAGGCCACCGAGCTCCTCGGCACTGTCACTTACTGTCCGCCGGGGTCGGTGTATCGCGAGATCGGTCTGGACGATGAAGGCGAGTTCCGGATGCTCGGGGTGTCGGGTGCGGCCCGGGGGCTCGGCATCGGCACCGCACTGGTCGCTCGATGCGTCGAGCGGACCCGCGAGCTCGGTCTCAGCCGCCTGGTGATGAGCAGTGCGACGTACATGACCACCGCGCACCGCATCTACGACCGCCTCGGCTTCACCCGCCTCCCTGAACGCGACTGGTCTCCGATCCCCGGCGTCGACCTGTACGCCTTCGCCCTGGACCTGTGACCGTCACACTGAGCCCTTCGGAGTGGACGTCCTACGAGGCCGCCCATCGTCGTCGCGTCGACGCGCTCGTCGCCGACCACCTCGAGCGCCGGCACCGCCGCGAACCACACCCGGTCGAGGACTTCCTCTTCACCTACTACCCCACCCGGCCGAACCAGCTCCGTGTCTGGCACCCCGGCCCCGGCGTCCGGCTGCTCGAAGCCAAGCAGTACGACGGACGCCGCGGCTACACCTATGTCGACGGCGCCGCCTCCGTGGATCCGGCGGAGGTTGTACGGCGTGCCGACAGCATCCGGTGGATTCGCCGTCTGCTCGCGGCGACGGCAGATCGACAGCCCCAGTTCGGCTGTTTCGGCTTGCACGAATGGGCGATGGTCTACCGGACTTCCGACGTACGGCATGAGTCCTGGCCGTTGCGACTAGGTGTCGAAGGCACCGATCAGGTGGTCGAATCGCACAAGATCGCGTGCTCCCATTTCGACGCCTTCCGCTTCTTCACGACTCCGGCACGTGGATTGAACGTGCTGCAGCCCACGCGCGAATCCCAGCCTGCGCTGGAGCAAGGCGGCTGCCTGCACGCCAACATGGACCTCTACAAGTGGGCCTGCAAGCTCATGCCGTTCACACCCAGCTCGCTGGTCCTGGACTGCTTCGAACTGGCCCGCGACATCCGCACCCTCGACATGCGCGCCTCGCCGTACGACCTGGCCGCGCTCGGCTACTCCCCCGTGCCGATCGAAACCCCAACAGGCAAAGCAGAGTACGCCGCCACCCAACGCACCTTCGCCACCCGCGCCCGTCCGTTGAGGGACCAACTGATCGCGGTATGCGACGAACTTCTCCGCTAGGCTCAGCGCCATGGGGAAGATAGTCGCGATCGCGCTCGGGGCGCTGCTCACCGCCTCCGGCGCCGTCTTCACCTTCCAAGGCCTCGGCTACCTCAAAGGCAGCTCCATGACCGGTAGCTCCTTCTGGGCCATCGTCGGCCCCATCATCGCCGCCATCGGAGTCTCCTTGCTGTACGTCGCCATCCGCGGCACCCAGAAACGCTGACTCCGCGCCCGTGGTGAGCCTCCGGATCATTGACCGCCGTGGGGTCTTGTTCAAGGTTTTTGAATAAGGTTGAATAAGGGGTATGGCGCGGGTTGAGTTGCAGCGGTGGCCTGGGCATCCGGATGGGTTTACCCGGGCGGAGCGGTTGGGCGGGTCGTACGAGTTGTACTTCCCGGATCCGCTGGTCGGGCGTGAGTTCGACCTGAGTGATGAGGTGCTGGCCGCGTTGGAGGACGCGGCCGGGGATCTCGGCCGGCTTGATGCGACGGCCGCCGTACTGACGAACAGCGAGGCACTGGCGCGATTGCTGCTGCGGGCTGAGGCGGTCGGGTCGTCGCAGATCGAGGGGCTGGTCGTCGGCGCACGTCGGTTGCTCAAGGCTGAGGTGTTGCGGGAGCGGCAGCGTGACGTGACCGCCGAGGAGGTCCTCGGGGCGGTCGATGCGATGACGTGGGTGACCGAGTCCGTGCAGGCCGGCGACAAGCTCGAGGTCGAGCATGTGCTGGAGGCGCATCGACGGCTGATGGCGCACTCGCCGGCGCCGGAGTTCGGCGGGGAGATCCGGTATCTGCAGAACTGGATCGGCGGCCGCTCCCCCGCCGAGGCGTACTACGTCCCGCCTCCGGCTCAGTTGGTTCCCGAACTGCTGGCGGACCTGATGACGTTCGTCCGGGAGTCCAGCCTTCCGGTGCTGGCAAAGACCGCGATCGCGCACGCGCAGTTCGAGACGATCCATCCCTTTGCCGACGGCAACGGTCGGACCGGGCGGGCGCTCATCCACCTGATCCTGCGCGCCGAAGGTCTGGTCGAGCGGACCGTACCTCCCGTGTCTCTCTCGCTCGCCACGCATGCGACGCAGTACGTCGACGCACTCACGACGTTCAGATACACCGGCAAGCCGACGAACCGGCGGGCCCGTACGGCGGCCAACCAGTGGCTGCTCATGTTCGCGACCGCCTGCAGTCACGCGACCGCTGAGGCGGCTCGGTTCGAGCAGACCGCGGCAGACCTCAAGGCCGCTTGGCGCGAACGCGCAGCCCCGGTCCGCGCCGGATCGGCCGTGGAGCTGCTGATCGAAACGCTGCCCGCCGCCCCGGTCCTCACCCTGGCCGCGGCGGCCCGACTGATCGACAGGTCGCAACAGGCCGCCAACCAGGCGCTCGCCAGGCTGGTCGAGACGGGCATCCTGCGCGAGGTCACCGACGGCCGGCGCAACCGCGTCTACGAGGCGCCCGAACTGATCGACGCGTTCACTCTGCTCGAGCGGCGGTTCGCCAGCCCGGCGGCCGACACCATGATCGAACCGCCTAGCAGACCAGTGCCGTCGAGGCCACGACCAACACACCGTGCACATTGACTTTCTCCTCCCCGTCGAGCAACAATTCGAACATATGTTCGATCGCGTTGCCAAATCGGGGACTGTGAGGAGGTGTGATGCCGGAGCCGTTCGACTGGGACATCCTGCACCGCCCGTCTGCGATGGCGATGGTGAGGGGCCAGCTCGGCTTCAGCTGGATGGTGTTGTCCGGACGTCTCGCGCAGCTGACCGACGAGCAGTACTTCTGGCAGCCGAGCAGCGAGGCGCTGACCGTCGTACGACGCCGGTACGCCGGCCGGTTCCGATCACTCGGGTCCGGGGAGTGGGTCGCGCAGTGGCCGGACGAGCCCGATCATCGTGGACCACGCACGATCGCCTGGCTGATCGCGCATCTCACCGAAACCTTCTTCGAGCGTTGGGAGTGGACCTTCGGCGACAGCCGGCAAGGTCGCGCCGACATCACCCTGCATGGCAACGCGCGGGACGCGGTCGCCTGGCTGACGCACTGGGTGAAGGCCTGGCAGGACTCGATCGCCGCGCTCGACGAGGAGCAGGTGATGACGGTCGGCCTCAGCCAGGCGACCGAGCTGGATGCCTCCGAACCGTTCGGTCACGTCGTACTGCGGCTCAATCGCGAGCTCATCCATCACGGTTCGGAGATCATGACGCTCCAGGATCTGTATGCGGTCGCGGCATGAGGACCGCAGTCAGCGGGGATTGTCGGCGTGGGTCAGGGTTTCCCAGGCGTAGAAGTAGTTGGCGCCGGCCGGGCGTTTGCTTTCGGTGTAGCGGAGGGTGGTCGGCATCGGCAGGCCCATGCGGTTGTGGTAGTGGTTGTAGACCACCTCGGTCACCGCGCCGAGGCCTAGCTTCACAGTTCCGCCGCAAAGGTTGGCGGGCACTGGGGTACCGGTCTCCAGACGGGTGTGGAAGTAGTAGCCGTCCATCAGCCGGTCCTTCCCCTCGGCGTACAGGTCGACGCCTTGGTGCCAAGCAGTTTCCGCGACGTGGGTGGCGGCGGTCAGACCCCAGCCGGTGTGGCCGAAGTCGCGACAGGTCTCCTGCGCGAGCCCGTCCGAGAACGTCTCCTGCCCCTGCCAGTAGTCGACGATCTCCTGTCGGGTGTCCTTCTGGCAGGTGCACGGCGCCTTCGGCCAGGGTCCGTCGCTCGACTGGTAGATGTACCCGGGCAGTCGCCCGCGCCAGATCTCGATCGCCTTGTCGAAGGCGGCGCGGTCGTCCAGGAAGACGGCGATGCCGATCGCCGCGTCCATCATGATCAGTTCCCAGTTACCGTTCTTGCAGCCCGCGCCGTCGCGGATCCCAGGCAGGTAGACGTCGCGCAGCATCCGCTCGAACCGGCCGCGCTGCACCCAGGCGCCGTTGTACGTATGCTTGATCAATTCACCCGCACGGGAGAACGAGGCACCGGACCACCCGGTCTGCAGCGGGGCGTTGGAGTTGATGTGATCCTGCAGCACCGCGGACCAGGCATCCATGATCTCGATCGCCTTCCGGGCATTGCGCGGGTCGCGATCGATGTACCAGAGCAACGCGTGGGTGTAGGCCGCGAGGGCGTCGTTGCGTTCGTCGGAGCAGCCGTAGTTCGGGTTCGAGTTCGAGCCGCACTCGACGATGGCGCGGGGTTTGGGTGTGTAGGTGAGGGAGGCGTACGTGCTCGCTTTCATTGCGTCGTACGCCGCCTTCTGCGGCTGAGCACCGGCTCGGACCTGTTCGCGGGCGAAGTCGAGTTGCGCTTTGTCGACGAGCACCCCGGGGTGGGTGAACACGGCAGGCTCCTCGGGTGGCGCGGCGGCACCGGAACTGGCCGGCACCAGTGCGGCGGACCCGGCGATCACGGTGGCGATGAGGGAAACGAGGAACGGGCGGCGCAGTCGCAGCATGGCTGCCTCCTGTGGGCGGGTGACAGGAAGCTACCCACGCTGCAGTTGTTAGTAAACGTTCCTAACCCAGCGCGTCAAGAATGTCCGCCGTGATACCGGTTTCGCGGCGCCGGGGCGCACCATGCCTGGCTCAGCTGACGGCGGTTACCTCGAGGACGCCGACGATCTTCTCCAGCCTGGCGGTGACCCGGCCGGCGTCGAATCCGTTGCCCTCGACAACGATTCGCAGCAACCCGTCGTCCAGCGACAGCTCGAGTTCACGGACGTCGTACGGATTGAGCAGTACGGCGATACGCGCCAGCAGCCCGCGCGTCTCGACCACCCGCGCGGTGACGACGGTGACCGTCCGCAGGTCCGCGACCATCGTCATCGGGCCACCTCCTTGTGGCGGAGCAGGCCGTAGGTGAAGCCGTCGACGAGAGCCTCCCACGATGCCTCGACGATGTTGTGGCCGACGCCGACCGTGACCCACGAGCCTTCGCCGTCTGCCGTCTCGATGAGGACTCTGATAACTGCGTCGGTGCCGTGGCCCTGGTCGAGGATGCGGACCTTGTAGTCGACCAACTCGAACTTGTTCACCACCGGGTAGGCACGCTCGATCGCGGTTCTCAGAGCGTGGTCGAGGGCATTCACCGGGCCGTTGCCCTCGCCGGTGACGATCTCGCGCTCGCCGCCCGCGACCAGCTTCACGGTTGACTCCGAGACGGCTTCGCCGTCGGCGCGCGACTCGGTGATCACCCGCCACGACTCGACGTCGAAGAAGCTCGTCCGCTTGCCGGTGACCTCCTCGGTCAGCAGCAGCTCGAACGACGCGTCGGCCGCCTCGAACGTGTACCCGCGGGCCTCCATCTCCTTCACCCGGTCGGTGACCCGGCTGACCAGTTCGCGGTCGTTGCCGAGGTCGAAGCCGAGCTCGCGGCCCTTCAGCTCGACACTCGCCCGGCCGGCCATCTCGGACACGAGCATCCGCATGTCGTTGCCCACCAGGGCGGGATCCGTGTGCTGGTAGAGATCGGGATCCACCTTGATGGCACTGGCGTGCAGCCCCGCCTTGTGGGCGAAGGCGGACACACCGACGTACGGCTGCCGGGTCGACGGCGGCACGTTCGTCACTTCGGCGATCGCGTGCGCGATCCGGAACGACTCTCCCAACCGGCCGGGCGGCAGCAGTTCCATCGACCGCTTCAGTTCGAGGTTGGCGACGATCGCGAGCAGGTCGGCGTTGCCGGTGCGTTCGCCGTACCCGTTGATGGTGCCCTGGACGTGCGTGACGCCGGCCTCGACGGCGGCGATCGTGTTCGCCACCGCGCAGCCGGCGTCGTTGTGACAGTGGATGCCGAGTCGCGCGCCAGTGGATTCGAGGACGTCGTGGACGATGTCCTGCAACTCCCGCGGCAGCGTCCCGCCGTTGGTGTCGCACAACGCCACCACGTCGGCGCCGGCTTCGACGGCTACGCGTACTACTTCCAGCGCGTACGCGCGGTTGGCGCGGTAGCCGTCGAAGAAGTGTTCGGTGTCGAGGAAGACCCGCTGACCGTTCTCACGCAGGTGGCGGACGGTGTCGGCGACCATGCGCAGGTTCTCGTCGAGTGTCGTACGCAGGGCGCGCTCGACGTGTGCATCGTGGCTCTTGGCAACGAGTGTGACGACGCCCGCGCCGGAGTCGCGCAGCGCGGCGACCTGCGGGTCGTCCGCGGCGGTGACCTCGGGCTTGCGGGTCGCGCCGAACGCGGCGAAGGTCGCGTTCTTCAACTGCAGTTCGGTGCGGGCCCGCTCGAAGAACTCGGTGTCCTTGGGTACGGCGCCCGGCCAGCCGCCCTCGATGAAGCCCACCCCCAGGTCGTCGAGGTGGTGCGCGATGGCGATCTTGTCGGCCACGGACAGCGCCAGCCCCTCCTGCTGCGCACCGTCGCGCAGAGTCGTGTCGTAGACGTGGAATTCGTCCGAGATGCTCATGGTCGGCCTTCCGACGGAGGGGGTGGCAATGTTTTCAACGGGACAAACAAAAAACCTCCCGCATGGTGCGAGAGGTCTGCGCGCTCAGGTAATGCTTGCTGAGCGCGCCTAGAGAATAATGATCCAGTAGTTCTTCATGACATTCGGCAGTCTGCCACAAGATGTCCGGCCGGTGGCCACATCGTCTCGAATCACGAACATTCAGTACGCACGTCAGTACTGCGGCGTGCGGAAGAGTTCAATTCTATGCCGTGAGCGACCAACCGGGGTCGTCCCAGGCGGTGTAGAAGTCCTCGCGGGACAACGGCCGCAGACCCCACTCTTCTCGGTCAAGGGCCTTGTCGGTGAGCATGCCCTCGTCGTCCTCGAGCCGCTGCCACCAGTACTTCGTGACGGCGCCGTCCTCGGCCGCGCCGAGCTGGCGGACCACAACCCATTCACGCTCGTGCCAGACCGCCTCGTACAGCCAGTCAGTGCCGGTCGCCTCGTCGGCCAGGGCGCCGTACGTGCGCGAGGCGGTGCCGCGATCGAGGTCCCGGATCAGCTCGACGGTCGCGCGGATCGCACGCACCGTCTCGGGTGACCAGTCGCGCCGCTGCGCAAGCTCTGCGTAGTACGCCTCGACGTCCGCCGGGAAGCTGCTCATGGCGCCCGACCCTATCGAACCGCGGGTGTGGACGGCGACCGTCCGTCCACACCCCGCGGGCTAGCAGACGCGGGTCATCCAGCCGTGCGGGTCCGCCGCGCGACCGTACTGGACGTCGAGGAGGGCGGTGCGGACCGAGCTGGTGACCGGGCCGGACTCGCCGTCGCCGATCTGCACCTCGCCGTCCTTCCCCTTCAGCGAGGCGACCGGAGTGATCACTGCCGCCGTACCGCAGGCGAAGACCTCGCGGACCTTGCCCGAGGCGGCGCCGTCGCGCCACTCGTCGACGGAGACCTTCCGCTCGGTGACGTGGTACCCGAGGTCGGTGACGAGCTTGAGGATCGAGTCGCGGGTGACGCCCTCGAGGATGGTGCCGGACAGCTCCGGCGTCACCACCGAGTTGTCATCGAGGACGAAGTACAGGTTCATCCCGCCGAGTTCCTCGACCCATTTCTTCTCGACCGCGTCGAGGAAGGCGACCTGGTCGCAGCCCTGTTCGATGGCCTCGGCCTGGGCGATCAGCGACGACGCGTAGTTGCCGCCCGTCTTCGCCGCGCCGGTGCCGCCGGGGGCGGCGCGGGTGTACTCCTCGCTCAGCCAGATCCGCACCGGCTTCACCCCGCCGGGGAAGTACGAGCCGGCCGGCGACGTGATCACGCAGTACGTGACCTGCGCGGACGGGCGGACTCCGAGGAACGGGTCCGAGCCGAACATGAACGGCCGCAGGTAGAGCGACGTCTCGCCACCGCCAGGCACCCAGGCATTGTCGAGCTCGACGAGCTTCCGCAGCGAGTCCAGGAATGCGGCTTCGGGCAGCTCTGGCAATGCGAGCCGTCGCGCCGAGCGAGCGAACCGGGCCGCGTTGGCCTCCGGGCGGAACATGTGGATCGAGTCGTCGGGATGCCGGTAGGCCTTCATCCCTTCGAAGATGGTCTGGGCGTAGTGGAACACCGCGGTCGCGGGAGACAGCTCCAGCGGTCCGAAGGCGGTGATCCTCGCGTCGTGCCAGCCGTTCTCCTTGTTCCAGGTGGCGATCGCCATGTGGTCGGAGAAGTACTGCCCGAATCCCGGGTTCGCCAGGATCGCGGTGCGCTGGTCGTCGCTGGCCGGATGGGTGGTTGGCTCAACGGTGAACTGCAGATCGGCGCTCATAGCCGCACCGTACCTCGTGCCGAACTGGTCAGGCGAGCGTACGGCGCCGGGCCGCAGGCGCAGGCGTCACAGGCAGTCACGATCAGCCCGCCGCGCGCTTGGCGATCGCGTCGCCGATCTCGCTGGTGGTCCGCGCGGCGCCGGTGCGCTCCTCGATGTCGGCCGTCACGGCCGCCTCGATCGCCTTCGCCGCCTCGGACAGGCCGAGGTGCTCGAGCAGCAGCGCGGCCGACAGGATCGCCGCGGTCGGGTCCGCCTTCTGCTGGCCGGCGATGTCCGGCGCGGAGCCGTGTACCGGCTCGAACATGCTCGGAGCGGTCCGGTCCGGGTTGATGTTCGCGCTCGCGGCCAGGCCGATGCCACCGCTGATGGCGGCGGCCAGGTCGGTGATGATGTCGCCGAACAGGTTGTCGGTGACGATCACGTCGAACCGGGCCGGGTCGGTGACCAGGAAGATGGTCGCCGCGTCCACGTGCAGGTAGTCGACGGTGATCTCGGGGAACTCCTCGGCGACCTTGTCGACGGTGCGCTTCCACAAGTGGCCGGCATGCACGAGCACATTGTTCTTGTGCACCAGCGTGAGCTTCTTCCGAGGCCGCGCCTGGGCCCGGGCGAAGGCGTCGCGGACCACCCGCTCCACGCCGTACGCCGTATTGACCGAGACCTCGGTGGCGATCTCGGCCGGGGTGCCGACGCGCAGCGCGCCGCCGTTGCCGACGTACGGGCCCTCGGTGCCTTCACGGACGACGACGAAGTCGACCTCGCCCGGGTTCGCCAGCGGCGAGCCGACGGAGGGGTAGATCTTCGACGGGCGAAGGTTGACGTAGTGGTCGAGGGTGAACCGGAGCTTCAGCAGCAGGCCGCGCTCGAGCACGCCGGACGGAACCGTCGGGTCGCCGATCGCGCCGAGCAGGATCGCGTCGTGCTTGCGGATCTCCTCGAGCTCGGCGTCCGGCAGCGTCTCACCAGTGGCGTGCCAGCGGCGCGCGCCGAGGTCGTACTCGGTCCGCTCGAACGTCACGCCGTGCTGCGCGGCGACCGCGTCGAGCACCTTGAGTGCCTCGGTGGTCACCTCGGGTCCGATCCCGTCACCGGGAACGACGGCCAGCGTGAATGTCTTCTGCGTCTCGCTCACTTCTTGGGTTCTCCCCCGTTGTAGAGGCGGTTGATGGCTTCCTGGAACGCCCTGGCCTCGGGTGCTTTGTCGGCGGTAGGGCGGGCCGGACGGCGGCGCCGGGCCGCTTTCCGTTCGCGGGCGTCGATCGCGGGCCAGTTGGCTGGATACATGTCGTACATGCTGCTCTCCGGATGGGTCTTGCCGACAGTCGAACGCCGGCAGCTGCGGGCGGCACGACCTGTCCGAATTTACTCTGACGTCCGACTATTTCACCACTATGCGGGCACCCAATCCCGGGATATGAGATACGAGTGCGAGTACTGGACCGAAGCTGTGCAACTCTCAGCCCGTGAGTGCTCCTCCAGAACTGCCGCCGCTGGTGTCGGCGGCCCTCAGCCTGTCCGGCCGGCGCGGATTCGTCAGCTCGACCCGCAACGAGACCGGCCGCCTGCTCGCCACGCTCGCGGCGTCGAAGTCCGGCATCGTCGGTGAGCTCGGGACCGGCTGTGGCGTCGGCTCGGCCTGGCTGCGCAGCGGCGCGGCCGAAGGAACGAAGATCGTCACCGCGGAAAGCGATCCGCAACTGGCACAGGTCGTGGCGGAACTGTTCGCCGCCGACGAGCAGATCGAGGTCGTGTCGGCCGACTGGACCGCGTTGATCGAGCGGGGCCCGTTCGCCCTGCTGTTCGTGGACGCTCGGGAGGCCAAGCTGTCGGCCCGCGACATCATCGCGGACGTGGTGGAGCCGGGTGGGTTCGTCGTACTGGACGACTTCACGCCGTCGGCGGTGTGGCCGCCGATGTACGGGGGCCGGGTCGACACGCTGCGGCAGGACTGGCTGATGGACAAGCGCTTCACCACCGTCGAGGTGATGGTCGCGCCGGACGCCGCCGTACTGCTGGCTACTCGCCGCTGACAAATGCAGAGGGCCCGAGCCGTGATGGCCCGGGCCCCCTGACCGGATCAGTCGTCCAGATCGACCGTACGCGCGGTGTCGGCCTGAACCGCGGTGGCGATGTCGTCCAGGACGGCCGGGGCGACCGCCGAGTCGACGGCGAGCGCGACCAGCGCCTTGCCGCCCTTGCGGTCACGGCTGACCTGCATGCCGGCGATGTTCACATCCGCGTCGCCGAGGATGCGGCCGACCTGGCCGACGATACCCGGCCGGTCCTCGTAGGTGAGGAACGCCAGGTGCGCCGACAGCTCGATCTCGACGTCGAACCCGTCGATCTCGACCAGCCGCTCGGACTGCTTCACGCCGACCAGCGTGCCCGACACCGACACCTGGACGCCGTCGGCGAGCGTGCCGCGCAGGGTGATGAGGTTGCGGTGCTCGGGGCTGTCGTGCTCGGTGACGAGGCGGACCTCGAGGCCCCGCTCGGCGGCCAGCAGCGGCGCGTTCACGTACGAGACGTTGTCCTCGACGACATCGGCGAACACACCCTTGAGTGCCGCCAGCTCGAGGACCTTCACGTCGTACTGCGTGATCTCGCCGCGGACCTCGACGTCGAGCTGCTGCGCGACGCCACCGGCCAGCGCGGTGAAGATCCGGCCGAGCTTCTCGGTCAGCGCGATCCCGGGCCGGACGTCCTCGGCGATGACACCGCCCTGGACGTTGACGGCGTCCGGCACGAGCTCACCGGACAGCGCGAGCCGGACCGACTTGGCAACCGCGATACCGGCCTTCTCCTGCGCCTCGTCGGTGGACGCGCCGAGGTGCGGGGTGGCGACGACGCTCTCGAACTCGAACAGCGGCGAGTCGGTGCACGGCTCACTGGCGAACACGTCGAGGCCGGCGCCGGCCACGCGGCCTTCCTTCAGCGCGCTGTGGAGGGCCTGCTCGTCGACGATGCCACCGCGGGCCGCGTTGACGATGATGACCTCGGGCTTGACCTTGTGCAGCTGCTCGTCACCGATCAGGCCGATCGTCTCGGGCGTCTTCGGCAGGTGCACCGAGGTGAAGTCGCTGACCGACAGCAGTTCGTCCAGGGACGCGAGCCGGACGCC
>Ga0137372_10002928_pt1 | contig 16598 bp, 21 predicted proteins | sample SagtaG_6_FD_104911 | JGI IMG/M metagenome (GOLD analysis project Ga0137372, IMG submission 104911) | Vadose zone soil microbial communities from Sagehorn Ranch, Mendocino, California, USA - Sage1_R_60_16 metaG | ecosystem: Environmental > Terrestrial > Soil > Vadose zone | place: USA...
ACACGCGCGGGCCGGTGCCGATGCGCCCGAGTTCCACGGTGAAGTCCGCCAGGACCCGCTCGCGGTCCACGAACGGCCGCTGTAATGCGGCAACCCGGTGAAACCGTGGCGCAATCGCCATCCCCACTCCCGCAGTGAGCGTACCCGCCTAAAGCAAAGCGCCCTCGTTCAGAAAGCATGCAATCACAGATGTACAGATCACGTCCGCCGCGCTCCACAATGGAGCGCAGACTACCGAGCTACGGCACCGGCAAAGGGATATCCGGCAGCTAAAACCCACTACTGCTAAAGACAGACCCTGTCTTTAGAGAAACTATTTCTAAAGACAGGCAGCCGTGAGCGTGGCGCGCTCCGGCGGGCGAACCGTGCGAAGATCTCGGCCGGGCCGACCTGGTTCGCTGGCACGCCGTCAGCACGACTCACCTTTTGAGATCCTTAACGGCTGCGCAGGCTGGCACTGCCCGCGCCGAGTGCGACCAGCAAAACGTGACCACCCCGACTTGTCATGGCGCAGCGGCGGCGTCACAAGACATGCGGGCTCAGGGGTACCGCCGACCGCGCGGATCCGCCTGATTTCGCGACTAATGCTGACTTGTTCGGCTTTTCTGGCGACCTCCGCTATGACTTGAGACGTCAGTCATGCGGGCCGGCGGCGATAATGGTTTCGGCTCACGGGGAATCACCCGAGCATGACGTGGTGGCCGGGTCGGCTGTAGTTTGGTGGTGATCAATTGGGGCGCCGCAGCCGTTACGGGTGGCGTCACGATGCGCTGACCGCCGCAGGTTCTGGGGCGGTTGCGCTGACCGCAGGCTTGGTGGGCGCGGGTGGTTTCGGCAAGACGATGCTTGCGGCGCCAGTGTGCCAGGACCTGGCAGTCCAGCGGCGGGTTCGGTGGCGGCATCGTTTGTGCCTCGGCCGGCCGGCAGCGTTCCGGCCCCGGACCGGCACCCCCGGCCACGGCTCGGCCGACCCAGGCACCGGTCGCGACGGTGTCCGTGCTTTCGCCGGATACCAGCCGGTGGCCGCTGGCCGGAAGAGCCATGTGGTGAAGCCGTTGCGCCGCCAGTGGGCGGTCGGCTTACACGGATTTGTCAACAGCCCACTGAATTTTGTGATCTTGCGGCTGTGGTCGCATGGGCCGGGCCTGGTGATCGAGGTCCGGGACCGCGATCCCACGCCACCGGTACCCGGCGGCGAACCAGCCGACCCGCAGACCGAAATCCGCATGAGCGTGCTCGCCTGTTAAACAGCAGGCAAGGCTGCTACCCATGCGCCGGTGGCAAGGTCGTTTGGTGCGAATGCTCGGCTCGGCCCGCGGTTGTCAGCGCACGGCATTGCTCCTGGAAGTGCCGTGCCGCTGGCAGCTTCGGGCTGCTGTCTACGTCGCAGTCGAGAATTGTTATTCGAACGCTTATACGCACACAATGCGCCCATGGGCACGTCTCCAGGTGCCGAGCAGGTCGAGGCCCCAGCGAAGACCGAACTCCGTCCTGAACTGGGCAGATACCGCCCATGCTTTAAGCTTGTGTTGATCACCATCGCTGGGCGCGACCGCTTTGGGATCCTGCGCGCGTGGCTGCAAGTTGGCCACGACTGGCTGTGCCAGGTCGAGTACATGAACGATGAAGCCGGGAGCACCGAGGGCTGGTATCGATTCGACCCAGATCTGATTCAGCCAACTAACCTGGTGAGTCTCGCGTGAAGGGAACCACATAAAGCGTTGGAGCGGAGCAACGACGGCACCGGCGCCGGCCGTTCCAACCGCGCCTTCCTCGAAACCCTCACCAGGATGCTGCAGCCCGGCGTGCGGCTCACCGTGCTGCCCATCCACCTGTCCCCCGTCAGCAGTGAATACGACCCAAGCTGGCACGCCGATATGCAGGCCCTCGTCCGCCGGCCCGGAGCCGAGGTTATCCCGATCGGCAACGGCTCTGGTGGCCAAGCCCGGTTTCGGCGGCCTGACCAACTTCCGCGCGGCATGCGATGCAGCTGCCGATGTGATCAGGCGCCATCTGGTTCCCAGCGCCGCGCCGCTGCTCGTTGTTGCCTTCGATGTCCCCTTCTACGGCTTGGCGGCGCAACTGTACCGGACGTCCGCCGGAACATGGTCGTTGTTGCCCGTTCCACTGCTGCCTTGCATGCTCCTGAAGATTTGGCGCGGATCGCCTGGGAACGCGAAGGCCTGTATGCAACCGCAGAAGCAGGTGGCCACATTGCCGCGATCTCCGGCTACATGCGCCATCACCTGACCACCGCCTACGGCATCCCCGGCAGCGCGCTCATCAGCCTGACCAATGGGCTGACCCGCGCGGACTGGCACACCACGCCACCCGGCACCTTCGAACTGACGTGCCCACCGATGAACTCACCGCAGCTGAGCAATGGAACGCCCGCTGGCCCGACGAGCCCAAAACGTTCAAGAGCATCTCGTCATGGGAGGTCTGGCCCAGCTCGACCGGTCACGCCCCATCGCTCGATACCGTTGATCGACGGGCGCAGATTTACGTAGCAAAGGCGGTGCTCAGCTTGGACAGCAGCGGGCTCCAATTCCTTCCACCAGTACGTGTCGCCATCCGGCAGGGCATGGCCGAACGGCCGGTTGCGACACGTAGACAGAGTGACTGGCGGCCACCTCGACGGTGGTCGAGCCAGCTCGCGTGGACATGGTGCGCTGGGCGGCCGGGGGGATCATCTTGTCATCGGTGGTGACCAGATACCAGCTTGGTTTGGTCCGCCAGGCGGGCTCGCTGACTTGCCCGCCGAGGGCGTCCACGCCCCAGGGGACCTGCGAGTCGGCCATGAACGCGGCCAGGTCGGCGGGCAGGTCACCAGCGAACGATGCGTGGAAGTTGAGTTCAAGGGGTCGTCGCAACACTGCCTTGTTGGCAGGAGTATAGGAATTCGTCGAGCGCCTCGGCGGGGGTCTTCCAAGCGAGTGTCTTGCGGGGTCGGCCGTTGAGGGCGGCGGCGACGCCGGCTAGGTCGCCGGGGCTGTGGCGGCTCAGGTCGGTGCCCTTGGGGAAGTACTGGCGCAGCAGGCCGTTGGTGTTCTCGTTGGTGCCGCGCTGCCAGGGGCTGTGCGGGTCGCAGAAGTAGATCTCGATGCCGGTGTCGATGCGCAGCCGCGCGTGGCTGGCCATTTCCGCGCCCTGGTCCCAGGTCAGCGAGCGGCGCAGTTGACTGGGCAGGGTCGTGATGGCGGAGGCGATCGCGTCGCGGACCGCCTCGGCGCCGTGACCGGCGAGCGCGGGGCCGTTCTTGACCCTAGGGCTGGTGCCGTGGCCTTGCATGGGCGGCAGGTGCAGCAGCATCGTGAACCGGCTCGTGCGCTCGACCAGGGTGCCGATCGCCGAGCTGTTCAGCCCCACGATCAGGTCTGCTTCCCAGTGCCCGGGCACGGCCCGGTCCGCGGCCTCCGCTGGCCGCTCGCTGATCATGATCTCGGGTGTCACGAACTTCTTGCCGCGGCCGCGGGTGCGCGCCCTGGGGACGCGAAGCGCCCGGCCGGTGCGCAGGCACGCCGCCAGCTCACGCCGCAGCGCCCCCCGGCCCTGGACATACAGGGCCTGGTAGATCGCCTCGTGCGAGACCCGCATGGACCCATCATCAGGGAAGTCGATCCGCAGCCGGTTCGCGATCTGCTCCGGACTCCACGACGCCGCCCACCGCCGGTCCGCCCGGCGCCCGTGGCGCCGCCCGATCCACCGCACCGCCGGGCCCGCCACAGCTTGACCATCTGGCCTGGTGATCGTGCCGGCAAGCCGGTCCTGCACATAGGCCCGCAGCGCCTCATTCGCGGCGAGCTTCGCGACCTTCGGCCGCCTGGCCCGCCGGTCCGCGTGCCACTGGGCCGTCGTGGCCCGGTACTCCAGCGCCCCGCCCCGGGTCGCGGCGTTGCGGCGCAGCTCCCGCGAGATTGCCGACGGCGAGCGGCCCGTCGGCATCGACCTTGCGATCTCGCGGACACCGCAACCCCGGGCGTGCAGGATCGCGATCTCCTCCCGCTCGGCGAACGACAGGAAGCGCCCCGACAGCGAGGCCTGAGTGATCGGCGGCATCCCGCCAGCCTCACGGAACCACCGGGTCCCAACCGGCTGCGACACGCCGGCCTCCACCGCCGCGTCCTCACTCGACAACCCACGACCGATCGCCGCCCAAAACCGCTGCCGGTCCTCCCGCCTGGCCACCGGCGGGCGGCCCGGCGACCGCATCGATGGCCTTCCCGCCGCAGCCGCAGCCCACCCTCTTGGCCGTCCCATGCGCACACCTCCAGATCGAGGTGTTGCGACGACCGGTTGAATCCGCCGAATTTGTCCCGGTCCAAAAACAAGAACCCGTCGTTGGGCGGGAGGATCGGCGGCTGCGACGCGTCTTGCGGGAAACCGGCGAGGAGCGTGTTGACCGACTCGCCCGCGTCTGGTGCGAACGCGCAGATGTAGACCAGGGCCGCCACGTTCGGGTCGGTGCCTGCTTCGCGGATCAGCTACCCCATACACCACTCCCGTGGACGTGAACGAAGCGGAGCGCGGTCGTCATGCTCGCGGATCTGCTGATGTGCATCCTTGATCGCCTGTAGTTGCGTGGCCGTTCGGGATCACGTGTTGGGCTAAGCTCCCATGAAGTGGCCAGCGTCACGGAGCAGCAAGTACTACGCCTGCTGCAAGCCACTCGCCATGGCCCTCCCGGACTGGCCGCTGCTGATGACACGCGTCATCGCCGCTACGGCTCGGCCTTGCAGCAGTTCGAGGAGCTTATGGCTGCGGCGCGCAACTGTGGGCCAGCGTCCCGGCCACTTCCGTTGTTCTATGCGCTCAGGCAGGCAGGCCAGGCGATCACCGCTGCCTATCAACAGGCCCAGGGCGGCCAGCTCCAGGGCGGTCACGGGCTGACTGTCCCAGCTCGCAGCAGGACATTAGAGAGCATCGTAGTAGCCCCTGACAGGCAGGGAAGCTTCCAGGCAGTGGCCGATGCCACGGGCTCACCGCAAGTCACCGCAGCCGTTAATGCAACCGCGCTGTGGGCTTCTCTTCCCGAGGGGGCGAGGGAACTTCCGCCGGGCGTCACCCATCCAACTGCGCTTATCCTCCTTCCCGAGGATAGGCCAGGAGCGTCGGCAGTTCTGGCGCTCACCGACAAAGCTGTGGCATGGGTATACGGATTCCCTGAAACACTCATTTGTATTCCTCTGCTTTCGAACCACAACAGGTGGAGGCATCCAGGCTTCTAACCATCAGGCGGCCGGTCCCCACGCATCCAAACCGGATCAGCAAGAAGGATGACACCCCGGGCTGCCGCTAAACACGGCCAAGAGCAACCAAGCGTAGTGAGTATTAAGCTTCTTTGCCTGGGAACACTGTCAGTCATGAGTGAACGCGGGGGACCACGACAGCCAGTCATCACCAGGGATGACCTCAAAGATCTACCCGAAGTCAACGTCTGGATGAAGCCGGATGGGACATACACGATTGATGACCCCGGCAATGAGTGGGTGAACTGCTGGCACTACCGGGTCATGCCTTCCCTGAGTATCGAGGACCCTCAGCCTCCGATAATGCCAGGCAACCCCTGGTTCGCCTACGTCGGCGGAGAGCACAGGGTTCTCAGCGAGTCCGACGTGTCGGGACCGTAGTACTGCTCAGTCCGACGCTGTACGGGGTGTACTGGCCGACCACCAGAGCGGTGGAGGCGGGCGTCGCAACCGGATGTGAACCGTCCAGATCGGCCAACTCGGTACGGACGCACGTGGTTTTGCCTTGACCAGATGGCGCGCAGGTAAGGCGGTTCGAGGTCGCGTTCCCTGATTGCGGTCGGTCACGCCTTAATGCAGCTCTCCTGCTTGAGTGAATGTTCCCGGGCATGCCAGGCTGTCGAATTGCCTGCGATGAGAATGCTGTTCTCCCCGGAGGGCGTAATAGCTGAGGTCCGCCTCACGACGGGCTGCCTGGTGGTGAATGGCCGATCTGCTGTCAACGGCATCAGCATGGCCGGACGGCAGGGTCGACGAACGGGGTTCCCCTGAGGCTGCCAGACGTGGCTCCGTTGTTGTAGAACGCGTCGGCGCTAACGTAGTACTGGTTGTTCCACGGACTGGACGCGATGCGATACCAGGCTGTATTTCCGTCGGCCACCTTGAACCCAGTGACCACGCAGCTGACCTGCACAGTGGTGTAGGCCGGAATGGTCGGTCCTTCGACTCCGCCGGCGTTCGAATAGTTCGTCCAGCTGTGCGAGGGCCCGCCCACGGCCTCGGCGTAGGTCTTAGCGCCTGGAGGAGGCGGACTAGCGGCTGGGACGGTTGGGGAGTTCGAACGGCTAGAACCGGGGCTGCTTCGCGGCGGAGTGCCGGTGCTGTGCGAGTTTGATGAGCTGCTCGGACCGGGCGTGTAACCGCTCTCGCCCGCCTGACCAGTACACGCCGGCTCGCTCAGGGCACCCCAGAACACGTCCACAACGCCGTAGACGTCAGCGAAGAGCGCCGCCGCGCACGAGGTGGAAAGTTTGCTCGCCAGCCAGCCGGCCAGCGACTTGTCAATGTGCTTGATCCCTTTCTCAGCCAGGCAGGTCAGGGCTTTGGCGACGGTATTCCTGATGCATATCGCCGACAGCCCTTTGGTGAGCAAGGTCGTGAAGGGGGAGAGGTGGATGACCACCGCGGTGGCCACGCCGGGTGCAGTCTCGGGCATCCAGTAGCCGCCGATCTGGTGCAGCACCACATCGTCGGCCGATCGCAGCGGAACGGTGACCCTAACGTCGCCGTGCCAGGAGCCGTCGATGCTGATGTCATAGATCCCGGGCGCCCTCGTGGCGATCGTCGCGGTCGTGTTATGGGCCACCACTCCGGCCGGGACCGTCAGTACGACTCCTCCGGCCTTGACCTTGCCACCGTTCTGGCGGCTTACAGGGCCAGTCGCGTGGACTTTACCGGTCCTGGCTGCGGACGATCTCGCAGCGATGCCGCTAGCGGAGGCCTGGGAGTCCGGCGACGAGTTCGAGCACGAGGCAAGTAGCAGAGTGAGCGACGCGGCGGCGGCGAGGCTCGTCACCACTGGGTTACCACACCTTCGAGCCAGCCGGCTTGTCCTCATCTTGCCTCCATCTCACCGTGAAGAACGATATATGGCGATCAGGACATCGCACGGCTAGCTCGGCGTTTCGCCGCCATATCGGCCACATCCTATGATGACGCGATTGTATTTGGTGATTACTGGCGAATCTTACCAGCTCCGTACGCGGTCGCCGGCGCACAAAATGTCCCATCAGTCCGGCAGCCGTCGTAAGCATCAGGTCCTGAGATCGGCGTTTTCTTGAATTGAGGTCCTGCCCGCTCCACCCTATGGCACCGATGACAGATCTGATTATGAACCCGGTCGGGTTGACCATGTACTTGCCGCAGCGACATGATTATGTATCCCTAAGCCAGTAAACCAAAGGGACCCATCAAGCGTCTGAGAATGACTTCAGCATTCGACAGCACCACGGCTCGCATCGGACCGCACCAGAGGGGCCAAGAAAGCCGCATTCCGCAGTAAATCACCATAAGACAGGAACTCCGTCGCGAAGGTGCGAGCGCATAATGTGTCCGTTCGTGCATAATGCACGCCTGCCGATCAGCTGACCTCGGAGGCGCGCATAGCGGCGGGTCTTCGCGCGCCTGCGGCCGGATTGCGAAACCACGCTCTGCGATCGGCGTCGGGTGCGGTGCAGGCGCGTCAACCACCGTGGGTGCCTGCGGCGCCGTATGTTGGGGTCAAACGGCCAGCGGGCTTGCGCTCGGTCTGCGTTGGCCGCGTGGCGCGACCTACCTCAACGCGGCAAGAGCGGATGCCTGTCAGGTGTTTCTTGCGACGTTTACAGCGGGCAACGATTCAATCAGTGACTTGTGAGGGCTTTGACCATCTGATGCATCCTTCTTTGAGCCAAAAGTGACACCGTCGCTGGGCTCTTACGTCGATGGATGGTCGAATACTTGGCTGCTGTCGCTCGTCGAACTCGATGGTCCAGCGAGGCCGACTCGGGTGTAGAAGGTTGAGCTCGATATCATGTCCTCGCCCGCAGGGGCACCGAAGCACGGCCCACTTGGGCGGCGAGCCGACAAGATACAGACATCTTGGATTAAGGACAGGGGGTAGAGCGTCACGGCATTCCACTCTAATGGCACGTTGCACTACTGGATGCGAGCTTAGGGGAAGTCTACGCCAGAACTCAACCAGGCTGATGATCACGCTGACCACAGCAGGTCGAGATAAGGGGGCTCAAGGCCACGCCCGAGGAACATCTTGTCGCTGCAGAAGCATCCTGCTCTCTGTGGTGCCCGGTTACGACGCAAGTCACGGTCATGAATGCGTGCGAGCACTTCGGTAGGCGCCGGGTCTGCCAAGTTAAACAGCCTCTGCAAGAACTCTGTCGTGGCAAGCGATGCGATCAAGCTTGTCAAGGTCACCACGGCGGGCTGTGTTGTCTTTGCCTCTTGCACATAACCTTCACCTGCAAGTCGCTTTCGCTCGTCCGGATGCAGCATCTCTGCGTAGGCGAGAGCAGCGTTAACTCGGTTGCGGCACAGTAGACATGCCGCACCGGGACTCAACCAGGTGACACGCCCGTCGATTCCGGTAACGTGGCCGTCCTCGGCGCTGACTAGAACGGCAACGTCCAATACTGGGGCAAGATGCGCGTACGCCCAGCGGTTGAGCACCAACCGCGCCCCGTGTCCGTCAGCGCAACAGAAGACGATATCGGCATGCTGGATGGCATCGCGGCCGAGTGGGTCCTGGACTGGCGACATGATGCCGTTGACCTGCGTGCCAAGCCCGATTCGACGCAAATGCTCTGCAAGAACGTCAGCCTTGGGACGTCCAATGTCCGCCACGGCCATGCCATAACCGCGGGTCGCAGTCGCCTCTGTCACTACATCATCGTCGACCAGCGTGAGCATGCCAACGCCGAGCCTCGCAAGTTGCTCGGCCACTGCTGATCCAGTGCCGCCCGCACCAACAACGGCGACGTGTAGCGCGGCTACAACTTGCTGTCCCATTGATCCGAAGACGCGAATCTGGCGGTCGAAAACTTCATAGTTGGGGATAGCCGCTGCTCCGGCGAGTAGGACAGAGACTCTTTCACCGACGATCCGGAACTTGCGGACCGGGATCTGTCCCTTCCGGTTATCATATATACGAGCAGCCGGCTGCGGTTTATCCGGCGATCCTGCTACAACGAGCGACGCATATCTGCTATAGGTATCGAATCGGTGAAAAGCATCGAGAATGCTCTCGTCCACACGGTCATCGTGGTCTGAGAAGGACGGTTCCCCGCCTGGATGGGTATGCACAAAGATTGCGGTGCAGTCATCCGCCACTGCCGCGCGCGCTGCTGGCAACCATCCGGTCGAGCGCAGGGCCAGGCCATCACGTGTGCGCTTGACATACGCTTCGGGTGATGCCCACGTAAGTTCGCGCGCAAGCAGCGTAATGTCGCTTGATCCTTCCACAGCGCGGGCTGAGAGCACCCCAGCCTTCTCATGGCAGTCGGCCAACGCCATACGCAGCTGCTCCCAGACGGCTTCGGTGAGCGCGAGCGTTGCACTCATGCGCGACCTGCCCCCCTGTCCAGGCAGCGGCGCACGTACGCGAGGTAGGTCGCCAAGTTGTCAACGCCCGGGCGCCACTGCCCTTGAATGTGCCGACTCCACCGTTGCCAGGTACGCCCATTATGAATCTCGCGGACTTCCGTGCCTGGAATGGGCGCGCCCGCTGCCGTGGTTACGGCGGGATCGAACCAGAACATGTCTGGCGTGGCGTCCGGAAAGCCAGGTGGCAGGCGGACGAGCAGGTTGGACCGCGCTGGCGCCAACCCAACGCCGACCGGGTAGTCCTTGATCTCTATAAGCGTGAATCCTGCCTCTGTGGACAACACATACGGCAGACGAAGATCGTCGAGGGCGGATGTGTCAGCGGTGCGCAGCATCAGCCGAAGCCCCAGGGTTGATCACTTTCGGCACGGTGAAGAACCGGGTCTGGGGGCGGAGGTCTACCGGCTCGTCGTCCTCGATGATCTGGTCCAGGCCTCCATCTACGTCGAGCCAGAGGTCTCTGTCTTCACCGATAGGCGGGGTTGTCAGTGCCCTCAGTTGCGCACCTGTCATGGTGCGTTGCGGGGCGATATACCGGTTGCCGTCGATGAGGATCGGCACCTTACCCGGAGCCTGGTCCGGTGGTGCCTGAGGCGCTGTGGTCATGGCATGTCCTTTCGGTCCTTGATGTCGTCGAGCATACACGAATACTGATGACTTGTAAGCTTGACATCGCGTTGCTATGCTGGCAGGGCCTGGGAGGAGCATCAGTCATGGCCGAGACACGCATCACTACGATCCGCCAGTCCGCAGAGCAGGCCGATGAGGTCGAGTTCGCGGCCCGCGTGGAGGGCGTTCCGGTATCCGAATTCATCCGCGAGGCCATCGCCGCCCACCTGGAGGCCCGTCGTTCGGATGCTTGTTTCCAGGAGCGGCTGCGCGAGCGCATTAAGGCGGACCAGCACATCTTGCGTCGGCTCGCTGAGTAGGAGGGGCCGTGATCCAGTACCTCGGCCTAGCGGACTATCTCCTCATCGCAGAGGCGGTCCTGGACGTCCGCGCCGAGGTACTGGCTCTCACGACCGACCTAGCGCTGGCCGATTCGGCGCTCAACGCTCCGGCGGCGAGCTACGGAGGGGTGGAGCTGTACCCGCAGTTCGCGATGAAAGCGGCTGTGCTGTGCAGTCGCTTGTGCCGCAACCATCCTCTTGTTGATGGGAACAAGCGAGCGGCATACGAGTCGCTTCGCGAGTTCGTTGCCCGCAATGACATGTCTTGGACCGACCCGGAGGGCGATGATCCTAGCGGTGACGAGACCGTGAAGATCATGTGGAACCTAGCTGCAGGCCGGGTATCTGAGGCTGACTTTGCCACCTGGGTCATTCAGCGAATTGGCGGCACTAAATGACTCGCCTGCAACCGGCGCCACTGGCAGCGCAAGGCTATTCTATGCCTCGTATCTATCTCGCTTCCCCGTTGACTAACCTGTCGCCCGAGCAACGTCGTTGTCTGGGAAGTGAAATCGGCCTAGTGAAGGCACGTATCGAGCAGCTTACCGTGGGAGACAGGGTCGAAGGGGAAGCGTGGCCAGTTGGTGTCTACGCACCCTTCGATTACACTGCTCCATGGAAAGAGGATGGCCTTTCTGCGAGCCAGGTTTACGAACGTAACTTGACCGAACTGCTAGACTCAGACGCGTTGATCGTGCTGGCCGACAGGGCGGCGAGCGCAGGCGTAGGGCAGGAAATAGAATGGGCGGCCCGGTCTGGGATGCCTATCCTCTATCTGTCGAGCGAGGCGTCCGTCAGCAGACAGATTGCCGGAATCCCAGCTTTCATTACCTGCGTGCCGTATAACCACGATAGCGGAACTCTAACGGCACATGTGGACAATTTCATTCGCAAATGGCGTGCCTTCATCCAAGATGCCCCTCGGCGCCGCGCATCGCGCCGACTTCGTTTCGAACCATTGGTGTCTCGGTTGCGCGCAGCATGGGCCACAGCCAACGATCCGACCGGGATAGGTGCTCGGTGCGGTCTGCATCCAAACTTCATTCATATGACGCTAGCCGACCCTGCCCGTGTAGCGTTTATGCCAATAGACATGATCAGCATGCTCTGTGCGGAACTCGGCGTTCGATTGCACGGATTCTGGAACCAGCTGAGCATCAGGGCAATGCGTGCGCTCATCCTAACCGCCATCGAGGAGTCATGGTCGGACGAAACCATCGCGCGTATGCGCATTCATGGCCTTGCCGCCACGGGACGCGACCCCGCAACCGACCTCGACACCCTCGATGCCTGGCGAAACCTACACTCCCAGGTCTCTCGCAACTGACGGCGACCTGACGTTGGCTGCCGCTTGTGGGTGCCTCTATCGCGACCGCGAGTGCCATTCCGAACGTCGGTTAAGCTCGCCAAGCGAGCACGGTACGGTATACCAAGAAGCACGATGTTGGCGATTTGCTACAATCGGGCCCGCCAGAATTCGGGAGGGAGTTAGAGTTTTCCCCTGACGAGCCTTCTCAGCAAAGGCCCATAAAGTCGCGGTCCTTCGGAGACGGCTTGGCATGCGCCGTGGAACTCAATCTAATTTGGTGACCATGCGGAGGCATCCACCTGGATAAGCCCATGCCCGAGCAAGCATAATGACGAACCGGTTGACCGCCGACAATCAGACGGGCTCTAAAGTAGACCGATTCATCGCACTCAACACCGGTAGGCCGCTGGCGAGGTGCCCGCCGAGGCGGGTCCTTTTCCAGCGACCCCCGGTCCGAACCCCGCGGGCTGGTTTCCCAGCACGAGGCTCTCCAGCGATTACGCCGTGGCGGCGGTGGGGTGCCCGTGGTGGATGGCCTGGTGGCAGGGACCGCAGATCACGAGGGTTTTCCTGCGCATCCGGGCCATTAGCTGGGCCCACCCGGGTTGTGGCCGGCCCGCCGTTGTGAGGTCGGCGAGTTTGCGGACCTGGTGGACTTCCACGTCGGTCAGCGTGTCGCACCATTCACACCGCCGGGTGCGGAGCCGTTGGATCAGTTCCTTGCGGCGGGTAGGCGGGCCGGGAAGGCGGTCGGTGATGACCGCCTTCTTCTGCCGTTTCAATGGAATACCGCCGAACCTGGTGACCAGTGGTTTCCTGCCTGCCCGTTCGGCGGTGGCCTGGAAGCACACGCGTGGCCCGAAGGGGGTGTCGATGGTGGCCCGGTATTTGCGGGCCATCGCCGTCACCTTCGAGCGGTGCTCGGCGGCCAGCGTCTTGAGCAGCGAGGTCTCAGCGACCCAGCGGGCACTGTTGCGTTGGCCGATCGCGGCTGCTGGAGACTGGTCCGATGACTGCTCCTTGCACCTTTGTATTCGCTGGTTTCCGGTTCCCGCGGGAGGTGATCTCGGTCGCGGTCCGCTGGTACCTGCGGTACGGGCTGTCCTACCGGGATGTTGAGGAGCTGCTGGCTGAGCGCGGTGTCACCGTCGATCACGTCACCGTCTACCGGTGGGTGCAGCGGTTCACCCCGGAGTTCATCGAGGCTGCCAGGCCCTGTCGGCACGCTCCGGGGGACCGGTGGTTCGTCGATGAGACCTACCTGAAGGCAAGGACGCCTTGAAGAAGATCAGCGCTGAAGTCCGCGGCTGGCGGCTTCACCGCAGGGTCAGCTACACCTTCGCCGAACTCGCCACAGCGACGAATCCCGTCGTGGCGCGCTGGATGCAGTACTACGGCCGCTCCCGGCGGTCTGCGCTGTATCCGCTCCTGGCGCGCATCAACGCCTACCTGGTGCGATGGATCCGCAAGAAGTACAAGCGACTCCAGGGAACTCACAAAGCCCACCGCAAGCTGCGGGAGATCACCGCAAGGTACCCCCGCATGTTCGCGCACTGGAAGTGGGTTCCCTCAGCCTGGATGTGACCAGGGTGACAAGAGCCGTATGAATCGAGAGGTTCACGTACGGATTCTGTGGGAGCCGGGAGGTGAGACTCCTCCCGGCCACCCGACCATTTTTATACATACCCGGAGACGCACTACTTTCGGCAGAAGAGTAAGATCGAAGGCGTGCCAGGAGTCTCAGATCGCCGGTCGCCATACGTGGCCGCTGATGCGGGCACTGTTGCCGGGCGCGAGTACCGCAACGTCCCTGGACGCCCAGAGCAATACAGCAGGAAAGTACCGCAACGTGCCGGGACTCGGGTGGTTGCGGGTGGACGCTGAGGGACGGACCTGCGGGGATGGACGTGGGTGGACGGGTTGCCTGCTGATTGCATGCAAGAGGTGTGGGGTTCGAATCCCCATAGCTCCACCGCAGATCAAAACATAGATTTCGAATACCTGATCCAGCAGTTCCGAGAGCCGTACAGCAGCAGAGTACCGGAACCGAAGCCAGCAAGGATGCTCCGGCCGCCTTGGATCTGGCGCTCCGCCGACGATGACGGCCGGTGGGCTGGCCGACCGCCGCCAGAGCTCAGAACGGATCAACGACCCGGCTTGACCAGGCAGAACGTGTCTACTGCCTGCGTACAGCGCAAGCAAAACTGCCGACTGCCCGACCTTGCCGGCTGCCGCAGCACGGTGCGCCTTGCCTGTGCCATTGCCGCCGTTGCAACGGGTCAACCTGTTCGCGGAATACGGGCGCGACGGTAATTCGCAAATGCGGAGAGTTACTCCAGTAATAGCGTCCTGAGTGTTCTTAATCACGCAGATCGCCGATTACGTATTTGCGGAATCTCAGGCACCGGATGCCGTGCAGGCACGCAGATTATCCGATTCTGGGCATCCTCTGAACCGACCGATCCGGCGTGGCATGACTTCGCTCGTCTGCGCTAGCCGTCGGGCCGATGAGGCATAGTGGCCGAACTCCGCAGCTACTGAATTCAGCGCTACGCCGCTACTAATCCACGAAGTCGACCTCGTTGTGGGCCCAGTCGCAGAACGTCTGCCGGGTAACATCCGAAAGCGGCAGATGTGGAAGTTCCTGGCCCAGGTTGGTGCCCCATCGCCGCGCTATGTAGGGGCGCAGATCATCGAGGGGACCGAGCTCCAGTGTGGCGTCGTCGCGCAGGAGATTGTTCTGCTCGCACTCGATGGCCATGAGCAGCGTGGCGGCTGCGCCGAGGTATGCCGCGGGGCAGAGCTGCGGATGCGGGACATGAGGCTGAATCCGGCCGTCTCGGTTGAAACTCGACAAGCTTTGCGCTACCCCCGCAATCCAAGGCGGGCTCGGGCGGCAGCTAAGGTAGCGTCCAACGGCCGCGAAGTCATCGATCAGTTCGGGTGATTCCTGGCCGCGGGTGAGTTGGAAAACTGAAGAAACTAAGTGCGAGGCCCAGGTTATGCCGAAAATTCCTGCCGGCTGGACTTGAACGAGGGGGAGTAATCCACCAGGCATTTCCAGCGCTTGGTCCATAGATATAACTTTCCGCTGGAGTGCGCCATACCTTATTCCTGGGTCAGTTCGAGCAGCGTCTATAACGGCGCTAGCGTATATCTGTAGTGTCTCGATTGTGCGTTTCTTCCAAAAAGCGGCAAGCGGGCTTTCGTTTTGGAGGCGAGGGCCAAATTGAAGTGATCTCAACGAAATTCATGTGATGTAGCCGTGCTCGAAATGGGTGAGGACGAGCGCCGCGCGGGCGATGTCGCCGATTTTGCTGGGGCTGGCGGTGATGTGGTGAAGGGTGCGCCACCGGCCGGTGAGCAGCGCGAACCCTCGTTCCCCGAGGCAGCGCAGGGAACGCTGGAGGGCGTTGCGGGTGCGGGTATTGACGTCAGGTTCCCGGCCGCCAGGCGGCTGCTTGACGGGAATCAAGATGCCGATGCCCGCGCCCTCATAGCCGGGGTCGGCAAGGGCGGGCAGGCCGGCCGCGGCGGCCGGGTAGAGCGCGGGCAGGGCATGGGCGCGTGCGGCGGTGATGTCGTGCACCGAGCCGGGTTCCACCTGCGAGACCCACAGCGGGAACCCGTCCGGGGCGAGCACCGCCTGGACGTTGCCGCCGTGAGCATGCGCCTTGCCCGAGTACCACAGGTCGATGACCTCGCCGCGGACGCTGACGGCTGGTTCCTTGCACCGGTCGCATGGGATGATCTTCCCGTCCAGGATCACGTGCGAGAAGCCCTTGTCCTCGGCGCGCTCCAGCGCCTCGCGCAGGTCCGGGGCCTGCTCTGCCAGGACGATGACGACTTCATCGAGGTAGCGGTAGGCGGTGGCCCGCGAGATGCCGTGGTCACGGGCCAGCGCATCAGCGGCGGTGCGGTCGCGGAACCACCGCAGCCCCAGCACGGCCTGCCAGAAGCAGGTCAGCGCCCGGCTGCCGCGCGGGGTGCCGCGCCGCTGGCGCTCCGCGGCCAGCAGCTTCGCGAGGAACCACGCCACTTCCCTGGGTACGTCAAGCGTGGCACGATAGGCGATCACGTGGAGCCTTCCGTAGAAGGTGATCTTTGGGTGAGACCTCTGATTTTGTTCGCGAGATCTGTGGCCGCAGTTGTTCGTCACAAGCGACCGCAGCCCCGTCTCGCGACAGTTAATGTTCGTCGGTTTGACCCACTTGGTTACTAGCGCGCTGGTGGTGGCGGGCTGCTGATCGATCCTCAGGGAGGACGTCGCCCGGCTGTCCCTGCTCGGCGGCACCGGCATTAACATGCGGGGCCGGTATGCCTTGGTCCTGCCAGCCGGGCCGGGCGCTGCGCGCTTGGGATATGGCGATATGAGCGGCAGGGCGTGAGTGTGATCATCGCGGTCCCGCGTCGCGTCCGTGGTTGCGGGGTCGCGGTCGTCAGGCGGGCACGGTGCTGGTGAGGTCGGCGGGGTCGGGGCGTCCGGAGCGGTAGAGCAGGGCGGTGAGCAGCGCGCCGGCGGCGAAGATGGCGGTGGCGGCCCAGTAGGCGGTGGTGTAGCCGTGGACGGCGGCGTGCTGCAGCAGGGCTGGGGTGATGGCGGCGTGGGGGCGCAGGTAGCTGGTGGTGGCGCTGGCGGCCAGGGTGCTGAGCAGGGCGATGCCGACGGCGCCGCCGACTTGCTGGGTGGTGTTGACCAGCGCGGATCCGACG
>Ga0137372_10002933_pt1 | contig 16577 bp, 5 predicted proteins | sample SagtaG_6_FD_104911 | JGI IMG/M metagenome (GOLD analysis project Ga0137372, IMG submission 104911) | Vadose zone soil microbial communities from Sagehorn Ranch, Mendocino, California, USA - Sage1_R_60_16 metaG | ecosystem: Environmental > Terrestrial > Soil > Vadose zone | place: USA: California...
CGGTCGTTCGCGACCAGAGCGAAGAACATGGCATAGGCCTGTCCTTCGGATGTGGTTCGGTCGCCCGCATCATGATCGATGACGCGAATTTGATTATCCATAAAAGCCGCACAGTAACTCTTCCAGAGCGAGAACCAATCCTGAGCGGAGCATCTTATGGAGACCAGCATCATGATCGCAAACATCGAGATCGTATTCAGTCGCATTATTTCATCCGGATATAGATTGTGCCTTCGTTGCGGCCCGGAACCCGAGCCCTGTGCCACCTCAACGATGCGCCAGTCTGCAAACAGAGATGCACCGCCGCAACCGATATTTTGTTCTTCTCTCTTTTGTGCGCGGGTTAACTGCTTGGATGTGCTCTTAAATGCACACGTAACGCGTCGAGAAGACTCAATCCGGACAAGCGTTTTGCAGGCAGCGTGAGCGAGCACATGAGCATCATTATTGAAACAAAAGTCCCTCGTCTGATTCAGCCACACTAAGAAACTAATGACCGATATGAAGCAACAGCTCACAAACGACAAGCATCACGGGCTGGTAAGGTCGGGTGCCTTATCGAATCTTTATCATCATCGCTTCCTGCAGCTCGTTTTATTTTCCTCTCCGGCTAGGGCTGCCGCATGACGGAAGTTTCTATTCCCAGTTCTCGACCTTCGACTGCCAGCTCCGTTCTGTGGAGCTTAGTCGCGATGGTTGCGATCCCTTCGCTGGGCGTGCTGCTCGTCCTTCCGTTGCCGTGGAAAGAGCAGGCCATCTTTGGCGCGGCTGTTATCGGCGGGGGCCTGCTACTCAATTGGTCCTCACAGGCCAGGCTGGTCACGATGGTGTTGATAGTAATTTCGGTCTTCAGCACTTTGCGTTATGGCTATTGGCGCGCGACGCAGACATGGGACGGAATAAATAGCGCAGGGCGCATTCATCAATGGGACACATTCATTGTTTTGCTTCTTTTGTTCGCGGAGTTCTATGCGTTTGCAACCTTAGTTCTCGGATACTTTCAGACCTTACGGCCGCTGCGCCGTGCGCCCTTGCCTCTCATCGGCACGTCCGATACGTGGCCAACGGTTGATGTTTTCATTCCGACTTATAACGAATCACTTGGGGTTGTGCGGGCAACTGTGTTGGGAGCGCTCGCGTTGGATTATCCAGCTGCGAAGTTCCGAGTGTTTGTGCTTGACGATGGCCGCCGCCAAGAGTTTGCGGAGTTTTGTTCACAGGTCGGCGCGGGATACATCACTCGCAATAACAACGCTCACGCCAAGGCAGGAAACATCAATCATGCGTTGCGAAGTACCCGTGCCGAACTGGTTGCGATTTTTGATTCCGACCACATTCCGACACGCTCGTTTCTGCAAGCCACACTCGGATGGTTTCAGCGAGACCGCCGACTTGCCATGGTGCAAACGCCGCACCACTTTTATTCGCCCGATCCGTTCGAGCGCAATCTCGGACAGTTCCGAAAGATACCCAATGAAGGCGAATTGTTTCACCGACTTGTCCAGGACGGAAACGATCTGTGGAACGCCAGTTTCTTTTGCGGTTCGTGCGCGGTGTTGCGTCGGGCAGCGCTGAATCAGATCTGTGGAATCGCAGTCGAAACCGTCACCGAAGATGCGCACACCGCGTTGCGCATGCAAAGGCGCGGCTGGCACACGGCGTACATCAATATTCCTCAGGCTGCAGGCCTAGCAACCGAGAGCCTCGCAGCGCACATTGGGCAGCGTATTCGTTGGGCGCGTGGCATGGTGCAGATCCTGCGCACCGAAAACCCTTTGTTCGCGGGAGGACTTTCGTTTTCCCAACGTCTTTGCTACTTCAACGCGACCACGCACTTTCTGTTCGCGTTACCCAGGCTGATTTTTCTGGTCATCCCGCTCGTGTACCTGCTGTTCGGTATGGTGAATATTTACGGATATTCGCTTGCCGTGTTCGCATATGCGCTGCCGCACATCGTCATCTCGAATATGACGAACTCGCGCGTACAGGGACGCTGCCGGTTTTCCTTCTGGAACGAGATCTATGAAGCGGTGTTAGCGCCCTACATTCTTTTTCCGACTCTGTTGGCTCTCATCAATCCGCGGTTAGGGAAGTTCAACGTTACGAGTAAGGGTGGAATCATTCGCAGATCATATTTCGACCGGCGGATTGCCTGGCCCTTTCTGCTCTTGCTTGCTCTTAACGTGGCGGGACTCGTCATGGCCGGGCGGCGCTTCGTTTCAGATCCCTCCCATCACGACACCATCCTGATGAATACCGTGTGGACCGTGTACAACATGGTTATTTTGTCGGTCGCGGCTTCTGTTGCCTGGGAGAAGAAGCAGCGGCGATCTTTGGTGCGCGTGAACGTGCGCGTGCCGCTCAAACTGGCAACCGCCGACGGCACGCGAATCGCCGGTGTAACTGCGCAGCTTTCGGGCCGCGGAGCGATGGCGCGTCTGGCGCAGTCTGTGAAGTTTCCCCGCGGCACGCCCGTGCTGCTTGCGCTGGGGAGCAATGGGGCAAGCTGCGAAATCCCCGCTCGCGTGGTGCATTCCTCCAAGCGACATGTGAATCTTTTCTTCCCGCAACTTTCTATAGGCCAGGAGACATTTCTGGTAAACCAGATCTACTCCAGGCCAGAGGCGTGGCTCTCGTGGCACCGTTCGCGGCCGAATGACAGACCGTTCCTCAGCCTGGCGCATATTTTCTGGCTTGCACTCCGCGGAATTGTAGTTGTCGTGACTGGCCTGTTCACTCCTCGTCCAGCCAGCGAGCCTGCCGCCACGGAAGCAGGACAAAAAAAGGAGCGCACTCCTGCGGTTGCGGCGTGTCTGGCATTCGCCACCATTCTGGTGTTGATTCGCACCCCTTTATACGCAGCCGACACTGCCGGAGCCGACGTGGGCGCGGCCCAGGCACCAGCCGAGAAATCAGCAGCTCCCGCGCCCTCATTTCACGATCACTACGAGCTCGGCGCCATGGCCGGCCGCGGTCTCATAACCTTCAGCGGCGCCGGTTCAGAACAAAACTTTTTCCTCGACATGCCGCTCACGAAGATTATCAGTGCGGCCAGCCTTAACTTGCGCTACAACGCGCCGCTGCTGCGCCCGGGAGAAAGTTGGATCGATGTGTGGTTGAACGGCACGCGCGTTGGGTCTTTGCCGTTAATGCCAGGAATGCAGCAAGCCAATGTATCGCTGCCCGCGGACCTGCTGACCTCGAACAACACGATTGTTTTTCAGCTGTGGGGCAGTTGCTCTGCCTGCCGAAATGCGCACTCATCTTGGGTGACGATCAACCCAATGAGTGAACTCTCGCTGAGCGGGACACGATTGCCTCTGCCGAACGATCTGGCTCTGTTGCCAGTCCCATTCTTCGATTCCGCGAGTCAGCGCTCCTGGAGTTTGCCGATCGTGCTCTCGGACCGTCCCGACTTGGAGACCCTCAAGGCGGCTTCCATCGTGACATCCTGGTTCGGGATCTTCTCTGATTTCCGCGGTGTTCGGTTTCCGGTAACCGTCAGCGACTTGCCCAATGGAAATGCAATTGTGTTCGCCCTTCGAGATTCTGAGCTCGCTGCCAGGTTGGCGCTGCCTTCCCGACCTGGAGCGGCGTTAGCGGTTAGAGATAACCCGCATGATCCTTACGGCAAGTTGTTAGTCATTACGGGTAATCAACCGGAAGACTTGGTCACGGCCGCCAGAGCGCTGGTGACACGCAACAACGCCCAGGCCCACGCTGATGCCGCGTACATATCTTCGGTCCGCATTCCTGCACGCCGGGAGTACGCCGCACCGCGGTGGCTGGACGCCAGCAAGCCAGTGCCAATCGGAACGTACACGACGGCTGAGCGCTTGACGCTAAAAGGATCTGGATCGATGAACATTTATTTTCGTATTCCGCCAGACCTTTTTCTACACGCGCAAGATTCAGTGCCACTCCTTCTGAAGTTCTCGTATGCAGGCGTGGATGAGGAGTCACGCGCGGCCCTCCATGTTCGGCTGAACGATCGCGACATAGACTCCATCCGGCTTAGACCTGCATCCGCTAACGTAGACGAAGAGGAAATTGTTCGGCTTCCAACAGGCAGATTTCGCCCATACACAAATACGCTGACTATAGACGTCGATTTTGGGCGTGCTGGTGCTCCAAAGGGTGTGTGGCAGTATGCTGCGATTCATCGAGAGTCGTCTATTGACTTAAGTGGCCTTCCCCATTCGGTGGTCTTGCCGAGGTTGGAACTCTTTGCGGATTCGGGTTATCCGTTTACGGCGATACCCGATCTGGGGCGCACGGCCGCGGTCCTCTCGAATGCGCCGACCTCAGCAGAATACGAGAGCCTGTTCGACATGATGGGCTTCTTCGGCGCGCAGACTGGGGCGCCGGCTACCAATATCACCGTCATTGATTCTGCGCACCTTCAACAAGTGCGCGACAAGGACTTAGTTTTGTTGGGAGCTCCCGCTTCGCAACCTCTCTATTCAGAGTGGGAAAAGAACATGCCGGTAGCGCTCGCCGATGACTTGCGAGTCAACAGCGCTCCGCAGAGTTCACGGTTCCAGCACCCGGAATGGCCATTTCGCGATAAGGACCGCGACAAACTGGCCACACTGCTCGCAAACCAGGCGCCACTAGACGTCATAGTCGAAGACTTTGTATCGCCCTTTCGCCCCGACCGTTCGGTTGTTGCAATCTCGCCGCACGGGGATGGCGGTCCTGACGCCATAGCGGCGCTATTTACCCCCGGATTGGATAAAGGCCCTATCTATGGCGGTGTCGCAGTCGCACAGCACGCCCGTTTTGAATCTTTTCTTGTCGGTACCTTCGCCTACCACTCTGGCCACCTAGATGTCTTTCAGCAAGTCCGGATCTTCTTGTTCGAAAACTACTTCGGCATTCCAGCGCTGGTCGTCCTGCTCGCGTTCCTAATCGCTGCCTGGCTGTACACCAGCACAGAACGCGTTGCAGCTCGTCGTCTCGCGCTGAGAAGAAATTAACGTGAGGACCCAGTCTATGGCCCGATTCATTCGAATCATCGCAGCTTTCCTGATCACAATGCTCGTGGCACTCCCGCTCGTTGCGCAGACTCAAGGACTGGATATTCTGTTGAGCAAGGCGCGCTCGCTCGAAGCACGGGGACGCATGGACCTGGCCGCTCAGAATTGGAAACAGGTACTCCTGGTTAATCCCAATCAAACCGAGGCCATCGCGGGTCTGGCACGTTACGCCAAGCAGAATGGCGATGCGGGAGAGGAGCGAAACTATCTCGATCGCCTAAAGAAGATCAATCCCAAAGACCCAGAAATTGCGGCAATCGACAAAATGCACATTCTCACGCCGCAGGAGCGTGACCGGCTGGACGAAGCGGGCCGGCTGGCGATGCAACACAAACCCGACGAGGCAATGAAAATCTACAAGGAAGTGTTTGGCAACGAGCCGCCGTCCGGTAAGTGGGCAGAGCCTTATTACGAGACCGAGGCAGCCAGCACGGGCGGGCGCGAGAAGGCCATCGCGCAGTTGCGCCGGTTATGCGCGGGCGATTCCAGCAATGAAATCTATCGCCTGTGGCTTGCACGAGCGCTGGTTTATGACCCTAAGACGCGTATTGAAGGATTGCAAAAACTAGAGTCGTTACGCGATCCCGGCGCGGTTGAGCAAGCGCGCACCGAATGGCGGCAGGCGCTCCTGTGGGAAAAAGAAAACCCGGCGGTGCTGGCATCGCTCACTGGCTATCTCCAGCGCTATCCAGATCAAGATTTGCAGGTCGTCCAGAAATCGTTGCAGGAAAAACAGGAACACATGGCCGAGGAGGCCAGCAAAGAGCGCGGGTTCCAGGCGCTGCGCGGCAAAGACATGGTCACCGCGGAAGCGAAATTCGAGGACGTCTTGCAACGTTCTCCTAATGACGCCAACGCGGTTGCTGGTTTGGCGTTTGTTCGATTAAACCAGAAGCGGTTTGACGAAGCTGTCACGCTATTTGATCGTGCGCGCACGCTGTCGCCGAAACGGGCAGATGTTCGCGAAGGTTACGAAACCGCCAAGTTCTGGTCCCTCATGCAACAAGGGTCTAGCGCATTACAGCGCGGCCAATCCGACGCCGCGATCATGGCATATCAGGAAGCGCTCGTGCTTCATCCTCAGGACGAGCAGGCGATGCTAGGCATCGCGCAAGCGGAGGTGCGTGAAAAAAGACTGCCCGACGCCGAAGCGCAATTTCAACAGGTACTGAATCACTCGCCTAACAATACGGACGCCATGGCGGGACTCGCCTTTCTTCGGGTGGACGAAAAGAAATTTAGCGACGCGGTCACGCTGTTCGACAGAGCTCGCAAACTTGTCCCGAATCGCGCAGACGTCGAGCAGGGCTATAAGGACGCGAAATATTGGTCGCTGATGCAGCAAGGCGCAGCGGACCTGGATCGCACTGGCGGATCTGCGATTTCGGATTATCGTCAGGCGCTAGCCATCAGGCCGGGTGCGGCTGACGCCCTTCATGGTTTGGCAGGCGCTGCGGAGCGGAGTGGCAAATACACTGAGGCTGCCCAAGCCTACAACCAATTGACGAGCGCCAATCCAGCGGATGCGCAAAGTTGGCTGGGGCTGATGCGCGTCCAGATCCTCGGAAAAGACCCGAAAAGTGCGATCCAGACTACGCAACGGATTCCGATCACCGTGAAGCCGCAAATTGAGACGCGCCCAGACTATCTCTCGCAACTGGCGCTTGCGCACTACAGCACCCAGCAGACAGACGAGGGCAATCGCATGCTCGATCGTGCGATGTCCGCGGCAGCGCAATCCGATCCGGACGAGGCCCTGAACGCGCGCCTTGAGGTAGCAAGTGTGCTCATGGAGCAAGGCAAGACAGATCGTGCGATCCAAATCTATGAGCAAGCGACCAAGCTGCATAAGCAGAATGCGATTGCTTGGGAAGGCCTGGTCGGAGCCTATTCGCGCCAGCGTGATCTTGCGCGAGCGCAAATCGCACTGCGGTCAATGCCACAGGAGACTTACGAGAGCGCGGCCAACAATCCAAACTTTCTCAATTCAGTTGCCGCGATCTATTCAGCTGATGCTGAATGCGGCAAAGCAGAAGACTTGCTGAATCGGTCGTTGAGTCTGGATCGTACCGCAGGGCGTCAGCCGTCCGAGGGAACTCGACTACAACTCGCGGACATCTGGCTGCGAGAACAACAATACGCCAAAGCCCAGCAAGGCTATCGCGAGATTATCAACAAGAACCAGAACTCAGCGGAAGCTTGGCGCGGCTACGTCACAGCGCTTCACGACGCGCGCAATGATCGTGACGTTCTGGCCGAGACTGGGCGGATGCCTGCTTCGGTCCGGGCGCAACTCGATAAGAATGCAAACTTTCTGCTCTTGCTGGCAGGTGCGCACTCGTCTTTACGGCAGTATCCGGAAACGGTGCAGCTCTTACAAGGAGCGCGCGGGATTTACCTCGAGCAAAACCAGACGCCGCCCGCAGAACTCGATGTCCAACTTGCCTGGGCGATGCTGAACGACCGGCAAAGTGATCCCAGGATCTTCCTGCAGAAAGTGAAGTCGCGCACAGATTTGAGTGACACACAACGCGCAGCCATTGACGAGATCGAGTCCACATGGAGCGTTCGTGCAGCCGACGAAGCAATGCAGAACAAAAAACCGGAACACGCGATCGCGGTTTTAACCGATGCTGAACGCGATCTCCCCAATGATCCGAGGTTGCATGCGGCTCTGGCGTCGATGTACATGAAGCAGCATAACCGCGAGCGCGCGCTGAGCGTTTACGAATCCTGGGGCATGAAGGGTGCAACCGCCGGCGATTACCTGGCCGCCGCCGGAACAGCCCTGGCCGCGCACAAGAGTGAACTGATCGATTTCTATCTGGACCAGGGGCTGCGGCAGTATCCGAATGACCCTGGGTTGCTCGAAATGAAGGGTAAGCAGGTCATCGCACGTGGAAATTACAAAGAAGGCCAGACGTATTTGAAATCGGCGCTTCGCGCTGCTAAAAATCCCGCGATGCAGCGGCAGAGTTTCATGGAAGAAGGCTCGCATGCTGTTTCGCCAGGAGACGGTGGCTCAGACGGAGCTAAGGCTCTTACTGTGCCATCTTCGCAGGTTCCAGCCTGCCGGCAAACCACTAGCTACAACATACCTCAACACATTCGTCTAAAGCTGGTCAGGACGAGCTACGAAGAGCAGGGCGACGCAAGCGAGAATGGGACGAACCAAACTGCTCAAACTGGTGCAGCACCGAGTAATGGAAATCAGAACAGCCAGAGCACTCCAGCACAGGACAACGCTGCGCCACAGAGTACGAATCAGAACGCCGCTAACCCACAGACTTCTCCAGAGAAACAGGAGCAAATTCAGGACGAAATTGACGTGGTCCAGAACCGCAACACTCCCTATGGCGACATAGGTAGCAACGCAAGCGGCCGCGCGGGCGATCCAGGTATTGATCGCTTGATTATCGAAGATGGATTCGCAGGCGGATCCGTGGTTGGTGGGAATGCCGTGCGTCTTGATGTCGCGGCGCATGGGCTCTATCTGTTCAGCGGAACACCGAATGGGAGGTCGAAATCTATTTTCGGCACTCTCGCGCCAGGGACAACATTCGCTCAGCAAGCGACGGGCGGCGTCACCGGCGAGCTGCAGGTCTCCACGGGAACTTTTGGCTTGGACTTCGGCGCAACGCCACAAGGATTTCCCGTCCAAAATCTGACCGGCGGCATCCGCTTCCAGCCGCTCGGCGGACCATTCACATTTATTGCCACACGCGGCAGCGTCAAAGACAGCCTGCTTTCCTACGCCGGTGTGCGCGATCCCGGCACAGGTATTATCTGGGGCGGGGTCGTTTCAAACACTGGCACGCTGCAGCTAAACCACAAAGGCACGCGGGTCGGAGGTTATGGCTCAGTCAGCTTTTCGTACATTACCGGGAAAAATGTTCCTGATAACTGGGATGCCTCCGGTAATGCGGGATTGTACGTCGTAGTTGCGAAGGGGCTGAGTGTCGGCGTTAGCGTCTCCGGAATGCACTACGACAAGAACCTCAGTTTCTTTTCGCTCGGACAGGGCGGATATTTCAGCCCACAACAATATGGCCTGGGGGCGATTCCGATTTCCTGGTTCTCGCGGCACAAGCGCTTTGAGTATCAAATTCGCGCCAGCCTAGGTGCGCAATACATTCAACAGGATTCCAGTTCATTCTTTCCGACTCGCCTGAATACAACGCCTCCCACCATTGGGTTCTATTCCAGCACCACCGATGTCTCGCCGAATTACAATTTTCTTGGTCGTCTCGGGTATCGAGTCGCGCCTAACGTTTATTTTGACGTATTCGGTACCGCCAACAACGCTCGCAATTATGCGACTCAGACGGTCGGATTTTCGCTAAAGTTCCTGGTGCATCCCATCCCCACGCATACTGACCTACATGTGAACTCTGTACCTGACTGGAGGGGGAACCAGCCTTTTGGAATCGAATAGTTCATGTCAAAGGCCCGACCTGCTCAGGTTTTCCTCTTAGTTTTGCGGGGAAATTTTGCTGCGCTGCCCTAATTACTCACAGGTACAAGCCTTTTCGGAGTAGTGTAGCGGCAACATTTCAGCTGCGACGAAGACCGCATCGCGGCTGATCCTGCAATTCAAACAAGTCAGATCAGGAGAGTACGCAGATGTGTGCCCGTTTCTGTCACAGCCAATTCGCTCAGTCCTTCTCGGTTTTTTGCTTCGTTCTCGCAGTTTCAGGCGCTCTTCTTGCCCAAGGTACGGGGTATTGGCATACCAGCGGAAATCAGATCATTGACTCGAGTGGACACACGGTCCGCATCGCAGGCGTCAACTGGTATGGCTTCGAGACGACAGATCAAGTCGTTCACGGCCTATGGGCACAGGATTATCACACCATTCTGAACACAATAAAAAGGAACGGATATAACGCCATTCGGCTGCCGTACTCGAACCAGATGGTCGAAAGTCCAGTTGTGCCGTCGAACATTTCATTTGCGAACGGCAGCGGAGCAATCAATACCGATCTGAAGGGACTCAATTCGTTGCAGGTGATGGATAAGATCATCAGCGCCGCGGGTGCTGCCGGCCTGCGGGTGATTCTTGACAATCATCGCTCCGGGGCCGGCAACAGCGCCGAAGCCAATGGCCTCTGGTACACAAGCGCCTACCCTGAGACATCGTGGATCAATGACTGGAAAACGATGGTCAGCCGCTACTCCGGTTTCAAGGACGCAAGCGGCAATCCAACTGTGATCGCAGTTGACCTGCGTAACGAACCACACCTGATCGCCAACGGTTCGCACACCGGCGCCTGCTGGACGGGAGACACCTCGACCAGTGGCTGTCCAACGAGCAATACGTCGCAAAATTGGCCTGCTGCTGCGCAGCGCGCGGGGAACGCCATTCTGGGTGTGAACTCGAAGGTGCTCATTCTGGTCGAAGGCATTGACTGTTTCAGCGGAGACTGCGACTGGTGGGGCGGAAACTTGGAAGGCGTTTCGACCCATCCGGTCACGCTCAGTGTCGCAAACCGGCTGGTTTATTCGGCGCACGATTACGGTCCGAATCTGTTTCAACAGAGCTGGTTCAACAGCAACACGAGTTTCTCTTCTCTCTCAGCGGTATGGAACAAGTTCTGGGGATACATCAATGCGAACCACACTGCGCCCGTATTAGTCGGAGAATTTGGCACCGGCAACAATGCATCTGACGTTCAAAGTGCCACTCCCGGCTCTCAGGGGCAGTGGTTCCAAAGCCTTGTGAACTTCCTGCAAAACAATCCCAGCATGAATTGGACCTATTGGGCACTGAACGGCGAAGACGGTTACGCTCTGCTTGATAACAATTACGATTCAACTGCCGTGAGTTCCCAGAAACAAAGTGACTTGGTATCCATTCAGTCCGCGCTGGGCGGTGGCGGTGGGAGAGGCGGCGGGGGAGGCGGCGGAACGTGCTCGACGACTCCCTCTGCACCTGCTGGTCTTACGGCATCGGCAAACTCCTCCAGCCAAATCAATTTGTCCTGGACTTCAGTGGCTCCGCCCAGCAACTGTAGCATCACGTATAGCGTGTTCCGCAGCAGGACCAGCGGATTCACTCCGTCGGCGAGCAATCAGGTTGCCAGCGGATTAACAAGTCCGTCATTCGCAAATACTGGCTTGTTGGCTGCGACAACGTATTACTACAAAGTCGAAGCCGAGGATGCTGCAGGCTCTTCGGCAACCTCGAACCAGGCGAATGCGACCACACAATCCAACTCGAGCGGATTTGCCTGCCACGTTACTTACACCAACGTGAATCAGTGGAACACCGGTTTCCAGGCGGCCATCACGATCCAGAATACTGGTACCGTAGGAATTTCAAGTTGGACGCTGAAATGGATCTTCCCAGGTAATCAGCAAATTGCGGGCTTATGGAACGGAAGCTACGTGCAGAACGGCCAAAGTGTGACCGTAAACAACCTGAATTACAACGGAAGCATTGCCGCAGGTGGCAGCTACAACGGTTTGGGTTTTACGGCAAACTACAGTGGCACAAATTCGCCGCCGGCGAGTTTCTCGGTGAACGGACTGGTGTGCAGATAAAACCTGCAATGAATGGTCCGGGAGAGATGGGCGTCAAGCCGCAAAGTCCAGTGGCAGGTGTGAAGGACGCCGACAACGCAGATGAAATATTGGAAGACTGCCACCGACAGGATGTTGGCGGCAATAATGACACTCAACCGAATAGTGAGGATAATTCCCCGGCGGCAGGCCGGCTTCGACCGGAGTGCTAGTACGACCGCTGCAGCTCCGCATGTGCATTGCGGCAAACACCTGCGACTCGCGGAGAACTGAATTCCCGCTGTGGTTTCAAGGTACGATCCGGTAATTAACAACATCGAATCGTAAGCTCCACTGACCGTCACGTAAACAATTTCAGCACTGCGAATCATCAACTACCCGATAGAACATTCTGGCAACCGGAAATGACCAGTAATGCTGGGCTGCGGTGCTTCTAATGGACTAGCTCACTGCATTCCCCGCTCGCACGAGATGCCGTCGATGGTATCTCGTGCAGCCAGTGAGCTGACCTCCGATAGCCGACGTTCGACAGCACCCCCCCACAATTCTCATTGCTTTCGTCATTACAAGGGCGCCTGTACGGGGAGATCCACCCTGCAATTCGATCGCAGACCAAGAGCCAAGATTTCAGCACGTGACCGGATCTGGTCACTCGTGCCTTGAGTGAGCTGCTCCCTCCTTACACAGCTAGCCGTTTAAGTGTTCCGCAATCATGCAGAAGCTGGAATTCTTCAAACTTGGCTGACGTGGAACTGCGTGTGCAGTTACTAAACGATCTGTACATGACCGCAACAGAACTTAAGGAGATGTGGATGTCGATAAATGGTAAGTGGTGTTTCTCAACAATTACGCTAGTCAGCCTACTCCTATTAGGAGTATCGCTGAATGCGCAACACTCGTCACAACAATCCCAGTCTGGCCAATGGCGCGTGGCCGGCCAAAATCTCAGCAACACCTGGAGCCAGCCAGCAGAGCACTTGATAAATCCTGCGAATGTGAATCGACTGTCCCCAAAGTGGGTATTCACAACCGGCGGTGATGTTTCTGCTACTCCCACCGTAGCCGCCGACGCGGTGTACTTCCCCGATTGGGAAGGGAATCTCTTCGCAGTAAAAAAGAATGACGGCCATCTAATCTGGTCGCACAAAATCTCCGAATACGACGGGGTCGACGGAGCTATCTCTCGTGTCAGTCCCGCAGTGGTCGGTGATCAGGTAATTATTGGGGACATACTCAGCTCCAATCAGGTGCACAACGGCGCGAACGTAATGGCCGTAGACCGGCGAACAGGAATGCTTCGGTGGATTACGCAGGTAGAAACTCATCCAGCTGCAATCATTACGGGATCTCCTGTTGTCTTCGACGGGGTGATTTACATAGGCGTTTCTTCGAACGAAGAATCTCTAGCAACGAATCCCGCATATCCGTGCTGCAGCTTTCGCGGGAGTGTAGTGGCACTCGATGCGAAGAGCGGTGCAATCCTTTGGAAGACCTTCGACATTCCCGATAACAATGGGCAGATAGACCAATACAGTGGCGGCGCGGTGTGGCAGCCACCTGCGATCGACCCTAAGCGCGGCGCGCTTTTTATCGGCACCGGAAACAACTACACCGTTCCTGCAGATGTGATCGCTTGCCAGAACACAAACCCAACGGCGAACTGCACTGCGCCTGACGATTTCTTCGACACTGCTCTCGCATTGGATTTAAAGACCGGGCAGGTTAAGTGGTCTAAGAAGCTGCAAGGATCTGATACTTGGACTGTCGCCTGCATAACTTCATCTGGCCCGAACCCGAATTGTCCGGTACCCAGCAGCCCGGATTTCGATCTCGGCGGATCAGGACCAAATCTCGTCGGAAATATTGTCGGCTTTGGTCAGAAGAGCGGCATCTTCTGGGCGCTCAATCCTGATAACGGCAACATCGTGTGGAGCACACCGGTTGGTCCAGGCGCTTCGCTCGGTGGTATTGAGTGGGGCACGGCAACTGATGGTAAGCGTATTTTCGTCGCGATCTCGAACAGCGATCATCTTCCCTACACTCTGGTTCCCTCGGGACAGCAGATTACCTGGGGAGCTTGGAGCGCACTTGATCTCGCTACGGGAAAGATCCTTTGGCAAACCGCAGACCCTACTCCAGGCGCAATTGATAGAGGCTCGGTAAGTGTTGCAAATGGTGTCATGTATGCGGGCTCTAACTCAGGACAGATGTATGCGCTCAACGCAACCACGGGACGCATCCTCTGGAACTTCGCCAGTGGCGGCACAGTCATTGACGGCCCATTTATTGTGGACGGCACGCTCTACTGGGGATCTGGTTACAGGGAAATCAGTGGAACCGGAAACAACAAAGTGTTCGCCTTTACCCTGGGCGGCGATAAACATGACAAAGAACACGGAGACGGGAACTCCAGCAATCAGGAGGAGCACTCGGGCGCTCAAGGCCACAAATAGTCTCGTTTAGCTGGCAACCAAAACAACCAATGAGTCGACTCAACTCGCTCCGGGTTCAGCTGTGGGTTGGCTCGCAGATCCTTTACCGACGCGTGTAGTCACAGGAGGCTACACGCGACTTACTCAAGGAAGGCGAGATCCAATTCAGCACTGCGAATCATCAACTACCCGATAGAACATTCTTTTTCTGATGGAAAATGGTGCCTGCTCCCTTTCCATAACAGTTTAGGGAGCACGGCTCTCACCGAAGCGTCTGCGGCTTTTGCGGGCGCCAGGGACAACAATTCACTCCACCCCGCCGCCAGCAAGGAGCGCGCGTTCGAGTCAGAGGCAATGGCGCGACGATACATTCAGGAGAACTTTGAAGCCAGAGATTGGCTAGCAGTGGTGGTTCGTAATCGTGAGACGGGAGAGACAGTACAAAGAATCACCACTGCCGAGCAGATAGCCAGCCACGACTTCCAGGCCTGGCTACGTCACAAAAATGCGCATGGCTCTGACATCTACCTGAGCTTGAACACACTCAGGGAGCACGCGCGCGGTCGCACGAAAGGCGATCTGAATGACGTGCGGCATCTATACCTTGACCTCGACGAAGAAGGGCAACGGAAGCTCGCTAGGATTTACGAAGATGCCGCCGTACCTCATCCCAACTACGAACACGCCAAACGCCACGGCTGGTGGCCGGAAGATCGGATGAATCCCATCAGCAAAGTTCGGCAAGGCGGGGAACGTCTAACGACTCCCATTCGCCTCAATTTGGAAGAACTGCATCAGCTTATCTACGACGTGCTCCAGCAACGCGAACGCACAATGGTGTTGTTCGACTTTGCTGGCGGACTACGACGCAGCGAGCTGATGGGGAGCAAGTGGGAAGATATTGATTTCGTACAAAGGATCTTCACTCCGAGGCGTTCGGTGATGAAGATGAGGGTGGGGAAGCTCAAGACCAAAGGCTCAGCTGATCCCGTTCCGCTGGACGATTCGGTAATTGAAGAGCTCCTGAGGTGGAGAGCAGAGACACCCTATGCTGCCGATGACGATTACGTCTTCGCCAGTCCCAAGATGAAAGGCAAGCAGCCGTACTGGATGAGCCGCATCATGCAGCATTTCATCCGTCCCGCGGCCGCTCGCAGGCATTGCAATCAAGGGCTGGCACACCTTGCGCCACAGTTATACGACGCTGTTGCGCCAGAACGATAACGATCCCAAAGTTGTGCAGGGGCTACTGCGTTGGGCGCCTCCAAAAATGATGAACGTGTCGACCAGGCAGTGGCTCCGGAAAAGCGAACAGCGCACGAAGAACTGCTGCAAAGCCTGGTTCGACGTACCGCAAAACGTACCGCGGACGATGCCATTTTTGTAAGTGCTTGAGTTTGTTGGCGTCCCCGACGGGATTTGAACCCGTGTTACCGCCGTGAAAGGGCACGCCCTTAACGGCTTTACAAGAACTTAGAGGGCGCAGGTGGTGCTGTAAAGACCTCTAAGACTCCAGTGGGAGCAACAGGAACAGCTTATCGTTACATCATCGTTACATGAAGAATTGACTTTTTTCTTCGCTACGGAAACGCTCGCAAACACTTCGCGTGCAGACTCAATCCCCACGAGTGTGCCCCGATTAAGGACAGTCGCCCTGCGGCATTTCTTCAGGTACCGTTCGAACAAGTAAACTGGACCACGATTGGACCATGAAAATCGGTTTACACTCACGAGCCGTTTTGGTCACCGCCTGAGGGCATTCGAGGCCCAAAAACTCTGCTTAAAATGTGAAGGGCTGCCGACCCTTGCCCGACAGCCCCTCGGATACGACTCTAGGCTGCGATAGCCAAATCCATCGAGACCGCCGCGTCTTCTTGCACTTCGGTCTGGTGGAGATAACCATCCGAAAAGAGATTGCCTCCGACTTCGTAGTACAGTCGAAACTCTAGGAGACGCGCATCAGGGCGCGCCCACACCGAACCAGGTAGTCCTCCAGATCCCTTAACAACACGTTGCTCGAAGATAAAGAGATCTCCCCCTCCGCCTCCAGGCTGATAGTAAGAGAGTGGCAGAGTCTCGGAGTGAACCAGATTGTCGCCACCATCAAAAACGTGAAAATCTACCCACACATTTTTCCGGTATTCAATGTTTTTGACCCATGCCGTCAAGCTCAGGTGTGTTTCCAGTTGAGTGCCTTCTGAAGAAGCACCTATCGGGGTACCCAGTTTGGTCGCTGTCCAGTTCACTACATTGACCATAGAGGGATCTCGTAATGCGCCTGTGCGAAAGCTGACGGGTTGTGCTGGACCTGCTTGAGCCACGGAGAACCAGTAGTTCTGCCCATAGCGCGAATCCCAGCCTTTGTCTCCATACATTCCGGTGTTCAGAAACCATATTTCGAGCCCCATGGCGTCTGCGGGCACCGGCACGGAAAGAGGAAGTGGACGCGGAGGGCTCAGGATCCTGACGTTCCCACTCGTTGTGTCCGTTTTCTGAACAACGCTTCCACTGTAGCTCTCAAGACCTGGATGAAAGCGCAAATTCGCGGTTATGTCCCATGCAGGCATGCCATTGTGATAGTTGC
>Ga0137372_10002952_pt1 | contig 16506 bp, 15 predicted proteins | sample SagtaG_6_FD_104911 | JGI IMG/M metagenome (GOLD analysis project Ga0137372, IMG submission 104911) | Vadose zone soil microbial communities from Sagehorn Ranch, Mendocino, California, USA - Sage1_R_60_16 metaG | ecosystem: Environmental > Terrestrial > Soil > Vadose zone | place: USA...
AGGTGATCCTGAAGGCGACGGCCGAGCAGTGGCGGATGCGGCCGGACCTGGCCGACATCTGGCGGCACATCCACGACGAGAACGACATGCGCGAGGCCTGGGCCGAGATGACCCGGACGTTCGGGGTCGCCGCCGATCCTGCTCGTGCACAGTTCGTCGTACAGAAGATGGCTCCGCCTGGTGTGCCGGTCGTGATTTCAGCTACGGAGGACGTGTCTTTCGGTCCGGTCGTTACCTTCGGCCTGTCCGGCGTCGCCACCGATCTGCTCGGCGACCGCTCGTACCGCATGCCGCCGCTGACCACCCGCGACGCCGCCGAAATGGTCCGCGAGGTCCGCGCCGCGCCGCTCTTGTACGGCTACCGCGGCACCGACCCCGTCGACATCTCCGCCATCGAAAACCTGCTCCACCGCGTGTCCCGCCTGACCCTCGACCTGGAGGAAGTCGTCCGCCTGGACCTCCGCTCCATCCTTGCCTCGGCCCAGGGCGCCACCGTCCTGGACACCTGCATCCGGATAGCCCCCAACGAAAAACCCCGCCAAGACACCCCAGCCCGCCGCCTCACCTGACTCGGCGGACACCATCCAGGCACCTGGGACCCCAACTCGGGACCGGGGACCTGTCGTGCGGTGTCCCAGGTCCCCAGTTGGGATCCCAGGTCCCGACAACTTCCCGGCCCCAGCCCGGCATACGGACGAAACCGACCATAGGCCGGGCAGACGGCGCTGACGCCCCACGCTGGCGGTTTATGTACTCGCTAGCAGGCTATTTCACGCCAGCGATCAGATAACCCGCCATCGGGCCCGGCGATGGCCTGGGAATCCCGCGATCCGGACGGAACCGGCCACGATGGTCAGGCAGGGCAGCAGCGACGCGGCGCCGGCGGATGGCGTGATCAGGCGGGGCGGGTGTAGATGGCGTTGGTGCGGGTGAGGAGGCGGGCGTCGACGAGTTGGCGGCGGAGCGTGGCGTGGTCGGGGTGCCAAGCGTTGAGGATCTCGTTGACCTCGGCCTCGGAGTACGACCGAGCGGGCTCGAAGCTCTTCACCAGGTACTCGAGCACGACCTGGAACTTGGCCGGCACCGTCGGGAAGATCGTCAGCCGGCCGTCGCGGATGAAGGACCTGAGTACGGCGTCGCGGTCCGGATCCGGGTCGAGCGGCTCACGCTCCGGGCGACTCTCGCGTACGGCGTCCTTGAACGCGGACTCGTCGGCCTGCAACCCATCGCCGCCGGCGCTGATCAACCCGCCTTTGGTCAACCGCTGCAGCGCCTTGACGACGGTCGCCGGCGGCAATCCGGTGGTTCCGGCGATCTGGTCGGGGGTGGTGGCTCCGAGGACGACAGCGGAGTACGTCCGCAGCCTCGACGGTTCAGCCAGCAAACCACACAACAGATCCGCGTTCATGCACTTCACGCTAGTGCCGCTGGCAACCGTATTTCGGCCGGATGCTAGACAGTGCGCATGCAGCTGAAACCAGGGCCGAACAACGCGATCACGGACGTGCCTGGGGTGTTGGTGGGGCAGGTGGAGCGCGTCGACGCGCCGTACCTGACGGGTACGACGGTTGTCCACGTGCCGGGTACGGCGGTCGCCGGTGTCGACGTGCGCGGCGGAGCACCGGGGACGCGCGAGACGGATCTGCTCGAGCCGGTGAACTCGAACCCCGGCGTGAACGCCGTCGTGCTGACAGGCGGGAGCGCGTACGGCCTCGACACCGCGGGCAGTGTGATGCGGTGGCTCGAGGAACGCGGCCAAGGCGTGCGCGTCGGCCCGGGGGAGCGGGACGTGGTGCCGATCGTGCCGACCGCGGTGATCTTCGACCTCGGTCGTCGTGGCGAATTCCAGGCGCGCCCCGAACCGTCCTGGGGCGCCGACGCGATCGCCGCCGCCGCCGACGGCCCGGTTGCCCTCGGCAACCATGGTGCGGGCGCCGGTGCGCGGGCACGTGCGCTGAAGGGCGGCGTGGGTTCGGCCAGCGTCCAGTTGGAGGACGGTACGACGGTCGGCGCGCTGGTGGTCGTCAACGCGGCCGGCTCCCCGGTCGATGCCGAGGGCAATCTGTACGGCGGTGGCTACGGCCTCGGTGACGTGTTCGGCCTGCTGCGAACCCCGACGGAGCGGCCAGAACTCGCGGCACCCGGCCGGAACCTGATTCCCGGCCCTGAGATGAACACGGTCATCGCGGTCGTCGCGACCGACGTGCCGCTGGACAAGGCGGCGACGAAGCGGATGGCGATGATCGGGCACGACGGCCTGGCGCGGGCGATCGACCCGATCCACACGCTGGTCGATGGCGACAGCATCTTCGCGCTCTCCACCCGCATCCCCGACGACGACCGGCCGAGGCTGAGTGTCACCGACCCGGCCGCACTCGGACAGCTGGAGACTGTCTTCACGGCTGGGGCCCGCACGCTGTCCCGCGCCGTCGTACATGCGATGCTCACCGCGGAAACGGTCGAGACCCCGACCGGCCCCATCCTGAGCTACCGCGACGCCTACCGGTCGGCCTTCCGGACCGACTGACGTACGACTCCAGTACGACGAGACCGCGGCGAAGGACTCCGGAAGGCGACAGCAGAACCGGCCCTCGGGCCGACGATCCCAGGGCCGACCCGCGAAAGGCTCTGGCTATGAACTTCCAGAGTCCCCAACAGGTAGTCCTCAGCGGTCATGGCCTGGTCAAGTACTACGGCGACGTCGTCGGCCTGGCCGGCGTGGACGTCGCCGTACGGTCCGGTGAAGCGCTCGCCGTCATGGGCCCGAGCGGCAACGGCAAGACCACGCTGCTCCACGTCCTCGCCGGCATCCTGACGCCCGATCAAGGTGAGGTCTGGGTCGCCGGCGAGCGGGTCGATCAGCTGAACGACGCCGCGCGGACGGTACTTCGCCGACGCCGCCTGGGCTTCGTCTTCCAGGACAACCAACTGCTGGCCGAGCTGCCCGCCGACGAGAACGTTGCCCTGCCGTTGATGGTCGACAGCGTGAGCAGGCGTGACGCGATCGGCCGCGCACGCATGATGCTCGCCCAGGTCGGACTTGCGGCCGAGTCCGGTCGTCGGCCGGGTGAGCTCTCCGGCGGTCAGGCCCAGCGCGTCGCGATCGCCCGAGCGCTGGTCGGCGAGCCGCAGGTCGTCTTTGCCGACGAGCCAACCGGAGCCCTTGATGCGGCGACCGGTGCCCACGTCATCGACTTGCTCGTCGGCGCTGCCACGCATCGCGGCGCCGCTGTGGTCGTCGTCACCCACGACGACGCGGTGGCCACCCGCTGCCACCGCGTTCTCCGCATTGTCGACGGCCGCGTGAGCGCCACCGCAGGGGTGGCTGGCCGATGAATCCCATGACCGACCTCGGGCTGCGATTCGTCCGCCGCCCAGGCCCCGGAGGCCGCGCGGCAAATCTCGCCGCCTTCGGCGCCACCGCAGTCGTCGCGCTGCTCGTCACCTTCCTCATCGCCGGGTCTCTCGGCCTCGTTCACCGCTCGGACCGGATCGGCTGGCGCAGCGCCGACAAGGCGAACCCTGCGACCGCGATCGGCGCGATCAACCAGATCGACGACAAGGTCGACGCCATCCCCATGATCCGCCTCGACCTCGCAACCCTGCGGAGCAACCAACTGCCACCACCGCCGGGCCTCGACCACACCCCGAAACCAGGCGAGGTCTTCGTATCGCCCGAGGCGGCCAGGCACTGGTCCACCCTCAGCAAGCGGTACGGCGTTGACCAGCCGACCGGCGTGATCACCGACAAGGGACTGTCGTCCCCGGAGGAACTGATCGTCATCCGTGGCGTCGCACAAGTCGCACGCACCGATCATCCGCAGTACGTCGACAGTTGGCGTGAGCAGGTCATGGACAGTCGCATGGTCGGTCTGCTGCTCGCGGTTGCCTTCGGCATCGCCCTGGTGCTGTTCCCGCTGCTCAGCCTTGTCGGTCAGGCGGCAGGTGTTGCAGCCAAGCGTCGCGAGCACCGGCTCGCAGCGCTGCGGCTGGCCGGAGCCACCAGGACGCAGGTGTTGTGGTTGAGCGCGGTTGAGCAGGCAGTGCTCGGCCTAGCGGGTGCAGCGGTCGGTCTGGTGGGCTACACGGTGCTCAGCCCACTCATCGCGCGTATCCCGCTAGGCGGCGGCCGGTGGTACCTGCACGACATCACAGTCACCTGGTGGATCGCGCTCGTCGTACTGGCCGCGGTGCCGATCCTGTCCGTCGTCAGCGCGCTGATCGGGCTCGGACGCGTCAGCATTACCCCGCTGTGCGTCGTACGCGGTCAGACTCGTAAGGCGACCAGTGCGCTGCGGCTGGGGCTGCTGGTGGTCGGTCCGCTCGTGCTCGCCTACTACGGCCTGAGGGCGGCCGTCATCCCGTTGCTGATGGGCGTGGGTTTGGCTGCGTTGGCAGTGCGGCTGGTCGGGCCGTGGGCGGTGCAGGTGATCGGCAAGACGCTGGCGAACCTGGCGAACGGGCCGGTGGCGCTGCTGGCCGGCCGACGGCTGGCTGACGACCCGAAGGGAGCGTTCCGCCCGGTTGCCGCGCTGGTACTGAGTGGCTTCGTCACCGGCTTCATCTCGGTCTTCATGCCACCCGGGGACGACGACCCGTCGTTCCAGGACATGCGCATCGGGGTGGCGCTGCTGCTGTCGCTGGTGTTCCTGACCGTCGCGGCGTCAACGGCGGCCGGTGCCGTCGGCACAGCACTCGATCAGGCCGCCCCGGCTCGGGCACTGCGGCGGTCGGGTGTGCCGTTGCGGGTAATCGAACGGTCGGCGCGGCTGGCGGCCGTCGTACCGGTGATCGGCGTCGGGCTGCCGGTGGTCGGCTTCGGCGCACTGTGCGGGCTCGCGTTGAGCGGCGGTCGCGTCATCACGCAGGGCAGTTCCGGCGTCATCCTGCTGATCGGCCAGGTGGTGGCCGGGCTGATCCTGGTCGCGGTCGCGGGCGCCGCGGGAGCGCCAGTACTGCGGAAGGCGAGCGCGAACTGATCGCGGTCGTCCACAAGGGGAAATCGCGCCGGGCCTGGTCCATGCAAGGATGTGGGCATGCGTGACCTGAATGCGCTGGAAACCGCGGACGCGTCAGCCGAGCTGCGCGAGGCGATCGATCGGTGCGGCTACTACCCAGACGTCGTGACGGACTCGCTCGCGGTGGCGATTGCGGGCGAACCGATCCGCTCGTTCGTGCTGCAGTACGAACCGACGTTCGACCGGGACGAGGTCCGGCGGCACATCACCATCCTGGCGCTGACCCCGACCCGGCTGATCGTCGGCCACACCGACGAGCACGCGGCAGACGAACTGATCCGGGAGCCGTACGCGTCGACCTCGACCGAGGCGATCCCGCTGCACCGGGTGAACGCGGTAGTGGTGAACCGAGTGGTTCCCAACCCGGCCGGGTACGCGTCCGGCAAGTCCGACCCGGCGGTGGCGGCTGCAGGTGAGGTCGTCCTGACCATCGGCTGGGGCATGGTGAACCGGATCGACCTCGAGCCGGCCGTCTGCGCCGACCCGAACTGCGAGGCCGACCACGGCTACACCGGATCCGTCGCGGCCGACGACATCTCGCTGCGGATCAGCGCGGCAGCGGACGGCCCGGCCGGCATCCAGCAGGTGCTCGACTTCGCGCAGGCGCTGTCGTTCGCGACCAGCAGGTAGTGCCGTGTTCGCGCCGGTAGCCCCGCAGTACGGCGGTGGGTCGCTCACCGACGTGCTGCCGTCGGTGGCCGGTGCACTGTCGGTGCCACACGAGCAGAACACGCTGGGACTGCCGCCAGCACCGAGGTACGCCGTACTGCTCCTTGACGGGCTCGGGTGGAACCTGCTGCGGCGGCACGCGGACGTCGCGCCGTACCTGTCGTCGCTGGTTCCTACCGGCCGCAGTCTGACCGCCGGAGTGCCGTCCACGACCGCGGTCAGCCTCACCAGCCTGGGTACTGGGCTGCCGCCGGGTGCGCACGGCATCGTCGGCTACACGTCGATAGTCCCGGAGTCCGGTGCACTGCTGAACGCACTGTCGTGGGACGCGCCGGTGGACCCGCGCAAGTGGCAGCCGCACGGGACTGTGTTCGAGCGGATCGCCGCAGCCGGTGTTGCTACCCGCAACGTGAGCAAGGCGCGCTTCGACACCTCCGGGCTGACGGCCGCGGCCTTCCGCGGGAGTAAGCACCGGGGCGCGGACACCGTGGAGGACAGGCTGGACGCGACCCGGTTCGCCAGCCGCGAGGGCCGGTCGTCACTGGTCTACGTGTACGACTCTCAGCTGGACTACACCGGTCACAACCAGGGGTCCGAGTCCTGGCAGTGGCGGAAGGAGTTGGCCGCGGCGGATATGTTCGCTGAACAGGTCCGCTCGGCGCTGCCGCGGGACGCCGTACTGCTGGTTGTCGCCGACCACGGCATGATCGACGTCGCGCCGGAGAACCGGATCGACCTCGACGCCGAGCCGGCGCTGACCAACGGCCTTCGGCTGATCGGTGGAGAGTCGCGGTTCCGGCATTTGTACTGCGTCGATGGCGCGGAGTCCGACGTACTGGCGACGTACCGGGAACGGCTGGGGGACAAGGCGCTGGTGCTCAGCCGTGACGAAGCGGTGGGTCTCGGCTGGTTCGGCGGCGTCGAGGACCGCGTCACGCCGCGGCTTGGCGACGTCGTTGTCGCGTCGCTCGGGCCGGTGGCACTCGTGGCGAGCCGTCGGTATCCGCAGGAGGCCGGACTGATCGGTCTGCACGGGTCGCTGACCGACGACGAGATGGCGATCCCGCTACTGGTTGACGCTGGGAGTTAGAAGCTCCAGACGTTCCAGAAGAAGCTGGTCTGGGCGGTCTTCGCCTCGCCGTCGCGGGCGATCACGGTCACCTTGTACCGCCCGGCCCCCGGCGTGAGCACTCCGACGATCCAGCCGCGCTCTGGGTCGATGCTCAGCCCGGGCGGCAGGCCGGAGGCGGAGTAGCTGATGTCGCCGGTCCCGCCGGTGCCCTTCATGAGCAGCGGAATCGCCGGCACTCCGCCGAAGCCGAGTTGGTCGGCCGGCTTGGTGATCGCGACCGCGCCCTGCGGTTGAGCGGGCGCCGCGCCGACCGCCTCGGCCGCGTCGACCATGCCCTCGCCGTAGTACGAGTTGTTCGCCTGCGAGCCGGTGCACTCGCCCGACGACGCGGGCGGGCAGGCCAGATCGTTCGCCTGCTCGGCCAGCCGGGCGCGCACCTGCGCGGCCGTCAGGCTCGGACTCGCGCTCCGGAGGAGCGCGGCGACACCGGCGACGTGCGGCGACGCCATCGACGTACCGCTCATCGACTCGTAACCGCCACCCGGGACCGTCGAATACACGTTCTCACCGGGAGCGGCGACGTTGATCTTGTTCTCACCGAAGTTGGAGAACCGCGACTTGGTGCCGGCGGCATCGACCGACGCGACGACGACCATGGTCGGAAGTTCGGTCGGCAGGCTGATGCAGTCGTCCGTCACCGTGCGCAGGGCCGGCGTCGAATCGTTCGGGCTGGAGTCGTCGTCACTCTTCTCGGCCAGGTTGTAGTCCTCGTTGCCGGCCGCGGCGACATTCACGACGCCCTTGGAGTCCGAGTACGCGACGGCACGTCGTACCGCTTCGGCGATCGCGTCCTGATCCGGATCCGACGGGCAGAGGAAGAGCCACGGGTCGACGTAGTAGCTGTTGTTGGTGACGGACACGCCCTTGTCGGCCGCGAACATGAAGGCGCACACGGTGTTCTCCGGGAAGAACAGTTGGCTGTCCGGCTCGGCGATGCGGATGGAGGACACCTCGACACCCGGAGCGACGCCGATCATGCCGGTGCCGTTCTTCGCGGCCGCGATCGTGCCCGCAACGTGGGTGCCGTGCTCGCCGACCGGCCGCCACGCACCGGGCCGGGTGTCCACTTTGCCGTAGGCGCAGGAGGCCGACTTGCCGGCGTCGAAGTTCGCCTTCAGGTCCGGGTGCTGATCGTCGACGCCGGTGTCGAGGACGCCGACGGTGACCGTCTTCGCTCCCGTGTTCTTCTCCCAGGCCTGGGTGGCGCCGATCTGGACCATGTCGGGCCGCGCCACCTCCGGCGTAGTGCTCGGAGCCTCCGCGACCGCCTGCGGCAGAGCCGGGTTGTTGACGTCGGCGGGCAGGTCCGAGGTGCGGGTCGCGCCGGCCTTCTCCACGCCGTCGACGCCGCGCATCTTGATCGCGAAGTCGGTGGCGGTCGAGTGGACCACGACCACCCCGATCGCGTCGTATGTGGCGAAGACCGTGCCGCCGTTGCCGGTGATCGCGCTGGTGACCTTCGCGGTCTGGTTCGGCTCGGTGATCACGAAGTACGCGCGCAGTCCGGCCTGAGCCCGGACCGGTACGGCAGCGGCCGACGGCAGGGCGGCGGAGGCGGCCATCAGGCAGGCCGCCAGGAACAGGACCAGAGCTTTGCGCACGACCCATTCAAACCGGACCGATGCCCAGAACCCAAGCCGACCCCCTGAAACGCGTACGACGGAAATGCGGACACGCGGACCCGGCGTGCGGGGTGGTCCACTGACTTGGCAGGATGTGCGCCCGTGGCTGAGCTCCTCTACTTCACTGGGACCATGGACTGCGGCAAGTCCACGCTGGCGCTGCAGATGGACCACAACCACAAGGCCAGGGGGCGGATCGGCCGGATCTTCACCAGCCACGACCGGGCCGGCGAGTCGGTGCTCTCGTCGCGGCTCGGGCTGGCGGCCCAGGCGATCGAGGTGCGGCCCGAGTTCGACTTCTGGGAGTACGTCGTCAGCGAGCTGACCCACGGCGGCCGGATCGACTACGTGGTCTGCGACGAGGCCCAGTTCTACAGTCCGCCGCAGATCGAGCAGCTGGCCCGGCTGGTCGACGAGCTGCAGATCGACGTGTTCTGCTTCGGCATCCTGACCGACTTCCGCGCCACGCTCTTCCCGGGTTCAGCCCGGCTGGTCGAGCTCGCTGACAGGATGGAACTGCTCCAGGTCGAGGCGTTGTGCTGGTGCGGTGAGCGGGCGACTCACAACGCCCGTACGATCGGCGGTGAGATGGTGACCGAGGGCGAGCAGCTGGTGGTGGGCGACATCGAGAGGCGCGACCACGAGGTCGCGTACGAGGTACTGTGCCGCCGCCATCACCGGCGCCGGCTCACCCAGGCGCGCGCCCGTGCCACCCTGTCACCCGAGGTACTGCCGTTCGGAGGAGCCGCTTCATGAGCCCGTTGATCTCCGTCGAGGAGTTGCGCGCCGCGACCGAGCGGCCGGTGTTGATCGACGTCACCTGGAACCTGGCCGGCCCGCCCGGCAAGGAGGCGTACGACGCCGGCCACATCCCAGGTGCGCACTTCGTCGACCTGGACACCGAGCTGGCCGGCGCACCCGGCGCCGGCGGCCGCCACCCGTTGCCGGAAGCAACCACCGTGACCGCCGCCCTGCGCCGGGCCGGTGTCGGCGCGGGTACGCCGGTGGTCGTGTACGACGCGGCCAACTCGACGGCGGCCGCTCGAGCGTGGTGGATCTTCCGGTACTTCGGTGTCCGCGACGTATGCGTACTCGACGGCGGACTCGCAGCCTGGCAGGCGGCCGGGGGAGAGGTCACCACCGACGTGCCCGCTGACCGCGACGGCTCGTTCGTCGCCACCTCCGGAAACCTGCCGATGCTGGACGCCGACGGCGCGGCCGAGGTCGCCGCCGCCGGTGTGCTGCTGGACGCGCGGGCGCCGGAGCGCTTCGCCGGCGAGGTCGAACCGATGGACCCGGTCGCGGGCCACATCCCGTTCGCCGTCAACGCTCCCACGACCGAGAACGTCGACGAGACCGGCCACTTCCTACCCGAGGCTGAGTTGCGGGAGCGCTTCGCCAAACTCGGCGTCGACGACTCCGGCCAGGTCGGCGTCTACTGCGGCTCCGGCGTCACCGCCGCCCACGAGGCCCTCGCCCTCGAAATCATCGGCATCCCAAACGCGCTCTACGTCGGCTCCTGGTCCGAATGGATCACCGACCCCTCGCGCCCAATAGCCACCGGCAAGGCCTAGCCAAAGCGCGGTGCGTTCAGCAGCGGGCGGACTCGTCTTCGGGTCACCGTCTCGCGTCGTTGATGTCCTCTTCGTCGTGCTTGGCGGGTGCGAATCGTCTCGGTCGGTCTCGCCATGTTGGGTCTTTCTTGGTCTGGTCTCGTCAACTCGTCCTGGTGCCGTGGTTTTCTGATCGGCGGGTGCCGCGTCCCGCTATGCGGCCGGCGCGCGATGTCGGCGGCTGCTGGTAGGTCTGGTGTCCGCCGTCCAGCGAGCCGAGGGAGGCTGTGATGCAGAAGCGACCGCGCGTGGTCGTTAGTGTGGGGGCCAGTGTCGACGGGAAGGTCGCGCTCACTCGAGACGCGCTATTGATGCACCAGCCAAGTTCGGATCTGTGGGGGGCGATGACGCCGCGCGCTGCCGATCCGGTGCCGCTCGACATCATCGAGGTGGTCAGGCAGCAGTACGGCTGCAATGCCGTCCTGGAGGGCAGCGGCAGCCTGGTGACCGAGGACGCGATTCCGGAGGAACTACCCACCTACGACGGTGACACCGCCGGGCTCTACCGGCACTTCCTTCCACCGGACATCACCGGACTACCGTCGCCGCCGCACATGTGGTTCACCGTCGTCGACGGCCGCGGACGAGTGCGCTGGACCGAGAAACATGAGAACTGGAGCGTGCTGGTCCTGGTGGCGCGGTCGACTCCGGCCAACTATCTCGGCTATCTCCGCCGGGAGCGCATCTGCTATCTCGTCGTCGGCGAAGAGCGGGTCGACCTGGCGCGGGGGATAGCCGCGATGGGCACCGAGCTCGGCGTCAGTTGTGTCCTATCGACCGCGGGCGGCGGCCTCAACGGTGCGTTGTTGCGGGCAGGTCTGATCGACGAACTGCACCTGACGCTGGCGCCTGCTCTGATCGGCGGGCTCGGGACGCCGTCAGTCATGGACGGGCCACCTCTTGCCGTAGGCGAGCCTCCGACCCGATTGCAGTTGCTCTCGGTGCACACTGATATGGCTGGCTCCGTTCGCCTGCACTACGCCGTGACCGAGAGCTGACCTCTCCTGCGACAGCTTGACTAGTGCAGAGAATCTTCGCGCCGACCTTGATGTCTTTTCGCCCAGAACGGCAGCAGTACGCTGACCGGCCTATGAGGCGACTCGCCGCGTCCGTCGCGGGGGATGCAATGCGCTGGAGTCGGGTGCCGGCCCGCAGATCAGCTCGACCACGGCCGCGTCGACGTCCACGGGATCCAGCACGCGGTCCCGCCGTACGGGGCACGACAAGCGCCGACCGCGGCTGGCATCTGGCCGTTCACGCTCGGGATACCGGGGCTGGGATAACCATTCGATGAAGCGAGCGGCGGGCGGAGGCCGCTCCGGACGACCGCGTGAGTGAGCAGTCCGCCTTCGAAGCTGCTCGAGCAGCTGTGGCGACGAGGCCCGGCGGATCCGGGTTGGTCCGCCGGGCCGATTCGCCGATGGTGGTCAGCCGGGGAGGGTGATCGACTGGGTCGCCCGGTTGATCACGGTGCCGAGGACCTTGCGGTCCTTCAGCCTGCCGGCGACGGTGATCTCGATGAGCGCCTCCCCAGCGGGACCGATGTAGCGGGTGGCGACCCACCGCGTGGTGTTGCCCCTGCGGCAGGTGTAGACGATCGTGCTGCCCGTCGACCGTCCCATGGTCGTTTGCATCGTCACAGTCGAGGTGCCGAGCACGCGCAGTCCTGGGGTTCCCTGCAGTGCGGCCTTCTTCTGCTTGATCGCTGTCGCGGTGCTGACCCGGCCGCCGAGATGCATGTTGAACCGGATCATGCGGTCCCGGGTCGGGTCGTTGAACCGATCCTGACCGCGCCCCAGTGCGATGTGTTGCCTGAAGCAACCGACTCCGATACCGGTCACGAGCGGGATCTCGTCGGTTTTGACGCCCACTACGTGAGGGTCCCGCTTGCGCCTCCGGTCGAGGAGGACGGTCGCTTGATTTGGCAATACAACTACGCCCGCCGTGACAGACGCTCCGGCGAGATCCTCTGCCATTTCGACGCCCGCTCATCGGCTGCTCCGTGCGTTGGCCGGCGCCCCAGGGGTCGCCAGGCTTCCGGTTGGTCGCGCATCAGTTGGCGGACATGTGTCGCGCACCTGCAGGCGGATCGCAGTGGTGGGTGGTTCTGCCCAATAAGGCAAGCAGTGCGGCTGCCGACGTTCTCATTACGAGGAGGAACTTCGTCGTCGTATCGGCTCTCTACCAGCGGTTTTGGTAACACGGCCGCCCGCAGCGCACGCGAGATTCCCCATGAGTATCCGCGATTTTGTGCCACGAGTGATGCCACACATTGGTAGTCAGGGGCGCCGTTGCCGCTGGGCGGTCCGGTTCCCCATCCCCCTTTCAATCCGTGCGTGCAGCCGCTCGTGCACCCAGCCAACGAGGGCACGAAACCGCGGTCTCGCACTCGGGACAGCGGCGGGCCTGATGGTGCCGATCGTGACGACAGCCGGCGGGCGTGACAAGGTTCGTGACATGAAATCGCGTCTAGCAGACGTGATGATGTGGGCTGGAGAGGCTGAGTCCGCGACTTCCGCCGCCTGAAGTACAGCAGTGGTGGCGATAGCGGGGCTCGTCTAGTCCATTGGTCGCAAGTTCGAATCCTGTCTGGCGCGCACTCTGCCCTGCGGAGACGCGTAACCCCCGTTTCCTCGCCGCGCGCGACGGGAACGTCGTCGGACCCACACGCCACGTCGGGAACCCGGGCGGTGGGAGAGAGGTGAGCGTGCCGCTGCCGCCCGGATCACGGTCTATGGACTGAGGGCCACGCGGAACCTCGTTCCACGTGGCCCTCTTCTCAACCAGATTGCGTGTGCGCTATGGCGCGATCTGCACCTGCGCCGTGCCGCCGATCGAGCCGAGCGCAAACCCGGTGATGACAGCGTCGGAGGCCAGCGTGTAGTGACCGTAGCCATCCGGGACAGTGATCGTGACTGGGAACATGCCATCGACCAGCGCGACGCCAGTGATGGTGAGCGTCCCGCCCGAGTCTGTCCAGGTCACATCTCCCCGCTGGTTCCCGGCACCGTTCAGACCCGGATGGCCGAGTAGCGAGCCGGTGTGAATGCAGTCGGACCCCGTGTAATCGCCTGTGTGGTCTGGGTACAGCGCAATCCACAACCAGACACCATCACCAGGAACGCTACCCACGTTGTTGGCCGAGATCTCCACCTGATACAGAGCACCTGGCCCGTAGTCCGCCGCCGCTGGCCCGGCCGCGGCCACAAGCAACCCCACTGCTAGAGCCCCCGTGGCGGCGAAAACCGCCAAAATCCTGCGCAGTCTCCCCATCTTGATCTCCTCTCCCCCGGGGCCTTCTCCCGCAGCCCCCACGACAATGACCGGCGTGTCCATTCTGGTCCTGCCTCTCCGCTGGTGTATACGGCGGTGCCCGAGGGTTGTTCCGAGCGACAGCGACCCATTCCCGTCCCGAAGACTCTTCGGCGTGGCCGCGGGATCTGGGCGAGCACCACGGCACTCGTCTTGTTGGGCCGCCGTTCTGTCCTGGCCCCGGAGGTCGTCGGCGTTCCCGTCGTCGACGATGAAGCGGCTCGCGACTCCTGCCGACGGGCGAACCCGGACACCTGACATCTTCGGGCGGCTCTGACGATTCGTCACCACCCCCTGGCCAGCCATGCCGACGGCTTCGGTGATCGACGGCTGGGAATGTCAGAGCTGGTCTACCTTGTAACCAGTGGAACCCCATGCCCGACCGGCAGCCCTTCTTCGTTGGTCGGTTGCTCAGCGGGGACAGGAGAAGCGGTGGCCGTCATGCTGACCGTCGGGCATGGTGCCCGGTTTGCGGAGGCGCTCGTCACGGTCCTGAAGCAGGCGGGTGTGGCCACGCTGATCGACATCCGGCGGTTCCCCGGCTCGCGCCGTCATCCACAGTTCGCGCGTGAGGCGCTTGCCGTGAGTCTGCCTGCAGGTGGCATCCGGTACGAGTGGCAGGGCGAGGAACTGGGCGGCCGGCGATCCCGGCGTACGTCGTCCCGGCATGTGGCACTCGTTGATGCGGCATTCGGCGGCTATGCCGATCACATGGATACGCCAGCATTCCGCAGCGCCGTACAAGCGCTCATCGGGCGGGCGGAAGCCGAGGAGCCGCTGGCAGTCATGTGCGCGGAGACGCTGTGGTGGCGGTGTCACCGGTCCCTGGTCGCTGATGCCCTGGCGTGCCGCGGCGTCGACGTCGTACACCTCATTGATGTCGGGCGGTCAGAACCGCATCGCGTGCGGCCGACGATGCGGTGCGGCGACGACGGCTGGCCGGTGTACGACGTTGACGATACGTTGCCGCTGTAGACCAAGGGCGGGAGGAGAAGCCGATGGCATCGAGTACGAGCGCCGCCGCCCTCGTTGACCAGATTCGGGCCGAGCTGGCACCGATCGACCAGAAGCTGGCGAACCATCCTTTCACCAGTGCGCTTGCCGGAGGCGACGTTCCCACTGAATCGTTGGAGCGGTTCGCCGGTGAGCAGCATTGGATCATCTCCAGCGACCGGCGCAGCTTCGCCTACCTCACCGCTCGATATGCAGACTCCGCCGCAGGCGAGCTCTTTCTGAGCCTTGCGCAGGGTGAAGGAACCGCGCTCGGCCGTCTGGGCGGCTTTGCTCGGTGGCTGGGGCTGGATCCCGGCCGGCTCAGCGAGTATGAGCCCACACCGGGAGCGCATGCCTACACGGCATATGTCTCATGGCTCGCTCTCAACGGGTCGGCGACCGATGTGGCCGTCGCCTTCGTGGCCAACCTCGCCGCCTGGGGGGCGAACTGTGGCCGGGCCGCCACGGCGCTGCGATCCGAGTACCACGCCGACGACGCAGCCGTGGCATTCTTCGATTTCTTCGCCACCCCCGCACCCGGATTCGAGGAGCAGGCGCTCGCGGTGATCGAAGCCGGGCTCAGTGCCGGCGACTCCCCGGTTCGGGCGCGGACCGCGGCCCGGCTCCTCCAGGCGTACGAGCTGATGTTCTGGGACACTATGCTTGCCGCGACCTAGCTCGCGTAGGCCCGAGTTCGAACGGGAACCAGGCAAGCTCGACACAGCAGTGGGTCTGCGCGGCCGACCTATCCGAGGGCCAGCGGCGCCGGCTACGGGCACTGGTGGGCCACCGACGTGGGCTGGGCCCGCGAAGGTCACTGCGGGGTGAAGATGGCCGAGATCGACGAGCACCTCGACGAGACCTACTTCGCCTGGATGGGAGCCACCGGGGACGACGGTCCTTCTACTACCGTGTGCACAGCCCGGTGGTGCTCATCGAGTTCGATCACCACGCCGGCGTGGCGTTCGACAACCCCGCCCCCTCGCCCCATCACATCCACACTGTGGTGCGCACCCCGAACGGAGGCGACTACGGGCTGGACCTGCTGCGTCAGCACCACGAACGCTTCGATCACACCAACGGCACCCACGCACTCCCACGTCGATGAAACGCGCGCGGCGCTGAGGCAGGCCACCGAGAGGCCACCGCCACGCGCGACACAACCGGGCGATCGGCACGCCTCCACCATGCGGGCCATCGCAATTCCGGCGAGTGCGTAATCGGCGTTCGGCAACCGAACGCGACCAGCCATCTGTGCACTCTTCATGCAATGCCCGCCTGAACATGCACCGCGCGAACGCACGACATTCGGCAGATCCGGTAGTTGGAGCGGCGTGCGTGGGCGCACCCGCGACGCGGTCTGTCGCGGTGATCCAGCCCTGCACCTCGGTCGCCTGCGAGGTCCGGCACGTGGTCCGGCACGTGACGGGGCGGGTGAGATCGGATAGCGTTTTCCGAAGCTGGGTTGTCGCAGGTGCGGGTGTCTTGAGTGAGGCGTCGTACGGCTGATTGCGACGGGCCAGGTTCTGACCGCGAAGTTCTTTGCCAGGTAGGAGCGAGATGGCTGACTCGACTGACCATCAGGTCGCGATCGTGGGGTGCGGCATCATCGGCCGCACGCATGCGGACACCATCGCGGCGCGGCCCGACGCGACCGTGACCGCGCTCGTCGACGGCGACGCCGGCGCGCGCGAGGCGCTGGCGGCCCGGCTCAAGGAGGCGGGACAGCCGGAGCCCAAGGTGTACGGCGACCTGACCGCGGCACTGAGCGGGTCCGACATCTCGCTCGTCGCGATCTGCACGCCGAGCGGGACCCACGCCGCGCTGGCCGAGGAAGCGCTGAACGACAAGAAGCACGTCGTCATCGAGAAACCGCTCGACGTCGAGCTGACCCGAGCTCGTCGCCTCGGCGCGGCCGCGACGCGGGCGGCGAACCACGGCGTCGTATCGTCCGTGATCAGTCAGCACCGCTTCGACGCCGGCAGCGCGCTCGTACATGACGCGATCAGCGCAGGCAGGTTCGGCCAGCTCACTTCCGCCGTCGCGACAGTTGCCTGGTGGCGCAGCGACGAGTACTACGCGTCCGCCGGCTGGCGCGGGACGTGGGCTCAGGACGGCGGCGGCGCGCTGATGAACCAAGGCGTGCA
>Ga0137372_10002961_pt1 | contig 16485 bp, 14 predicted proteins | sample SagtaG_6_FD_104911 | JGI IMG/M metagenome (GOLD analysis project Ga0137372, IMG submission 104911) | Vadose zone soil microbial communities from Sagehorn Ranch, Mendocino, California, USA - Sage1_R_60_16 metaG | ecosystem: Environmental > Terrestrial > Soil > Vadose zone | place: USA...
TGCGAGGAAGCGCTTACGCCAAGCCTTGGCTCCGCTGGTGCTGGGCGTGCCAGCGGAGGACGAAGGGCAGGTGGCCTGATGGCATCTCGATTGCTGCGGCGTTTGCGTCGGCGTGCCAAACGGATGGCGCCAACGTGGCGGATTGTCCTCTACGATGGAGCTGATTCTTGCCAGCAAGTCGAGGTGGTGCGGAAGTATCGCCCAACGCGCAAAGCCAGGGCCTTGATGTGCCAGGCTTGTACCCACTTTGAGATTGCGCAGGTGGCTTCATGTCAAGCCAAGTCAGCTCTGTGAGAGCCTGCCTCTCACGTTCCTGGGAGAGATGCCATGCTGGCAGACTACGGGGCGGGAGGCGGCCCGCAGGGGGTGGCCCTATCTCTCGCCTCGCTCGCGCTGAACACCCCTCTCGCCTCTGGCACGCCTTTTCCCACAACACACGGGTGGGGAGGAGGGTGGCAGTGGTAATGGGGTGTGGTTAGGACGCGCGGGTGGGGAAGGGGCCCCGCCCGACGCGGCCTAACCATCGGGGCCTTAGACTTGACCCTTTAAAGAATAAGTCACACAAGTGGGGAAGTATTATTAGCAGCTTACAAAAAGGAAGTGACATGACGGGGAGTGAAGAGAGTGGGAGAGGGACGGAAAGTCGTTTTCATCTTCCATCGATAGAGGAACAAGCAGTCATTGCTCAACAGCATCAGGTGGACGCGTTGCTGTTTTGCCCTGACCCATGGGCCTTGCGCCATCGCTTCATCAATCAAGAGACGGGTGAAGTGGTACGCGCGCGCTGCAATAGTTGGCAGTGCTTGTACTGTGGGCCGCGCAAGGTGGACCAGTGGCGACAATTGGTCAAGGCGGCTGAACCCACCTTGTTTGTGACGCTCACCAAAGTGGGCTGGACCATCCATGAAGCGTCGAGGGTCTATACGACCGTGTTGCAATGCCTGCGGCGTGGGTCAAAGGGGTTTGGCCGTGATCACCTTGGGGCGAGGCCAGCCTATCCGCTGGAATGTTTTGCCGTGCTGGAAGAGCATAGCGACTTTGAGCATGTCGGCTTTCACTGGCACTTGTTGGTCAAGGGAGTGGACTACTTACCGAAACAAACGGTCAGTGACGCACTCCGTTCTGCGACCAATGGCCGCTCTTATATTGTGCATGTGGATGGAGTGAAGAAGATGCATGCCGTGGGCTATGTGACCAAGTACCTCACCAAAGAGGTGACCTCAGACAAACGAGGCATGCGCGAAGAGTTGCGTGAGATGCTGGTGTATCGCCTGGATGAGCAAGGCGCGGCGTATTCGCTACACGCGTCATTTCTTTCCAGCGTCCACGGCAGACTTACGGCTGCGTCTGTTCTCACAGCTTGGTGATGTGAGCGAGATCGCGATAGATCAAGCGGCAGCTCCTGATGTGCAAGAGGTGGTGAGCTTGGAAGGTGATGATCAGTCAGGCGAGAGCGAACAAGAAGTCAAGCGCTCAGCCTGGGTGCTCTATGAACAGGAACCGTTTAGTTCGGATATCCAGGACTATCGGGCGCGACGGCAGGCGGCCCTCCTTGAGTCGCTGACTGCGTTGCAAGCTGGTAAGTCGATGTATTCTGGTCGGGTGGTGAGCATCTGGGCCTATCAACGACGGCTTAGAAGCTCGCAGAGGACCAATGGCAGGGCCATGAGGGGAGAATGAAGAGAAATGAGGCAAGCAAGGTGCAAACAGCAACGGCGTCAAGCGGCTGCAAGACAAGCGATGATCGAACAAGCTCGCCAAAGTTGGGTAGGTCGGTCTGTGTTGTTTAGCATACCGCAAGGAATAGGCTACGGTGTGGTCTATGACATTTCAGATGGTGGTGATGTGGTCGTGACACATTCTGAGTACAGAGAGACAGGGCTTCCCCCAGCCTTTGCGTTCAATGTAGAGCGTCTTGACGAGTTTTTGACGGTGGTTCTGTGAGGTGCGAGTATGCCACGACGTAAGAAACCATCTACGGCGGAACCATTGCTGCTGACTATCCCTGATGTAGCCATACAGCTAGGGGTATGTCGTAACACGGTGTTTGACATCCTCCCGTCTCGTGAACGGAGATGGGATTCCCACCCTCGCGGGTGAGGTTTCCTGCTTCGCTGGAGGATGCAGTCTACGAATATATCCGTATTTTCGTCTTACTCCGCCTCCACAGGCATTCGCTTTCCGATTGCCCATCGGTAGCTTCTCAGTCTGATGTGCGCGGGAACTTAGTTATCGTTCCCTCGATGCGGGTACCTGGTTCTCGTACCTCGCAATAGAAAGAGAGTGTATCTTGGTGAAACACGCTAGTGCTTTTACCCAGGCGAACGATTTAGCCTGGAACCCACAAACACTATTCCGTTGTCAAGGTACTACTCATCTCTTCTCTCGCACTATGCAAAAAACGGAAAGCAACGGCGCTTTCATCCCCTTCCCTAAAGGGCAAGGGGTCTTCCCGCGCCGATTTGATAACCTCATTTATCACAAAGGCTTACCGTCGATCAGAGTTGGGAATGTACGGCGGGTGCATCCTGGCTCACTGCAAGACTGGATGAAGCGATGTGAGCAACAAACGGCATAGTGTTGATTGTTTCAGGCCTCGACGTCATTTACTCGCATCGGGGCTTTTTTGTTTGAGGGGAGTTTGGTCATGGCAAAACGTGCGCATGGCGAGGGGTCAATCACCCACCGTAAAGACGGGCGATGGATGACAACGATGACCCTTGAAGACGGCAAGCGTAAGTACTTCTATGGAGCAACGCAGGCTGAGGCTTTGGGAAAACTACGAGAGGCATTACACCAACAGAAGCAGGGCACTTTAGCTACGGGTAAGGCTCAGACGCTGAAGACCTACTTAAACCACTGGCTTGAAGATGTTCATAAATCATCTCTCAAGCCGACAACGTATATTAGCTACCGCGCTATCCTGAACAATCATATCCTGCCTATTCTCGGTCATATCCAGGTACAGAAGCTTACGCCTCAACACGTACAGTCTTTCTATGCAAAGAAGTTGAAAGAGGGTCTATCGCCAAAGACTATCAATAGGTTTCACGCAGTGTTGCATAAAGCGTTGGACAATGCTGTGCGCTGGAACATTGTAGGGCGTAACGTGTGTGATGTAGTAACGAAACCACGCGAGAAAAGATACGAGATACATCCGTTGACAGAAGACCAGGCCGGCAAGCTTTTAGACGCGGTAAAAGGGAATACACTGGAAGGTCTTATTACTGTTGCACTGGCTACAGGTATGAGGAGAGGTGAGCTTCTCGGTCTAAAGTGGGAAGATATAGACTTTGAGGGTAAGTGCATTTATGTGCGGCGCTCGGCAGTGCGTGTCGGGAAACTTGGCGTTGTAGAGTTAGACCCAAAAACAGCAATGAGTCGTAGGAAGATCATGCTGCCTCATTTTGTTATTGATGTGTTGAAGATGCATCAACTACGCCAACGAGAGAAAAAAGCAGCATCTAGGGGCACGTGGAAGGATAGTGGTTATGTGTTTTGTAACGGTCAAGGGGGGTATCTATCAGATGCTCAACTTTACAAGATGTACAAGCGTCTCCTTAGACAGGCAGGGTTGCCCAATATACGCTTTCACGATCTGCGTCACAGTGCAGCAACCATTATGATAAGCATGGGAGTCAATCCGAAAGTAGTGCAAGAGGTCTTAGGACATAGCAACATCGGCATGACATTGAACACCTATACTCATGTACTACCCTCGATGCAAGAGGAGGCGACGGCGAAGCTAGATAACCTGTTCGGGCAAAAACGCTAGTACGACAGTGCCACTTAGAGTGTGAGATGTCTTCTGGAGGGCACTCATGCGCAACTGTAAATCGGCAATCGGCCTCCCAAGGGGTTTTACTCCGCTTTTCTCGTTGTAAGTGGGACTGTTGTACTAGTTATTTTGTTGGGTGCTCTTTGGCTTTGTTTCGCCCGGGGCCAATGTATCCAAGATCAGTCGAACAAGCTGTGCCTGGGCTGTCGGCCTGAATTTTTCATCAAGCTTCTCACAGATACTATTCGCAAGTAGATATTGCTGTGTCCTATCCAGACGGGCATGAAACTTCTCTAACTCGCGGAATGTGCGCCCATAGAGCAAGAAGTTGAGGGTTGCTATCCCTTCCACTACTCCTCCACAGACGAGGCTAATGATCGATACGCTGGCTGACTGGCGAAAAATCTGCAAGCTCACTGCTGCCAGAAAGAACAGTACTCCAAATCCTGCCCCTATAAGGGCCCACTGAAAGAGCTGCTGCGCGTGTCGAAGGACACTTTGGTAGTACCTATCCAGAATGACCAGCTGAGATGCGGCCACTTCTTGAATTTTCGTCGGATCGAGGCTAGCAATGAGTGCTCCTGTTATGGGTTCAGCTGTTCTCGGTCGCTCGCCAACCTGCTTGGAGGCATTTCGCACTGCTGAAAGTGTGGAAGGCGTTGGCCCCTGCCAAGACGGAGGACGAAATTGGGATGATGGCTGTGACCAGGAAGACGATTGCTCCATCATACGGTGCAGTGTGGAGATCTTTGCTCAGGAGAAAGAAACTCCACCCTCCTTTCTAGTTTTCTCTCTTTATGTCAAAGGGGACCTTCTGTCCTCACCTGCCTTTCGGCGGAGGGAGGATGTCAAACCAGCCCTTTCTGTCATTACACATGACCCTGACTCTATCGAATGAAACGTAGGGAGATTGTTCCGGTAACTGCACTAGTACCCCTTCAAGGACATCTTTGTGAGCGCGGCTGGAGGACCGGTCCTCCAGAAGCCATCTCACACTCTAAGTGGCACTGTCGTACTAGCCATCGCTGTCAAAAGCGTTGTCAAGGGCTCGTCGCCTCGCTTGCAACAGGGCATACCAAAAGGTGCCAGGCCGAACCGGCACCTCTGGCAGAGGTCGGGGAAGCAGGATAAAGCATGCTACTAACCCTGTAGTCTTAACAAGAGTCTATGAAGTCGGCCATTTAAAGCCGCGTTGCGACGGCTTGAGAACCGTGGGGAGCGTCCTGGCTGCTCCCTTCTTCGCGCCAGGCTTTCTCTCACGTTTTACAGAGCTGGCAGCACGAACTCGTGGCTTGCGCTGGGCCTTCGATGTATCTTTTCCTTGCGCGGGCGTCTCCTGGAGAGCTTCTTCAGGCTGCTGATCTGCTTGCTTCCCGGTAGAGGTTGAGTCGGAGTGGACCTGATCAATCAAGTTTTCAGTCTCATCCGCTACTCCCGTCCAGAACTCGGCATTTCTACGTTGGGCTGGGCGAGATCCTTTGAGAACACGCCCGTCAGGTAGACGAGTGACATGCCGTTCTTCTGCCTCGGGTTGCCCCCTTTCAGGAGCTTTACCTCTCGGGTAAGGTTGAGCCGCCGGGCGTCTTTGATACTTCGGGCCGTCAAAACGTTCGTAATCCCCTTCAAACTGCTCATTTTCTGGTGCCCACTCGTTGAAAGGCTGTTGATCCTGAAAAGAATTGCCGTGTTGCCTCGCAGGGCGACTCTGCCAGCGGGGATTTTGTGTACCAGGCCGCTGAGTTCTGTAAGAAGACCGGTCAGGGCCATCAGAGCTGCGTGGAGAGCGATTATCCCGTTTAACATTACCTGGCTGCCGGTCAGCATTGCGCGGAGAACGATTATTCGCGTTAAAGTCGCGTGGCTGCGGATCATAACGTCTGGAGCCAGGTCGTTGATAACCCCGGCTTTGATCATTATCACGAAATTGAGGACGTTGTTCATGATGTCGTGAATTGTCGCGGAACCCTGGGCGGGCTCCATTTCTATTGGGACCATCAGAGTAGCTCCGGCGGTCGTCAAGATTGCGCCTGTTTGAGTCAAAAGATCGAGAGCGAGGGCCTGCGTTACCGTTGGGAGTATGCTCAAAGCTCCTATCACTGTTCGGGCGGTTGCCGGAGGGTCTGCGGCCATGTTGAGCATGCTCTGATGGCTGGTTATTGTTCCACCTGTTCCGTGGTGGCTGACTGCTACTGCTGCTACGTGTACGATAGTCAGCATGTCTACTCGGTGCTCCAGACTCCCATGCGCGATCTACTGTTTCACGATTAAGACGAGGGCGAGCCTGGCGTGGAGATCGCTCAGCTCCAGGCCTGTTTGAGGATTGGTTACGAGAGAACGGGCGCACGTTGTCTCGTCGTTGTTTATCGTAATCTCTAGTCATATTTCCTTTCAGGGCTGTCTGTCCCGTTTGGGGGTGTGTTTACTTTATCTAAGTGGTGGACGAATCGGCAAGATTCCGATGTTGCCTCGCGTCGGTCGTTCCGCACCAACTCCAGCAATTTTGACGCGCTATGTCCTTAAAATGGCATATTCAATGGGGACCCGTCGCTCTTATTATACCATACTCGTGTCACGAGAGGCGATAGTAACAGCGTGGATCAAACTTTTGTCTTGTTGCCACTCTCTTCTTATTCATGGAGTAGCTACGGGTGTTGGTATGGTACCGCTGTGTAAGTGAACAGCAGTGTAACTCAAGTGTTGGCTGCCAAGCATAGCTAGCGTCTTTTGTGATTCTTCATCTCGCAATAGCGGTCGTAGAACAACTATATAGTATAACTCTGATTTGGGTTCGTAAAATTCCCCCTGCTGACGACCATTGAGTAATATTTTGATGGTTTGTAGTTGCTGTGGAGTTGGTAAATACGCATAGAGCGGTGTGGTAAAAGACAGGCAGCCTGTATCTCCATTAGGGCCGGTCCCGCCAGGCGGGATCACACCACATTCAAATGTTGCAACCTCGTCAAGCGAAAAATCTCGCAGCGACCAATCAGAAATAGCTTTGGAAAGGTCCGGGCTAAGGTCTTGATGGACGAGCAGAGCCATCGACGTGCTCGTATAAGGATGTGTTGGACCATTAAGCGCTTCCGTTATGGCGCTGAGAGCTTTACCCAGGTGATGATATTCGTCCATGTCTGGCGCGCTCTCCTGGAGCGCGCCAAATTTTCCGTACAGGAATTCGTAGTGCTTGTTATTGAGGGTCAATTGTAGCAGGGTCGCATTCTGATCTGGCACATCGTAGAACTGTTGCCGTCTCAAATTGAGTAAGCCGCCAGTATCGACCAGAGTATGCAGCAGTTGTTGCAGTGCCCCTGTGTCAAGCTTGCCCCAGTGCATCTGGTATCCTGGCCCAAGAATGTAGGTCCCATCACCGTAGATACTGACCTGAGGGCTAAATGCCAGGGCTCCCATATTGCCCCCACCATAAAATGTGCGTACAAGGATATCGTTCGGACTCGTGCTGTAGGTAATAGGCCCGTTACTGGTTGGTAAAGTACTGTGGTTGTTGGTGTTAGTTGATGATGAGAGCAAAGAGCTATCGCAGGCGGTGAGTAATATTCCTATAAGACAGAGCATAGTGAGAAATAGGATTGTAAATCTTCTAAGAAAAAAACGTTCGTTCATGCTGTCTCCCCAATATTTTCCCGTGTGTTTTCTAACTCTATTGTAACAAAGGATGGTGAGCGCATGTTATTACCTGGTGTTCTGGGGGGTGTCACAAAAGCGATAGCCAATCATCTTGTACACGAGCCTGGCGGCCAGGAAATCTGCGCGAGTTTGGCTTGCCACAGGACAGAGTTCGACCACATCCATTCCAACGATAGTGGTACGCTGACAAATCTCATGGAAGAGGTCGAGTAGTTGGTACCAGTGCAAGCCGCCGGGTTCGGGCGTGCCGACGGCGGGCATTTCGCTAGGGTCAAGAGCATCGAGGTCGATGGTGACATAGGTGTGTTCGCTCAGGCGCTCCCAGGGCATGACCGCATTGCCCCGGGCTAATTGATAGCCCCATACGATGGCTACATTGGGAGAAGTTTTCATAAATTCCGCCTCTTCAGGGCTGAAGCTGCGGATGCCAATCTCGGTCAGCGTTATACCCATGTCTACGACGCGCCGCTCAATCGATGCATGTGAAAGAGGTGTCCCTTCATATTCGTCGCGTAAGTCACCGTGAGCATCGATATGCACAACGGTCAGGTCTGGAAAATATTCGCGCACGACAGCAATGGGAGGTGCAGAGAGAGAATGTTCACCACCAATGATAAAGGGCAGTTGTCCGCGTTCAAGCACCTCGCGAACTGCCTCACCGGTGACTTTGAGGGCAGCAGCATGATCCATGCCACTGTAGTCTAGCGGAGGACGAGTGTATACGCCAATTTCGATAGGACAACAATCGAGTTCCTCATCATACAGTTCCATCTGGCTGGATGCATCAAGAATCGCTTGTGGCCCACGTTCAGTGCCTTTCATATAGCACACGCTATACTCAAGCGGAGCCGGGATTAGCGTTATGCGAGCAGTTGTAGGGTCGCAATAGGGTGCATCTGGCGCACCAAACTGGGTCACAAGCGCTTCACTCATAAATGCATACTCCTTCTTTTTAGCGCACCCCCGATCTAGTCATGCGCGCAGCCATGGCAGTTGCGTAGCGCTGAGGGTCGGGGGTCTCTGGACGTAGAGAACGAGTTCCGCGTACAACGAAATGCGCCTCTACGTCGTCTGTTTGAAAGATTTCCCTGGCAAAGGCAATAGCATCCTCCTGGCTAAACTCTTTGCAGGAGCAGATGTCAATATCAACTTCGCCATACTCTGGCCATGAATGTAAACTGATGTGGCTCTGGGCAATGACTACAAAGCCCGAAAGGCCAGCATCCAATGGATTAGATGTCTCAATGTCGTACAGGTGTACTGGACTGACCTTCTCCATACCTACACGGGCAGGATATTCATCCAACGTACGTCTTATCAAGGGTTCGTTGCTCAAAAGCTCGCGGTCGCAACCATAAAGCTCCAGCATTAAATGGACAAGCACCGGATCTACCTCCTGTAACTTCTACTAGCTACTACTTCTTCTGAACGTAGTAGCCTGCTGTTCTTGATTCCTCACTGCTTACGGCAACTCACAAAATGAATGGGCGAGCCGCCGTAGGCGGCGAGAAGTCCTGAATAGTTTGGTGCGTTTTTGCACACAAGTGATATTATATATTAGGTTGTCAAGCTAATGCAAAAGTCAGCAGGCCGTGCTTGTATCTAATAGCCAGGTCCTTTCCATCTAAAGGCAAGCCAACGGTTCCATCTAATCGGGAGTTTGATTGGGATTAGATGGAAATACTCGATTATGGTCTTGTCTCTTTCTCCGAGTTGTATGCCTCTTTTAACTCTTTTAACAACTCCTCACGCTTAGCAAACAGTTCTTTGCGCGGGCGTGGTCGAGCCTTGCTCACAACATAAGCAGTGAGAAGAGGTAGAGCAATAGTTGAATCCCCATAAATCACAACTGTACTTTTCAGTTGATCTGGCTTGATCTTACCCCAGGAGACGGCTTCGGAGGGTGTTGCGCCGGAGAGGCCTCCCCAGTGAGGCGCATCGGCTGTGATCTGGATGAAGTAGTCATGACCCCCCTTTTGAATGCCCAGAACTTCCCACAGCTGCGGCTGGGTCTGCAAATAGAAATTTTTAGGGCTGCCTCCGCCAAGAATGATCACGCCGTTACGGGTAGCATGAAGAACAATGGCCGTTGTTTCGTTCACATCGGCCAGCGGGTCAAGTGTGAGCATGCTTCCGTCCAGCGCATTTCTCGCAACATTCATACCAATCGACGAATCGCCTGGCGATGAGGTATAGATAGGAACGTCCCACAGGGCGGCTTGCGCGAGTACGGAATACTCGGGATTCACACCCGCTTTGAGCAACTGCGTGCCCAGGTGATGATGCAATTCCGACGTTGAGATTGGCCGGTTCGGCAAGCTTTTCAGGCACTCACGTACAAAGGCATCGGTGTCAAGCAAGACCTTGTCCGCAAAGAGAATGTCATAAATCCGGATGACCCCTTCTTCCTGGAGCCTGGTATCATCCAGCCGGAAATCGCCACGATGCAGCGACATAGCGAGCGCGTGGTGCATATCGTGGTAGAGGTTGGCGCCAGTACTGATAATAAAATCGACGAAGCCCTTCTCCATCAGTGTGATCAGACATCCACCGAGGCCGGCGGGTGTAAGAGCGCCGGCCATGGTCAGGCCAATGGTCACATCCTTTTCAGGGGCCAGCATCTCTTGAGCATACAGATGAACTGCTTCATTCAGACGGGCCGAGTTGTAGGCCTGAAACTGCTGATCAATGAGTTCTGCCACCGTCATATCAGGATAGACGCGCCGGGGTATTATTTGTGCCCCGCTCAAATACTCGCTCTGAGCGGGTTGGTGATTATCTATATTGGAGGTATCTTGATGATCGTGGTGCATGCAATAGTGATCCTTTCTGAGAGAGTTTCGTATGGGAATGCTTCAACGGTTACCATTGTACCCCATTCTGCAACCGTACCAACTCTCTCAGGCCCGCCTAAACAGGTAGTAGATCCTCAGTTGCCGCATCATCCGAGCAAGTCATGGCATAGTACGGATTGTGCTTTCGCGTTGATACGCGGTTCATAATGACACCAAGGGGTGTATCTGTTAACGATCTGAGGATGGCCCTGGCTTTCAGCAACAACGCAACCTTCTCATGACCAACCACCATAGCAACGCCATCAGACATGGTGGCCAGGAGACTTGCCTCTGCCCCACTGAGCAATGGAGGACCGTCAATAATGATCAGGTCGGTCTTCTTGCGTACCTGTGCCAGGATAGCAGGCATGCCTTCTTCGAGTAAGGTAGTGGGATTGTCGATGGCGATCCCGCCTGCTATAAGCCAGACGCCAGGAATGTTAGTACGTTGGACAGCAGCATCCAGGTTTTGCCCACTATTTGCCCGGAGCAGGCCGCTCAGGCCAGAATCGTTAGGGGCCAGGCCAAAGGCGAGATGGGTTGCAGGTTGACGCAGGTTAGCATCGATCACCAGGACTGAACGTCCGGCCCGGGCTGCAACTGCTGCCAGGCCGGTTGCGACCGTTGTTTTGCCTTCCTCCGGCTGGACACTGCTAATCAGTAAGACTGCGCCCTCGGGAGTACGCCACGAACCCGGCAAGACACCTGTCAGCCGAAGGTTGACACTGATATCTGCCAGTTGTTGTGCGGCGAGGCCTGCCGTAGGTATCGAACCAGGCTGAATTTCCTTATCTTTGGAGAGGGTACCCAGGTAATTCAGGCCTAATTTCTCTGGCACCTGATCATCTGTTTGGAGTCGATAATCCAGGTAGATCATGAGAAGCCAGATAAGAAGACCAATCAGCAAGCCTGAAGCAGCAATAACCCCTTCATACAAGAGAGCCTTGTATGAAGGGGTGACATCCTTTATTTTCGCCGGTTGTATGACGAAGACATCAGCATGCACCGAGGATGGCAATTGGAGAAGTTGCGCCTGCGTCGAATTCATAGAGGTAATCACTGCATTGCGATCAGTTGTCAGTAGAGCAATGTGTGGATCAGAGGAATTGTTGTATGAAAGGATTTGTTTTTCCAATTGTGCGCTTTGGGCCTGGTACTGGTTGTAGAGATTTTGTAGGTACGTGCGTTGTAGGATTAACTGATCCTGGACTTGCCTGGTTTTATAAGCGACATATCCATTGGCCACAGCGTTAACCAAAAAGACCGCATTAGCGGGTTTACTAGCCGTTGCCGTCAGAAGAATAGTAGAAGTGTTGGGCGATGGATTCATGGCCGTCACATTTGTAAGGAGATCATCCATAGTGAGACCATGGGCCTTAAGTGCAGGGTTAGATTGATACACAAAACTCATGACCGAGCGGGTAGCGATCTCGGCCGCATCATTGATTGCCAGGCTCGCTGCACTTGTCTTAGAAACTGGTGCCACCTCTGTATTCGTCCCAGGGGCAAAACTGGGTAGAGAGGTAGCAAGGAGCGTTGAGTTGACGGTGTAGGCAGGTGGCTGCGATTTCGCTACCACGGCACCTGCTGCCAGAGCAATGACTGTACAGACAAGTATAATCCAGCTATGCTTCTTCATGCTGGGAAAGTACCGTGACAAAGGATCACCTCTTTCCTATGACACAAACACATATTTTTCCTCCGTGTTTTCCAGGAAGACATGTCATACGGTACCATAATCGACACTTCTGCTCACCGGAGATAGCGTTGTGAATTGGTGTGAAATCCAACGATGTGGTTATGAATTCATAACCACATCGTTGGATTTCACACCAATTCATTACTGTTAACAAACGATGTTTTGCTGGCCTATAAACTATCATACACGTGAAATGGTCAAAGTAAGACAATCTCTACGAAATTTGAAAGGCAGATAGTATACATGCATGAACCTTCTTTCAGGCCTAAAGCCATTACTCAGAATTTCTCTAAGAAGTGGAAGAGTATCGCTCTCGCAGTATTGGGACTTGCTCTCATAATAGCAGGTGTTTTCATTATGCTTCCCCGCCTTCAAGCAGTCCAGGCAGCCCGTACAGGGGTTGGCGGCGACTGGCCAACGTATATGCATGACGTTGGACGCAGCGGCTACAATAAAGCCGAGACCATCATCAATCGGACCTCGGCCCCCAACTTAAAGGTTCACTGGACCTACCAGGCAGGGGGGATGATCTTCTCGCAGCCGGTGGTAGCGAATGGCCTCATCTACTGGGGCTCATTTGATGGCTACGAACATGCCACCAATTTGAGCGGGCAACAAATCTGGCAACAAAACCTGGGCATCAGGACGACATGTGCTCCAGTCTCTCCTCTCGGTGTAGTGAGTACAGCGGGGCAGTGAGCACTGTAACAATCAATGGAACGCTGACCTCGGTAGTCTTTGTAGGCGGTGGTGATGATCATCTTTACGCGTTGGACGCTTCTTCTGGATCCATCATCTGGAGCACTCCGATAGGTAATCCATCAACCAACACCTTCATCTGGGATTCGCCCTTTGTCTTCAACAACCATGTCTATATCGGTAGCGCAACAACTGGCGAATCAAGTGGATGTAAGTTGATACCGGGGCAGTTCTTTGAACTGAACGCGTCCGATGGGAGCATCGAGCACACTTACAACAGTGTGCCTGAAGGATGCGTGGGCGGAGGTATCTGGTCGTCTCCAACGTTTGACGCGTCCGACGGGTCCATCTACTTCACGGCAGGTACACAGGGTGGATGCAACAAAGATCACGTTTCGATCGGCATCGTCAAACTCCGCGCATCGGATCTCACGTACCTGAGTTCATGGCAAATCCCATTGAACCAACGACTGACGAATGATGCCGATTTTGCCGGAACTCCCACCCTGTTCACCGCCATGATCAATGGCACCTTGCAAAAGATGGTGGGCGCGGTAGACAAGAACGGCTTTTACTATGCCTTCAACCGGGCCTCGCTCAGCAGCGGCCCCGTCTGGTCCTATCAGATTGCCGGGGCTGGAGCGTGTCCCCAGTGCGGACAGGGCAGCATCTCATCAGCAGTGTGGGATGGGTCGAGAATCTTCGTAGCTGGTGGTATCACCAGCATTAATGGCGCCACCTGTGGCGGCAGTGTCCAGGCGCTCAATCCCGCCACGGGCAACTTCCTCTGGCAAACGTGCCTGCCCAAAACGGTTATGGGTGCCATCACCGAAGTGCCCGGCGTAATCGCCCTGATAGATGGAGCGAATTTGACCCTGATCAATACAGGGAGCGGAGCAAAGCTCTTCAACTACAGTGCACACTTGTATGGCTCGCCATCGATCTCAAACGGTGTACTTTACGCAGGAAGCACGACTGGCAATCTTTACGCTTTCGGGACCTAATGCGCCTTTTATTGGCGCAGTTATGCCTGCAACGTCTCATCGATCAGCCCTGCGTGGATTTGCTCGGCGTGTTCCCGGTAATGCTCGTAGGAATGGGCCGCGATTAGGGGGAGAGGAAGCTTTACTCAATCATCGATCTGCGTATCTCGATAATCTGGTCGCGCAGCTGCGCAGCCTTCTCAAACTCTAACTGCTTGGCGGCAGCACGCATCTGGGACTCCAGATCCTTAATCAGGCGCAGGGCTTCATCTTTCGGTATACCGGCCAGTGCCACTGCCACCGACTTGCCGTCTGTCGCCTGGACTGCCACCCCGCTCATCTCTTTGATGCGCTCAGAGAGTGTCTTCACATCCTTCTTGATGCCACGCGGCGTAATGTGGTTGTGCTCATTAAAGGTGGTTTGAAGCGTGCGGCGGCGGTTTGTCTCATCGATGGCGCGCTGCATCGATTTGGTAATGGTATCCGCATACATAATCACGCTCCCCTCGACGTGGCGTGCCGCACGCCCAATCATCTGGATCAATGAGCCCTCTGAACGTAAGAAGCCCTCCTTATCGGCGTCGAGAATGGCTACCAGCGATACCTCCGGCAGGTCCAGTCCTTCGCGTAACAGGTTAATACCCACCACCACGTCATAGACGCCCAGGCGCAGGTCGCGTAGAATTTCAACGCGCTCAATCGTATCAATCTCCGAGTGCAGGTAATGCACTTTAATGCTCAGCTCCTGCATGTAGTCTGCCAGGTCTTCGGCCATCTTCTTGGTCAATGTCGTGACGAGCACACGCTGTCCCCTGGCGACACGCTGGCGAATCTCTGCGAGCAGGTCGTCGATTTGTCCTCGCGTGGGGCGCACACTGATCTGAGGATCAATCAGGCCTGTGGGGCGAATCACCTGTTCCACGACGGCTTCGCTATGTTCGTATTCATATGGGCCAGGTGTGGCAGAAACAAAGAGTGCCTGGTTAATCTGTTGCTCAAACTCTGTAAAGGTCAATGGCCGGTTATCGAGTGCCGAGGGAAGGCGAAAGCCGTAATCGACAAGTACCTGCTTGCGTGAGCGGTCACCTGCGAACATACCGCGCACCTGTGGCAGCGCTACATGCGACTCGTCCACCACAAGCAGGTAATCTTCAGGCAGGTAGTCCATCAAAGTCCACGGCTGCTCGCCCGCGGCGCGGCCCGCCAGGTGACGTGAATAGTTCTCGACACCAGAGCAGAAACCCGTCTCGCGCAGCATCTCGATATCAAAGTTCGTGCGCTGCTTCAAACGTGCGGCCTCAAGCAGCTTACCTTCGGCTTCGAGCTCGGCTAAGCGCTCTTCCAGTTCGTTTTCGATCAACTCAATGGCTTTGTTCAGACGCTGCTGTGTTGTCACCCAGTGCTTGGCCGGATAGATATCCAGGCGTTGACGTTTGCCCAACACTTCGCCTGTGAGGGGATCGATCTCGGTCATACGCTCGATCTCGTCTCCAAAAAATTCAATGCGTACCGCTACATCCTCATAGGCGGGAAACACCTCCAGAACATCGCCGCGCACGCGGAAGCGGCCACGAATGAAATTGGCATCGTTACGCTCATACTGAATTTCTGTCAAGTGCCGTAGGATCTTGTTGCGTCGGCGTTCTTCTCCTACCTTAAGGGTAAGAACCACTTCTCCGTATTCTTCAGGGCTGCCCAAGCCATAGATGCAGGAGACAGAGGCCACAATCAAGACATCGCGCCGTTCAAAGAGACTGCGTGTCGTGGAGAGCCGCAGCTTCTCGATCTCCTCGTTCAACATGCTTTCTTTTTCGACATAGGTATCCGTACGGGGTATGTAGGCTTCCGGTTGATAGTAGTCGTAGTAGGAGACAAAGTATTCTACAGCGTTGTTGGGGAAGAACTCTTTGTACTCGCTAAAAAGCTGCGCTGCCAGTGTCTTATTGGGGGCAAGCACCAGCGTCGGTTTTTGTACCTGCTCTACAACTTTCGCTACCGTATACGTTTTGCCGCTGCCCGTCACACCCAGCAGTGTCTGCATTCTATGGCCTTTTCTAATGCCCTCGACAAGCTGGGCGATGGCTTCCGGCTGATCACCTGTGGGCTGAAAAGGAGCTTCTACCTTAAATTCTGGCATAATGATCTGTCCTTGAGTAGAATATCTTTTCCAATTGCTCACTCATTATACCATACTCTGGGCTGAACTGATTCTCTAAGATAGACCGTGTTACCAATAAACGCATTTGCTTACAGTGCCTGTAATGCTTGCGAACACGATTGCTATTGTTTTGGAGGATCTTGTAATGACTCTTCTCTATAGATTGGCTCGCCGTGCCAATGACCGGGTATCGGCGGGTGCGCTCAGGATACTCAGGGTACTCGGGCTACTACTTGTACTCGCGCCGGTGGCCGGCTGCGGCACACCCGCCCCATTGCAGTTTACTACTATCGACTTAGGCCTACCGCCTGCAGCACTTAACTCGCCTCTCGTTGGCCCATTGCCAGATAATACGCAGATGCGCGTTGGTGTCACTTTCAAGGTCAGCCAGAGTGTGCTTGACCACTTTGATCACCAGAAAATACAGCCTGGAAAGCGTTCAAACCTGGAGAATTTTGCCAATCAGATAGGTATTGACGATGCCACCTATCAGAAAATCAAGGATTTCTTTAATACCGGCGGTGTAGGGCTAAAATTGAGTAAATTGCGTACCCATCTTACCATTAGCGCCAAAGCCAAAACCTTTGCCCACTTGTTGCAGACGCATTTCGTCATTCATCGCTTGAATAACCGCACCTTTTATGCTCCCGCGACACCGCCTAAACTGCCAAAATTCCTTGTCGATTCCA
>Ga0137372_10002973_pt1 | contig 16461 bp, 16 predicted proteins | sample SagtaG_6_FD_104911 | JGI IMG/M metagenome (GOLD analysis project Ga0137372, IMG submission 104911) | Vadose zone soil microbial communities from Sagehorn Ranch, Mendocino, California, USA - Sage1_R_60_16 metaG | ecosystem: Environmental > Terrestrial > Soil > Vadose zone | place: USA...
AGCGTGGAGAAGAACGACTCGGCGGCGGCGTTGTCCAGAGCCGACCCGACCCGGCCCATCGACTGGGTGATCCCCAGCCTGGCGCAGGCCCGGGCGAAGGCGTCGGCGGTGTACTCCTCAGGTCCGGTCGGAATGGAAGATCACCCCGGCCACCGACCCGCCGCGGACCGCGGCCGCCATCCTGATCGAGGCGACGGCCAGCTCGGCGTCGTGGTGGGTGCCCAGAGCGAAGCCGAGCAGCCGGCGGGAGAACAGGTCCTCGGTGGACGCCAGCTACAGCGGGCCCTCGTCGTTGGGGATCTCGGTCAGGTCACCGCACCACTTGACGTTCGGCCCGGGCGCGGTGAAGTCCCGGCCCAGCAGGTCCGGCGCCGGCGGGGCGCCCCGGTCCGGGCGGGTCAGCGACCGGCAGCGGTGTTTGGGCCGGCCGGCCAGGCCAAGCTCGGCCATCACCGCGGCCACCGTGTTCTCACCGACCCGCCACCCCTTGGCCCGTAGCTCGGCGGTGATCCGAGGCGAACCGTAGGTCCGCCCGCAGGCGGCGAACTCCGCCCGGACCGCCTCAGCCAGCCGAGCCCGACGCGCCGCCCGCGCGGTGGGCGGCCGGCCGAGCCACTTGTAGAACCAGGCCTGCGAGACGCCCAGCGCCCGGCAGGCCGTCGCGTCGGGAACGCCGTGCTCGGTCCTCTGGGTGGCGATGAACCCGGCCACGCTCACCGGCTCGTCGCGTCCTTGACCCAGAGGACCACTGAGCGCTTGAGGACATCCCGCTCCATCCGCAGCTCGGCGTTCTCCGCCCGCAGCCGGGCCAGTTCAGCCTGCTCGTGCGGACCCAGCCGGCCGTTGTCCTCACCGCGGCGGTCCCGGTCCTTGGCCACCCAGTTGCCCAGCGTCCCGTAATTGATGCCCAGTTCCCGGGCCACCTGCGCGATCGGCTTCCCGGTCTCCCGCACGATCCGCACCGCGCCGTCCCGGAAGTCCTGATCGAACCTACGTCGTGTCTCTGCCATCGCCCCTCCTCATAGAGCGATGTCTCCACGGTACGAGGGGAAGCTCACGGGCAACCTGTCATGGCCGAGCGGTACGCGGCGTGACCGGGTGGTTGATCAAGATGAGGGCGGCGGTGTGACGAGCGGGTGAGATCGCCGGTGTCTGCCGCCGCGTGGAAAGCGACGCGTGCACCCATCGAGTAATGGATAGTGGCCCAGTGGATGTGGGACTGGTGAGCTTCCTACGGGCGACCCTGGCCGACGCGGCCGCTGTGGCGCAGGTGTGGCTGCGCTCGTTCGGCACGTCGTTGCCGACGGTCCGCCAGGTGCACACGCCGGAGCAGGTGCACGGCTGGGTCCGAGACGTGCTGGTTGCCGGCCGGGAGACCTGGGTGGCGGTGGCCGAGGACAAGCTGGTAGGGATGATGGTGCTCGACGATGGCTGGGTGGATCAGCTGTACCTGGACCCAGCCTGGCGCGGCCGGGGCATCGGCGACCGGTTCGTCGAGCTGGCCAAGCGGCGCCGCCCGGCCGGATTGCAGTTGTGGACGTTCCAGGTCAACGGCCCAGCCTGTCGGTTCTACCAGCGCCACGGGTTCGTGCCGGTCGAGTGGACCGACGGCGCAGGTAACGAGGAGCATGAGCCCGACGTCCGCTACCACTGGCGACCGGCGGCAGTCGATGTCCCAGGGTAACCTCGAGACCGAGTAGGCCCCGAGCCGGCCAGCGGACCGGAGGTCATCTTCCGGTTCACCGCATGCATCCGCCTCCAACGCATGTCACTGCGGCGGATCCGTGCCCTTGATCATGGTGTGGATCGCCGGGGCGGGACTTGGTCTGGGTTGGCGGTAGCGGTGTCGTGTCCGGCCGCCGACCGCAGCCATCGGAGTGTTCCGGGAGCAGGGGGAACTCGAGGCTGGCGGCCGGTGTAGTGCAGGCGTCGGCGTCGGGGAGCTGGGAGACCGTCGTGCGCAGCCGAGGCTGGATCGCTCTGGCTGTGGTCGTCGTGGTGGCCGAGGCGGGGATCGCTGTTGCCGGCAGCCGGTTGGTGGCAGGCCGAACGCCGGCCGCGGCGTGCCAGCGCGGCATCCGCCGCCAGATCGCCCACCACGTCGGCAAGCTCGGCGCCCTCGGCGTCGAAGTCGCGCTCTGCCGCACGGCCGAACACGAACCAGACGGAACGGGCCAGACCAAGGCCACCTGACCCACACCGCCCCGCAGACCTTGACCGGCCAAGGATGGCCAGGGGTCCGCTGCGGGACGCCCAGCTGGTCCCGGTTTTTCGGGTTAGCGTGTCTTGCGGTGCTCGACGGATCTATAAGATCGCGCTCAGATCAGGCGTACTGCGTCTCCGGGATACGGGAGGATGACGGCCCATGGCGACGGCGGCGGGTGACCGGCTGGCCAGGACGCTGCGCGGCGACGCGCAGGCCGCGTTCAGCGTCGAGCTGACGGCCAGGACGGGTGACTTGAGTCTGCAGGTCGAGGGGTTCGGGCACGTCAGGTTCCCGGTGACCGTGGCGAAGGCCCGCAAGCTGATAGGCCTCGGCCGGCCGGCCCGGTTCGGGCGTGGCGAGGAGACGGTGACCGACCCGGACGTCCGCGACACATGGGAGATCCCGAAGCACCTCGTGCGCGCGGAGTGGAACGGTGCGGCGCTGAAGGAGATTCTCGCGACGGTCAAGGAGGAGCTGGGACTGCCGAACGCTGCCGAGCTGGCCGCCGATCTTCACTCCCTGCTGGTCTATGAGACCAACCAGCACTTCCTCGCCCACCAGGACTCCGAGAAGGACGACGCGATGATAGGGACCCTGGTGGTGACCATGCCGTCCGACTACGCCGGCGGAGAGTTGATGGTGGGGCTCGGCGGGGAGTGGAAGGCCTACCGGCGGTCGAAGACGGCGCTGTCGCTGGTCGCTTTCTACGCCGATTGCCGGCATGAGGTGCTCAGGGTGACGTCGGGCTACCGGATCACGCTCACGTATAACCTGCTGCTGCACGGCGACACCAGCCGTACCGGCGGCGACGACGGGACCGCCGCCGAGCTGGCGGACCTGCTGCGCGAGCACTTCGGCACTCCGGTGCCTCGCTATTACGGCGGACCTGCGGCTGACACGCCGAATCGGCTCGTCTACCTCCTCGATCACGAGTACACGCCGCGCGGGCTGAGCTGGCGGCGGCTGAAAGGCGGAGACGCGAGCCGGGTGGCCTTGCTGCGGGCCGCCGCGGACGAGGCAAACTGCGAGGCGATCCTCGCGCTCGCCGACATCAAGACGACGCACAGCGCCTTCAACGACGACTACCGGTCTCGGCGGCGCTGGGACGATGACTACGACGAAGACGAGTACGACGATGACGGCAGCGGCGACGACAGCCAATACGACATTCAGGAGCTGATCGACTCCGAGGTCACCCTCACCCACTGGACCGGGCCGGACGGCACCAGCCTGGAGGAGACGTCGCTGCCGGTGAAGAGCGGTGAGGTGTGCGCGTCCACCCCGACGGGCGACCTGGAGCCCGATTCCTCGGAGTACGAGGGCTACATGGGTAACTGGGGCAACACGCTGGACCGCTGGTACCACCGGGCGGCGGTGGTCGTGTGGCCCCGCGAGCAGGCCTTCGCGAACCGCGCCGAGACCTCCCCCGCCTGGGCTCTGGATGAGCTTGCCGCGATGGCGGCGGGCGACGTGCCGGGCGCCCGGGCTGCCGCCGCGACGCTGGTGCCGTTCTGGGAGGGGGCCCTTCGGGCCCGCACGGGGGAGGACAGGGCCAGGGTCTGCGGGCTGTTCGGCAAGGCGCTGCGGGCGGCGGACGCGGTGGCCGACGGGGAAACGGCGGCGATGCTGCTGCGTCCGTTCCGCACTGAGAACCTGACCGAGACGCACGTGAACTCGTTCGCGAAGATCGCAGACCGCTACGGTCAGCAGTGGACAGCGGACCTGTTGCGGACGTGGTTTGGCGGGAACCAGCCGGTGTGGGCATACGGCGGCGGGCAGGAACGGCCGCAGTGGGTGGCGGACCGGCTGCCCGTCCTGTGCGAGGGGCTGTGCGCCGCGGGCAGTGCCGGCACGGCGGCCGCGCAGGGGCTCCTTGCCCTGGCATGGGAGTGGCTCGGCAAGGAGATCGGCACTGGGCTCGCGTTGACCTCGCCCAGCCACCGCGACCAGGAATTCGCTGGCCTGGGTAGGCCGCTCGCCTCGGTGCTGACCGCCGCCGCCGCGATCGGGACAGCCGGCACACGAGACGCCGTTTGCGACTACATCCGGAAGCAGGACGACGTGGTGACCGCGCTGGAGATGCCCGCGCTGCGCGCCGCGGCGGAGCTGCCCGGGGACGGCGCGCGCGACGCCGGGTTCGGCGAGCTAGCCGCCGACTGCGCGGGACGGCTGCGCGCCCGGCTCGCCCGCCCGCACCGCGCGTCCGGCGACTGGTCGATCGGACTGCCCCCCGGCGGCTGCGCCTGCGACCTGTGCGATACCCTCCGGGTGTTCCTCGACGACAGCGGCCCGCGCAGCTTCGAGTGGCCGTTGGCCAAGGAGCGCCGGCAGCATATCCACTCCCGGATCGACGCTGCCGAACTGCCGGTCGCGCACGTGACCAGGCGGCACGGCAGGCCCTATACGCTCGTTCTGACCAAGACCGACGCGCTGTTCGCCCGCGAGCAGGAGGCGCGGATCAGGGACGAAACGGACCTGGAATGGCTGACGGCACGTGGAATCCCGGCACTTGACCGACGCCTTCCGACCAAGCAAGCGGCCGGATCCGGCCGCTGAGCTCGCCCAGGTCCGCCGCCGCCACATGGATCAGGCCGACCGCACCGACGCAATGGGCCTGGCTCTCTCAATCCGCCGGTTCGGGGTTCGAGGCCCTGGCGGTACGCTCGTTGAGCTGGGCGTTCATCGCCCGGCTCTGTCGTATGTGGACCGTGGGTGTCGCCTGGGCGCCGGTGGGTGCGACGCCGGTTTCTCGTCTTCCAGCGTTGGGCTGCCCTGGGTCGCACGGGTTCCGGCCTCGGCGAAGCCTCGATAGCAGCGGACTTCGACGGTGGTCCGTTGTGGCCGGCTTTCGCCGGCTGGGGCCGCGGGCGGAGGTCAGGACGAGCCGTGCGGCCGCCTCGGCGGTCTTGTGCTGTTTGTCGACGAGCACGCTGGTGTAGGTGTCCGCCGTCAGCACGATGCTGGTGTGCCCGAGCTAATTTCTGCACCGTCTTCAGGTCCGCGCCAGCGGAGTGGGCCAGGCTGGCCGCACCTGACACCTGCCCGGGCGGCCGCAAGACTCGGCATCCCGAAGCCATGCGGCCGATTGGGCTTCCTGACTACGACGCTCGCGAAGTCGAACCGTGGCGTTGCATCCCCGACATCGAAGCGTCGCGTCCAGGGGCCCCACCGCACCCAACGGATGCGACCCATTCGACGATGTCGATAGTTGACCATCCTTCTCGGGAGAGTTCGATTCCTGCTTGATCGAGAACTTCTCATCGGCCATGATCAAAGGGCCAAGATCAACTGCCCGCTCATCGGCATGTCCGGTTGATCAAACGTGCCCTACTGTGACATGCGATGGACACATGACGTAGCCGAGGTGCCGTGCTGCGTGGGCTTGGGTGCCCTCCGTTCGGTACTCGAACCCGTGCACACCAACGGGAGGCGGTCGGAGGCGCGACAACCCAATGCTTGATCATCCGGATGATCGCCTCGGCGGCGCTGGTTGGCCACCTGTCAACCACCAGGCCCGAAGATTCTGCTGATCAGCCACGGCCGTTGGTCCGGACAGGTGAACCTCGGCGCACCCCGCGTCGCGCGGCAGTAGATCGACCTCGCGGTCGCCACCGAAGCGCCGACTGCGCGCGCGATCCCGGCTGGGACGTCCGGCTGCCGGCGGCGTACGTGATTAGGCCGACCCGGACCGGAGCACCTGCATCCGCAGCCTGCGGCTGAACGGGACCAGTGCGTAACGGCCGAGATCTACATCGAGCAGCCAGCTCCCGAGGTGCCCGAGGACGTGATCACGACCGCACCGCGGCGACGAGGCCGGACACTGCCCTCGTGTGTCCGTTCTGTGTCCGATCCTGGTGTCGGACCAGCCGGGGGAGGGCCCTGGCACGATCATCTGGCGTACGTTTCGCCTGGTCAGAGCGGAGGGCGTGGGATTCGAACCCACGAGGAGCGCGAGGCCCCTAACGGTTTCAAGACGGCTGCGGGCCATCCCGGCCAGTTCAGCGCGCCCTCGCATGGGTCCTGTCGCTCCCGTCCTCGCAGGTCAGAGGCTAGTCTCAGTGCTTGTCGATGTGAATGCGTCCCGCTGGGTCCCTGGCCGTCTGTTGGCATGGTGTTGGCATGAAGGGCTGCGCACGGCCTTGGTGCAGCGCCCTGCAGACCTGGTGGGAGTGTGGCCTTCGGCGAGGGCAGCGACTATTGGTGCTGGCGACCGCCGGGACGAGCGCACGCCTCGGCTTGCCCTCCGGTGTCGGCGACGCGTGAAGCCGCGACTCGGCTGACGCCTGCGTGTTGCACGGGTTCGAACCCCAAACGGGAAACGTAGAACATCGCAAACTGCCGGTGACCTCGTGAAACGACGGCTGACGGTGGAAGCCAGATTCTCGCTCGGCATGTCATGGGCTGAAGCCCGCGCTACGACGCGAACGCCACTGCTCCACGAGCTGCGGCGATGCGGCGCTTCCAGGCGCCGCCGACGTCGACCATCGGCAAGCAGTCGGGCGTACTCGGTGTCAACAGACCCCTGCGGCCGGCCCGGGCGCGGTCGCTCCGGGCTCCGGGCGACATGATCGACGACGGTTCGGTCGGTGAGCCCGGTCCCGGGTGGCCGGTCGCACGTCGCTCGCGAGCCGCGCTTGGCACCCCGGTCACCACGAGATACCGCCACCCTGACCACGGAACGTAACCGCCGCGCCCGACGGGAAGAGCTCACTTGATCATGCGCTCATGCCGATGAGCGCGCTGTTGATCTTCGACGGTCGCAAGAAGCCGATCAGAGCGCGCGGCCTCTGGACGCCGCTGCGACGGTGCATGGTCGACCCGGTGGCCGACGGTCATCAGGCGTGTGCTCGTGGTTCGGTACGCAGTTCAATCGCTGACGGCGCTAAGCCAGGGCTCTCGATGAGAATGCCGGTGGCAGCGGACGGCTCGCGGGGTACTCAGCTGCGTGGCACGGCTCGGCGGCCCGATCTGATGGCGGGACGAGCTCGTCAGATGCACGGCTATGTGGAGTGAGCGCGGGGGCGGACCGTGGCCTGCTGTGACTCGGCGGACATGGAGGGATACGTTGCCTTCGCGGGTGACTGGGCAGCGTCTGTAGGTATTGCACCTCGTCGGTCATGGCAGAGTTGACCCGGCGGAGCAGGGCTTCCACCTCGTCGATGTCCCAGTCGTACGCCGCGACGTCCTCCGTCGCCGCGAAGTGCTCTTTGGACAGCCGGTCTCGTGTCGCCTGGTAGCGGGCGAACGCGACTGCCTCCGGCCGGCCGCCGGCCATCGACTCGACGAGTTTCGCGGCGAGAATCTCGGCGTCGCGCAGGGCGTCGGTCATGCCGTGGGTGGTGATCGGGTCCTTGAAGTAGCCGGCGTCCCCGACCAGGACCCACCCCGGCCCCCACGACCGGCGAACGTAGCCGGGCGTTCCCGCCCACCCGCGGATGCGACCCGACGGTGCGGCGGCGAGCACCGGGTCCACCAGCGCGGGAGCTGCCTGGGCAAGCAGCGCGGAGAACGCGTGCTCGGTGCCCGTCCGGCGGAACGCGCGCATCCGCTCCGGAGAGGTGCTGACGAAGACGCAGGTCTCCCCGTTGTTCGTGGGGATCAGGCCGGCGGCGGCGCTGGCGCCGTACGCCCACTCGTACCCGTCCGTGGGCAGGCCGCCGACGTACCGGTAGAGGATCGCCGAGCGTGACCGGCCGCGCCGGACCACGGGCGCTCCGGTCAGCTGGGCCACCGTCGAGCGGACGCCGTCGGCGCCCACCGTCATCCGCGCGCGCAACTCGACCGGACGGCCACCGCGGTCCACGGCGCGAACGCCGCTGACCCGACCGTCGCCATCGCGCCGCAGCGCGGTGACGGTCGTCTCGTGCAGCACGTCCACCCCGGCTTCGGCCGCGGCGTCGACCAGGATCCGGTCGAGCAGGTAGCGGCGCGGGGCGTACAGCGCGTCGACGCCCGGGCTGGGCCGGATCGACACCGGCACGCTCCGGCCGCCGGCGTAGTGGAACAGCGCGCTGCCGATGGCCGGGGTGCCGGCGGCCACGACGCAGTCCAGGAGTCCCCACCGAGACAGTTGCAGAACGCCGGCACGCATCAGTCCGTGGGTCGACAGCGTGTCGGTGCCGGAGCGGGATCGTTCGATCAGCGCGACCCGGACGCCGGCGCGCGCGAGGAGCAGGGCGGTGGAGGCGCCGGCGACCCGGCCGCCGACGACCGCGACGTCGTAGCCGTTCATGCCGCCTGCTCGTTCGGCGCCGTGGCCGGCTCCCTGCTCTGGCGAGCCGAGATCGCGAGCAGCTCGTGCCGGGCGGCCGGGGTGCCCGCCGCCGCGAGCGCGCGCTGGAACGCGGCGGCGGCGCGCCGCCACACCCGCGTTCGGCGGCGCAGCTCCAGCCAGCCGGACAGCACCTCGCGCAGACGCGCGGAGCGGCCCCGGTCCGTGGTGCGCGCCCGCCGCGCTTCGGCGGCGATCCGGTGCCGTGCCGCGGACAGCATCAGGTCCGCCCGCCGCGCCGCTGCCAGTTCGTGGTGGAAGTAGAAGGACATCGGTGGTTTCCTTTCGTGCCGTTCCTCGGTGGAGCGTCAGGCGGCTGTGTCGCAGGTGGATGGGTCAAGGTCGTTCGGCGCCTTGCCGGCGGCAGTGCCGAGCAGGTGACGGACGATCGCGTCGGCGTCGTGCCGTGCGCCGTCGATGAGCGCCGAGTCGCGGCGGTGCTGGAACCGTTGGCCGACCACGTAGACCCCGGGCGCCGGGGTGACGCCGCGGTGCTGGGCGATGGTCCCGTCCGGCGCGAGCACCGGCAGCCGCAGCCAGGGGTGGTGCGGACGGTGGCCGGTGGCCAGCAGGACGGTGCCGATTCCCTCCGCGCGGAGGTTCAGCCGTCTCGGCGTGGACGGCAGGTCGACGGCGCGAGGTCGCACCGACGGCAGCAGCCGGTGGTCGAGTCCTGCGGCGGTCGCGTGGTCGTCGATCCGGTCGAGGAGGCGGTGCAGCCTGCGGTCGGCGGTGGACACGGAGTCCGCGAGGTCGTCGCGGAACCAGGCCCTTCCCGCTGCGACCCGCTCGAGCCGTCCGGCGAGCCGGACGCCGCTCGCCCGCACGGTGGGCAGGTCGAGATTCCGAGCGTCGGCGGCACCGATGAGCTGCATCGACGGCTCCCGCCGCGCCGCCGAGGCGTCCGGCATCTCGTCGATCGTCCGGGCAAGGCGGCCTGTCCGCTCGAGCCAGCAGAAGATGTCCATTCCGCGGTAGCGGCGGGGCATCCTGGTGTGGCGCCCGACGGCGAGGACGACCTGCCGGCCCGCTCTGGCAAGCTCGTCGGCGATCTGCACGCCCGACGACGAGGCGCCGACCACCAGAACGCCGCCGGGTGGGAGCTGCCGGGGATTGCGGTACTGCCGGGAGGCGACCACCTCGACAGCCCGCAGGTCGCCCGCCCGGATCGCGGCCGGAAGCCGCGGGGCACCGTGCGGGCCGGTCGCGACCACGACATGGCGGGCGTGCCAGACGCCGCGGTCGGTGACGACCTGGTACGGGTGGCCGGGCGCCCGCGGGGCGAGGGACACGTCCTCGACGGTGGTGGACTGGATGACCGGAGCGTCGAACGAGGCGGCGTACCGGTCGAGGTAGCGTGCGAACTCGCCGGCGCTCAGGTACGGTCGGGATCGGGTCCGCTGTAGTGCCAGCCGGGCAGCCGGGTCATCCAGTTCGGGGTCAGCAGGTGCAGCGAGTCCCACCGTTCGGTGCGCCAGCGTTCGGCCACCCGGCCGCGCTCGAGGACGACGTGCTCGTGTCCGGCCGTGGACAGCAGGGCGCTGACCGCCAGCCCGGCATGCCCGGCGCCGACCACGACAGTGTCGATGAAGGTCACGGAGATCTCCCGGTTCGCAGGTGTTCGGGGCCGGCCGGCGTCGTTGGGTCGGCCGACCCCGTACGACGTGTGGTCGGGCCGTCAGCCGGTGACCACGTCGATGACGACGGGCGTGGGGTTGGTGAGCACGTCGTAGACCGCGGAGCGCTTCCGCGACTGCTCGACGAGCCCCCGCAGCGTCTCCTCGTCGGCGTCGCCCTGGATGTGGAAGGGTGACCTTGATCTGCTGGTAGCCGTTGCGGACGGTGCCGTCGGACAGTCCGAGGATGCCGAGCAGGTCGATGTCGCCCTCGACCGTCGAGGTGACGCTGGTCAGCTCGACTCGGCGCGCGGCGGCGATGTTGGCCACGCCGGCGGTCAGGCACGCGGCGATGGCGTGCAGCAGGAACTCGACCGGGGTCGGGCCGTTGTCCTGGCCGACCAGGACCGCCGGGTGGTCGGCGTCGAGCACGGTGACCTGCTTGTGCTCCATCTGCTGCTGGGCGCCGTAGAAGCCGGACAGCGTCGAGCGGCTGTGCGTCCCGCTCAACCAGGTGTTGCTGGCCCGGAACTGGAACTTGGCGATCTCGGGCTGCGCCCTGACTACGTCGAGGGTGGCGAACAGCGTCGTGACGTCCACGCCGTTGCGGCGGGCGCCCTCGGTGATGGTGGATGTGGTGGTCATGGGTCCTCCAGGTCAGCGCCGGTACGCCGGCGTCTCGGGTGATGGCGATGAGCCTGCACACCGGGGGTGTGACGGGACCTGTGACGGCCCCGATGTTGTGAGAGCTGCGAGGCGGCCAGCACAATCTGCGTGTGGCGAGCCGGCTGGCAGTCCACCTGCTCGGGAAGCCGACCGTGAGGTCTGCCTCGGCGGAGCTGCCCGCGCCCCGCGGCCGCAAGGCCTGGGCGCTGCTGGCGTACCTCCTAACGACCGAAGCCGCCCCGAGCCGCCAGTGGCTCGCCGACCTCCTCTTCGCCGACGCGGAGGATCCGCTCAACGCGCTGAGCTGGAATCTCGGACAGCTCCGCCGGCTCATCGGCCCCGGTGGCGCGATCGGCGGCGAGCCCGTCAGATTGCGGCTCCCTCCGGGCGCATTCGTCGACATCCACGCATTGACCGCGGGGACGTGGGTTCAGGCGCTGGACGTACCGGGCTTGGGACGGGAACTTCTCGAAGGAATATCGTTTCCGTCCAGCCCAGCGTTCGAGGTGTGGCTGCTCGCGGAACGTCGGCGGCTCGCCGCGGCGGCGCAGAACGTGCTGCACGAGGCTGCCCTGGCCAAGCTCGCCTCCGGGGACCCGGGGAAGGCGGTGGAGCTCGCCACCCGCATCGTCGCCGTGAACCCGCTCGACGAGGAGGCGCAGGAGCTCCTCATCCGCGCCTACGCCATGGCCGGCGACCGGGCGGCCGCGGAACGCCAGCGCGACGCGTGCGTGGCTCTCTTCCGCCGCGAGCTCGGCGTCGAGCCCGGTGACGCCATCCGTCGTGCCGCTGTCGTCCCACCCGCGCGCGACGCGGCCGTACGCCCGGCCACGGCGGCGAGCATTGCCGCGCAGCTGGAAGCCGGGCTCGCGGCCCTCGACGCCGGAGCGGCGGACGTCGCGATCGCCGGCCTGCGTCAGGCAGTCGCCGCGGCCCACCGGGCTGGGGCGTCGGACCTGCAGGCCAGGGCACTGCTCGCCCTCGGCTCGGCGCTGGTCCACGCCGTCCGCGGCCGGGACGGCGAGGGGGCCGGCGTTCTCCACGAGGCGATCGGCGTCGCCGAGCAGATATCAGCGCCGCACGTGTCGGCGCAGGCACGTCGCGAGCTCGGCTACGTCGAACTGCTCCGGGGCCGGTACGACCGCGCCGAGCGCTGGCTGCACGAGGCGGCGTCGCTGGCCGGCAGCGATCTGGCCGAGCAGGCCTGGATCCATGCTGTCCACGGGCTGATGCTCACCGACGTCGGGCGGTCCGCTGCGGCCCTCGACGAACTGCACCAGGCGGTGCGCCTGGCCCGGCACGGCGGTGTCGGCCAGGTCGAGGCCTGGGCGCTGACGTTCCTGGGACGTGCGTACCTGCTACGGCGCGAGCTCCCGGCAGCCCGCCAGGCACTCGAGGCCGCGCTCGACAGCACACGCCGACTGCGCTGGACATCCTTCCTGCCGCTCCCGGAGGCGCTGCTGGCCGACATCGACCTGGCGGAGGGCAGGATCGACGCCGCGCAGGCTGCCTACGAGCACGCCCACGCTCTCGCCCTTCAATTCTCCGATCCCTGCTGGGAGGGAATCGCAGGACGCGGGTTGGGGCTGATCGCCGACCGGCGAGGCGACCCCGAAACAGCCCTGCGCCTGGTCACAGAGGCGCGGATGCGGTGCATCCGACTCCCCGACGCCTGGCTGTGGGTCGAGGGCTTCTGCCTCGAGACGCTCTGCCAGTTGACCATCAAGCAACGACGGCCCGAGGCGAAGCGCTGCGTCGCCGACCTCGAGGCGCTCGCGACACGGACCGGGATGCGCGAGCTTGCCGCGCATGCCTACCTCTACCGCGGCCGGCTCGGGGACCGGGCAGCAGTCGAGGCAGCCCGCGACGAACTGGTCCAGCACCTGGTAGCGGTTGGCGAACGCCTCGCTGGCGGTGCTGGCCAGGAAGAAGGTGCCGCAATTGTCGGGCGGCAGGAACGACCACATCGGGTTGTACAGGAAGATGTCGCCGCCGGTGTAGTCGGCCGGCTCGGCCTCGAACCGGTCGATGTCGCTGGTCGGGGCCGGCGACCCGGTCGCGTTCGCTGGAGGCCAGCAGGTGGCTGACCAGGGCCCGGTCGGGTGGTTCGTCGTTGAAGTCGCCCATCAGCAGCACCGGGGTTTCCCACCGCTGCCGGACCGCGTCCAGGTCCCCGGCCGCGCACAGCCGTAGGTAGGTGGCGGCGTCGACGCGGACGTGGTTGCGGACCAGGAAGGCCAGGTTCTCAGCCAGCGCGATCCGGGACGGTTCGCTGTCGTATCGGCCGCGGCGGCGGGACGGCCAGTGGCTCGCCAGCACCACCAGCCGTTCGCCGGTGTCGTTGACCGTGAATACCACCTCGAAGATGTCCCGGGTGGGTAGCGCAGGTTCACCAGATGCGAGTGCTGCTCGACCACGGTCAGCTTGCGCCGGTCGTAGGCCAGCGACACGTCGATGCCGCGCAGGTCCGCGGTGCCGCGGATCCCGGACCATCTGCAGGTTCGGCTCGCCGACCTCGTCGAGGAGCTCGGCGAACACGTCGTCGCCCTCCACCTCCGCCACCCCGAGCAGCTCCGGCGGCCCGTCCGCGGTCAACTGCCGCAGCACCGCCGCCAGGTTGGCCTTCTTCGCGGCGAACGCCTCCGGGGTACAGCCCTGCGCCACGGTGAAGTCCAAGTCCGCGGAGATCGGGTCATCGTCGGTGTCGAACAAGTTCTCCAGGTTCCACCACGCCAGCCGAATCGTGCCCACCACACAACCCCCTTTAGGATCACGCCGCCAAGCCGGACACAGCCCGCCTCACCGCATCGTCGGCGAGGGTACGCGCGACCGTCTCCGCGCGGGCCAGATCGGCGGGCCATCCGCCGTGCATCGTCTGCCACATCACCGGGATCGCTGCATAGACCAAGAATCACGCCCGGAGGCGGTCCAGCCCGGCGAAACACTCGCGCTCCGGGGTCGATGATCAAGCACCCGGATTCGCCGCCGTCAGCGCGATTGCGTCCGGTCAGCTTGTGCTCGTGCCGGCCGTGAGCAGGCGTCTGAACTGGCCGATCATCTCGGTGTCGCCGTCGACCTCGACGGCGTCGTCGGAGGCGCGGTTGTACAGCCACATCAGGACGGCGGCTGGCTCGCCGCGGATCGTCGCGTCGGCGTCGCCGTCGTCCCCGGCCGGGCTCACCTCGGCTCCGCCGGTGCGCAGGCTGACCCGCCAGGCCGCCGTACCAGCGGACACCAGCAAACAACGGCCACCCCAGTCGACGAGGTGACCGGCGTAGTTCTCTGGCCAGGCGTGTGTTTCGTGGTCCAGGAACAGCCAGAGCATCTCGCCGACACCATCCGCGGCAAGGTCTTCCGGATCGGCGTCACCGGCGCACCGGCCGCCAGCTCGGCGTCGAGCCGATGGATCACCGTCTCCTGCGCCATCCGTCGGATCCAGAACCGGACCGTCTCCCGGTCACCGGCGACCCGATCGTCGTCCGAGCGGGAGGCGAATTCCTCGGCCAGCGCGGCATAGCAGCGCTGCAGGGCCGGGATCGGCTGCTCGCCGGTGAGGTCCTGAACCGGCCGGTCCTCAGGCAGCCGAAGCCGGCGCACCACGACGTTCAGATAGCCGTTGGCGACATGACGCACCAAGTCGCCGACGGTCCAGTCCGGGCAAGTGGGTACCGACGCGGCAAGATCCCAGCCCGCGACCTCACCCAGCCGAGCGGCGTCGGCGGCCAGGCACTCCAGCAGACGGGTGCGGTCCACGCCCAGGATGATGCACGCCTCCACCGGCGCACTCCAGGGACCCATGCCAGGCGGCTCGATCGACGGCGCCGACCACGGCGACACGCTGCCAGTTCTAGCCACCAAGCATCTCGGCCGTGATCTCCTCGGGGATCACGTGCGCCCGTCGGATGGTCGAGTGGGCCGCCCGAACGGCGAGCCACGAGTTGCTCGGTTCTTGATCAAGCAACCTGTCACGCCGCCGAGAGAGTGGCCGACGGCGCGGAACGCTCTGTCACCGAGCATGCTCGGCGGTGGGGGTGGCCAGTTCGCGATCGGGACTGATTGTCGTCGCTCACGCATCCGGCCGGCGCTGGGCTGATGCATGGTCAGCAGGTGTAGCGCTCGATGAGCGTGCGCTGGACACCGGCGTCGGTGCCGGTTCCGGTGTAGTAGTAACCCACCGCCCACATCGACGTGCCGGCGTGCGCGACCCCGAGCAGGACGTTGGCGATGGCCAGGGTGGTGCTGGGCGACGGGTTGGCGCTGCCGGCGGCCAGCGGCTGCCATTCGGTGCCGTTCCAGCGCAGCGCGTAGGCGAACACGCCGGAGTAGCCGACGGCGATCACCTCGTCGGCGGCGCGCACGGCCACGTCGTTGAACGCACCGGGTGCGAGGGCGGCCGGCTGCTGTTGCCAGCTGGTTCCTGTGAAGCGGTACCCGATCGGGTACCGGACGCCGCCGCCATAGGGGTCTGCTATGAAGGAGCCGACTGCCCACACCGCACCCGTCCCGGCGTCCACCTCGGCGGCGAACTGCGCACCCGCGGCGGGTACGGTCCAGGCGCTGCCGTCGAAGTGCCAGGCGTCGTAGTCACCGACCGCCCACACGTCGCTGGCCGACACGGCGACCACGCCGGCGCGGGTGGAGGAGGCCCAGAACTCGAAGTTCGGCGGCCCCGGCCGCAGCGACCAGGACGCCCCATCGAAGTGCAGCAGCAGACCGCGCCCGCTCACGCCGCCAAACGGGGAGCCGCCCACGGCCCACACGTCATCGGACGCGACGGCGGCCACGTTGAGGAGCGCGTTGTACGCGCCGGGGAAGGTGTAGTTCGGGCTGTTCACGATCGACCACGCGGCGCCGTTCCAGTGCATGGTCAGCGTCTGGTACGGGTCGTCATAGCTGACCGTGTATCCGACCGCCCACACATCGTTCCGGGCGATCGCGGTCACCCCGCGGAGCGAGTTGATCTGGTTGCGGTCGGTGCCGGTCAGCCGGTTCGGGCTGGGCACCGTCGTCCAGGCCGTCCCGTCGTAGTGTTGGATCAGCGTCCGCAGCGCGCCGCCGCCGTCGACGAGGTACTCACCGACCGCCCAGGCGTCGGTTGCCGACAGCACCGCCGCGTCGAACAGCACGTTGTCCAGCCCGCTCGCGTTCGGGCTGGCCACCACCGCGAAGCCACACGCCGGGCCCGGTGTTGGCGACGCAGTCGGAGCCGGCGACGGGGACGGCGATGGCGATGCCGTCGGGGTCGGTCGGGGACGGGTCGGGCGGTTGGCATCCGCCGGCGGCGCTGCGACACCCCACACCAGCACAACGGCTGCGACCGCAGCCAGCCCGGCCAGCAAGATGCCACGCGGCGGCATCGTCCCGCGCATGCCCGTCACGTTAGGCGGCGCGGCCGCCGGCAACCCTTACAGGACAGTGACATCGCCGCCGATGACCAGCCGGCCGCCCGTGACATGGCCGGCGGGTGCTCGGGTCGGGTTCGGTGCGGAAAGTAGCCCGGGTCGGGTTCTCGGTTGCCAGCCGTTTGGCAGCGCATGCGGTCCGGCCGGGATTAAGCGGATCATGATCAGACACCCTCTTCCGCCGCTGTCATGCGGTGGTTGATCGACGTCTCGACGGCGGGGTCGGGCACTGTGGGTAACGGGCATGCCGTCGGTTCGGACGCTGCGGGCCCGGCTGCATCAGCGCCCGCTGTTGTGATC
>Ga0137372_10002980_pt1 | contig 16444 bp, 13 predicted proteins | sample SagtaG_6_FD_104911 | JGI IMG/M metagenome (GOLD analysis project Ga0137372, IMG submission 104911) | Vadose zone soil microbial communities from Sagehorn Ranch, Mendocino, California, USA - Sage1_R_60_16 metaG | ecosystem: Environmental > Terrestrial > Soil > Vadose zone | place: USA...
GAGCGAATACGGCGCGGATGATTTCACCGAGGGACACCGATTTCGACGGCCCGAACATTAGCTCAAGGGCTTCATCCGTAAACGTGAATGCCGACAACACCGGAAGTTGGCGCTGTTGGTTGTGGACCACTACGGGCATCGCCTTGATGCTTTTAGTAGTTGAGTTGTTAACCGGTTTGCTGCTGGCTTTCTACTACGTTCCTTCCGTCGATCACGCCCACACAACCGTCAGCTTTATTGAGAAGGTCCTGCCGGCCGGCTCATGGATACGAGCGCTGCATCATCACGGCTCGCAATGGCTGCCTCTGTTTCTTCTCCTGCAGGTGCTCGAACTCTTTTGGCGCGGAGCTTATAGAACAAAAATAGCTCGCTGGTTGGCTGCAGTAGTTCTACTCGGGCTCGTGATGGCCGCCGGGGCAACCGGCTATTCGTTGCCCTGGGACGTGCGCGCCTTCTTCAGCACCCGCGTTGCTGAAGGCGTTGTGAACGGTGTGCCGCTAATCGGGAGCGGTGCCCGCTCCTGGTTGCTGGGCTCCAACGAGATTTCCACGCTTACGCTCTCGAGATTCTTCGCGCTTCATGTTTTGGTGACGCCACTACTTATTTTGTTGGTGCTGGGCTGGCAGCTTTTCGTTCGCAAATCGACACGCACGTGCGTCACAGGAAAGGAAGACTTCGAAACCAAATCCGGAGGCCCTGGTAAGGAAACGGACCCGGCCGGCATCGTCAGTACGGCAAAGAAAACCTGGCGCGCTTTGGTTACCAATGAACTGACACGCAATGCGCTGATGGCGGCTGTTGTTTTTCTACTGCTCGGTCTCTACGCGTACAAGTTTCCGGCGCCGCTTGGACCATCGGCAGTCAACGCAACCCCGAATTATCTGCCGCGGCCGGGCTCTCAGTTTGTCTGGCTATATCAAACTTTGAAATACGTCCCCGGGATTCTGGGTTCGGTGGTCGGAGCTGTGTTGCCGGGCCTGGTTCTGCTGACGCTTATCGTGTTGCCCTGGCTTGATCGAACGCCACTTAGACGGCTTACCGATCACCCGAGGCGTAATATCGGAGCAACGATACTGTCATTGACAGTGGTCGTGGTGGCGGTGATGACGTTCGTCTCTTACGTGAATGATCGGCGCGATCCGCGCACTCGGCAACAATTGGCGCGTCAGGCAGCGGATGAAGCCGCCTTTCGCCGGGAACCTTTCATCCCCACACTGTTGAATGAAAACGACTCCGCCCCCGGCCCGGCCGCGTTGCCATCACCCGGCGCATCGGCAACCAGGCCACCTGCGGCGTACACAAAGTTTTGCGCGACGTGTCATGGTGAACACGGAGAGGGCGCGCGGCAGGGTCCGCTAAAATTTCCCTCGCTGTTGGGAGTTGTGGAAAAGCCCCGCCGTTCTGTTGATGACATCATTGGCATACTCAATGACCCGTCGGCCTATGGGCTGGAGCCGCCCATGAAATCTTTCGCAACCAAACTTGCGGACGATGAGAAACGCGAGATCGCGAATTGGGTAGTGACACTGAAGAAAACAAATTAAGGCCTTCGGGACCTTTAGGAACCTTTTTCGACGATGACAGATGAATTTTCAAACCGACTAAACCAATTCGATTTCAGGATGCTAAACTTCGAGGCAAAATGCAGCGACTGATTCTTATCGGGCTCGCCGGCTTTGTGGGAACCCTGATGCGGTATTGGCTCTCAGACTGGACCGCAAGAAGATACGGCGAAACCTTTCCAACGGGCACACTCGTAGTGAATTTGATTGGTTGTTTTCTGGCTGGTTTACTATTTTATTTGATGTTTGATCGGTACCTTGTCAATCCTACTGTGCGCACGGTTGTTTTGATTGGGTTGCTCGGCGGATTTACGACGTTCTCTTCGTTTGGCTTGCAGACGTTTACGCTTCTCCGCGACGGCGAGATGGGTCTGGCGCTTTTCAACATTGCCATCTCAAACGTCGGTGGCCTCTTGATGGTTTGGGTCGGTTATTCGTTAGCGAAGATCTTGTGAGGCGCTTATGACAATTCCAGAAGACGGCTATCTGCTTCGTGTCTTTATTGGCGAAAGCGATCGGCATGGCCACCAACCGCTCTACGAATCGATTGTCCTTCAGGCCAGACAAGCCGGGCTTGCCGGCGCCACCGTCCTGCGCGGTGTGATGGGCTTCGGTAAACACAGCATACTGCACACCGCAAAAATTCTGCGCCTGTCGGAAGATATGCCGATGATCGTCGAGATTGTGGACAGCCTGGAAAAGATTGAGAAGTTTCTGCCGCTGCTGGATGAATTGATCAAGGATGGCCTGGTAACAATCGAGAAAGTCAGAGTGATCCACTATCGCGCGTGACCTGCAGAAAGGGCTGCTTTTGTAATTCTCCGTGCCGTCTCTGTGTTCTCTGTGTCTCAGTGGTGAATCTTTCCTGAGATACATTAACCACAGAGGAACAGATAACACAGAGACCGCACAGAGAAAAACCCCAATGAGAACACAACTTGGCCTGGTGTGATTTCAGTGAGCGCACTGACGGCGTGGTATACTTTCTGCCCCCAACAAAGACTAATAAAACTGGAGAAGTTTCCATGAAGCTTTGCATATCTGCGTTGCTAGTAGTTTCTATGCTCGTCGTTAGTAGTTGCAGCACACCCGCAGACGAGAATGTGAATTACGCGCCTGCGACAACGTCGACACCGGCGGCGAAAGCTACGGCAACGCCGGATGAGTTTGCCGTCGCGCGCGCTAACTACGCCAAGCACTGTTCGGCTTGCCATGGAGACGAAGGCAAGGGCGGGTTAGTGAAAGTGGACAACACCAAGCTAAAGGTCCCCAGCCTGAGAGAGGGACACGCGACCATGCACCCGGACGAGAAACTGGTCAAACAGATCACGAACGGCGGCGACGGTATGCCGAAGTTTAGCAATAAGCTCTCGCCTGACGAGATCAATGCGATGTTGCGTTTCGTTCGCCACGAATTCCAGGGAAAACCGTGAAGAGTGAATAGTGAAAAGTGAAGGGCATGATTTACTATTCACTTTTCACCATTTACTATTTACTGCTTTTCCGCACCCGTAGCTCAGTTGGATAGAGCGTCTGACTTCGGATCAGAAGGTCGCAGGTTCGAGCCCTGCCGGGTGCACCATCCTCAACCTGTTCCAGGACTCACGTGCCCACCCTCATGCTGTCGCCGCATCGCTCGCTGTAGTTTTGCGCTGTTCAATTGGAACGTAATCGCGGGTGCGCTGTCCCAAATAAACCTGACGCGGGCGCGCGATCTTCTGTTCCCGGTCTTCCAGCAGCTCGACCCACTGCGCCAGCCACCCTGAGGTGCGCGGGATGGCAAACAGAACTGGAAACATGTCCACCGGTAAACCCATCGCTTTGTAAATAATGCCCGAATAGAAATCTACATTGGGATACAGCCGTCGCTTCACGAAGTATTCATCTTCGAGCGCAATGCGCTCCAACTCCAGCGCCACATCCAGCATCGGATCCTTTCCCGTAACTTCAAACACTTCATCGGCAACTTGCTTGATGATGCGCGCGCGGGGATCGTAGTTTTTATAAACGCGGTGACCGAAGCCCATCAGACGAAACTCACCGGCCTTCACCCGCTTTATGTAGTCTGGAACTTTATCAACGGAACCAATCTCCTTCAGCATGCGCAGCACCATCTCGTTGGCGCCGCCGTGCAATGGACCATAAAGCGCAGCCGCCGCGCCGGCTAAAGAAGAAAAGGGATCTGTCTGCGCGCTGCCGATACTGCGCATGGCATTAGTGCTGCAGTTTTGTTCGTGATCAGCATGAAGAATGAAGAGCACGGTCAAGGCGCGTTCAAGAACCGGGTTTGGCGTATATTTCAATTCTGTGGTCTTGAACATCATGTTAAGGAAGTTGCCTTCGTAACCGAGATCGTTGTCGGGGTAGGCGTATTGCATTCCAATGCGGTGGCGGTAGGCGAAGGCGGCGATGGTCGGGACTTTGGCGATTAGTCGATAGATCTGTTTTCTTCGGGAGTCGACGTCAAAGATCTCTTTCGCGTCAGGATAAAAAGTTGATAGCGCGCCAAGCGTGGCTTCAAACATGCCCATCGGATGTGCGTTGTAATGGAAGCCGTCGATCACCTTCTTGATACTCTCGTTGATGAAGGTGTGATAGGTGATGTTATAAGTCCAGGCCTTCAGTTCTGCTTCTGTAGGCAATTCTCCATTGAGAAGGAGATATGCAACTTCGAGATAGGTGCTCTTCTCAGCAAGTTGGTCAATCGGATAGCCGCGATATTCGAGGATACCTTTGTCGCCGTCGATAAAAGTGATTCGGCTTTTGCACGATGCCGTGTTCATAAAGGCGGGATCGTAAGTCATCAAGCCAAAGTCGTCCGCGGATGTTTTTATCTGGCGCAGGTCCATCGCCTTGATGGTGCCATTCTCGATCGGGACCTCATACTGTTTTCCGGTGCGATTGTCGGTAATGGTCAAAGTGTTTGTTGTCATGGCGCATGTGTTCTCCTGGCTGGTCCTTCGACGGATGTCGCGGAATGCAAGAGCAGATTAACTCTGAGACTGGTCACTAATCAAACTCGCAGACCGCGTCGATTGAGACGCGGTTCACTTGGATCTACCGAGAAGCTACAAGGCGCGCCGCACCACGTAGTTTCACTTTGAAGGACGATCACAAACTGAGGTCGCGCGGTAGCTAAAGGTCGCGGTAACGCAAAAAAATTGGCCCGCCACCGTGGCGGGCCAATTCTCTTTTCATCTGAACTTTGGAATCAACTGTCCTGTTATTTCTTGGCGTTTTTCATCTCTCGCTCGGCCTGCTTCTTCGCCTCGCTGGCCTCATTAGAACTCAGACCGAGGTTTTGCAATGTTCGACCCAAACTATCACCCGATGCCAGGCCGGCCAAAATCGCGTCCCTCGTGATGTTTGGAAATCTGGAATGCAGATTTTGCCCAAGACGGGTCGCAGCCACATATTGCCCAAACTTCAAGTTGGGATTTACCAGCAGGGCTGCCTGATAGCCGCCTCTCAGATCGTTTGCATTTACGTGAAGCGTGTTCGCGATGCCTGGATGCTCGCGCAAATCTTTGTCAGCTTGACGACGATTATCCGCTGCCAACCGAGCCCGATCTAAGCCAGCATCCGAGCGTCCATTCGAACGATCAGATGCGTTTCCCAAGCCCTCATCCGAGCGTCCATTGGATCGCCCTGAAGCATTGCCGATGCCGCGATCAACGCCGACCCCCGATGGTGGGCCGCCCCCCGAACCTTGTCCGCCGCCGACACCGCCGCCGCGACCTCCACCTCTACCCTGACCAAACGCCGTTGCCGTCAGGCTGACCGTGAACAGGCACACCATCGCAACGTACAGCATTTTCTCGAACCGTATCTTTCTCATCGATTACCTCCCAGAATTGCTTAATTTCATGGCATTCAAAATCTATGAGTCGAGGGACAAGAGGAGAGATGCTTATCTTATCAGTTAGGCTTCTACTTCGGCCACGTCCGCGGCCAATGAAAGGATAATGTAATGGAAATACTATAAGGGGGAGAATTGCACAGTGGTCATTAAGCCAGGTTATTGTCCGCTCGGTTTACTTCACGCCCAGCAATTCAACGTCGAAAATCAGCGTTGAATTTCCAGGAATGTCAGGCGGTCTTCCCTGTGGCCCATAACCCAGGGCTGAAGGGATAACCAACTTCCGCTTGCCACCCACCTTCATCGACATGAGTCCTTCATCCCAGCCCTTGATGACGCTGCCAACACCGATTTTGAAATCAGCCGGCCTGCCGTGGTCGTAAGAACTGTCAAACTTCTTTCCATTTTCCAAGGTGCCGGTGTAATGAACGGTTACTGTCTGACCTCTCTGAGGCGTGGCGCCACTTCCCACCACGAGGTCGGTATACTTAAGACCAGAAGCTGTTGTGATTTCTGAACCACCACCTCCGGCTCTTTGTTTGATCAAATAGCCGATGACAGTCGCGGCAAGCGCCACAACCACTACGATAGCGATTATGCGAGCCTGACGATTGCGGCCTGTCGGGGGTTTGGCTTTTACGGCGGGATAGAGACCCCTGGGCCGTTTCTTAGCCTTAGTCTTTCGGTGTCTACTCTGTGGCAATTGTTAGTTTCTCCTCTGGAGGTACGGTTGGATCAGCAGCCTTTATATCCGGTTTCCGAAACAGGTTCAATCGCGCACGGTAACCTCCCAATTTCAGTTTCTCTGCGTAAGCCTTCGTGTTCTCTGTCTCTGTGGTGAGAATCGCCATAAAACCACAGCGTTACAGAGAACACAATGAACCCACAGCAATTAGTTCAAACAGGAGACTGCTTGGCGCAGGCTTATAATGCCTGGCGAATTCGGAACTCTCACCCAAACACTTCTCCATTTCAATAAACCAGGGTTAAAATCCTGGCCAACTGAACCAGTCCAGGCATTTCCTAAAATCGAAGGAGCGTTTTATGCGCATCAGGACACGACTGTCGTTTCTTTTCGTCATTGCCTCTACTCTTTTGCTCGTTGCTACTTCGCAAAATCCGCGCCTCGCATCTGCCAGGAACAGCGCCCACGATCCCACCTGGTGGGACAAGTATCAATTCATTCTGAACAGTGGCTCCGACGGTAGCGTTGGTCCCACTACCTCAGTGAGTGTCGGAGCTAACGTGGATGTCTCGAATGAATGCGGACCCCAAAGCGAGACATTTATTACGATCGATCCCAGCAACCCCGGGACCCTTGCCGCCGGTTCAAACGAAATCTTCCGGCTACCAATGCGCGGTTACTTCTCCTCGGATGGCGGAACAAGTTGGGGCGGAGTAGATCTGCCGCTGCCTCCACCAAAAACGAAAACTGGTATCGATTTCGGATCGGATCCCACGCTTGCCTTCGACAGTAGTGGCAATCTCTTCTATGGCTATATCGTCGTCTTCTTCGCCAGGGGCAACGGCATTAATGGTACGCAGATGGCCGTTGCGCGCTCCACCGATGGCGGCGAGACCTACCCATCGGCCACCTTCTTCGATTTTGAAAATGGCACGAACCATTTCAACGACAAGCCAATGATAACTGCCGACGCAAACCCAGGCAGTCCATTTCGCGACAACGTTTACATTGCCTGGGATGCGGCCTCAGGTGGATCGAGCGGCGGCGGCGTGCGACTAGCGAGGTCAACGGACCACGGTGCCACCTTCTCCACGAAACGCGTCGATGATCTATCCGGACCGGGACGATCAATCGGTGCTTCTCCGGCGGTTGGGCCGAATGGTGAAGTTTACGTTGCATGGAACGACTACGTGGCCAATGCCATTATATTTAATCATTCATTCGACGGCGGACAGACGTGGGGTAATCCCGTTACCATTTCGCCAAAAACGCTGCCGTTTGATCTGCGCATTCCGGCTGAGTCATTCCGCGGAGCGCTCGTCTACCCGTCGCTTGGTGTGGATACCTCAAGCGGAATTCATCGAGGAAGGATTTATTGTAGCTGGATGGATCTGACGGCTCTCAACGTGACCGATATCTTCATTTCCTATTCAGACGATAACGGAGCGACCTGGTCTACAGCCGCTCCGGTCACAGATCAGTTTTTATTTGCAGTGGACCGGTTCAACCATTGGATGTCGATTGATTCAGTGACGGGAGATGTAAATGTGGCTTTCTACGACACGCGTAACGACACGACTGGATCGCGTTATCAAACAGATTACTATCTGGCACGCTCGACAGACGGTGGCGTGAGTTGGAACGCGCCTGACATTCGAGTGAGTACAGCCAGCTCCAACGAGCACGATTGCAACGGCATCTTTCCCTGCGATGGCATCAACTACGGAAATCAGCAGGGTGACTACGAAGGCCTGGTGTCATTTGCTGGAGTTTCATATCCCGTCTGGACAGATAGCCGGAAGCAATTGGATCCATCCAGCGGTTGCCGTCGTCCTTTTCTGATGGAGGAAGTGTTCACAGCGAAAGTGAACTGAGACTTCTGGGAAAGAGCGAAGTCAGTAAGGAAGGGCACAACCGACTGTGCCCTGTTTTTTTAATCCAGCCAATAAGTTTCATTTCCAGGCTTCAATGATAAACTCTCCGTCCCGTTAGTATTGAAAGTGTGTCCGACAAACTTCAGTTTGTCGTCCAGTCTTACAAGAGTAGTAGGGAGCAGCGACAAGAGCTCTTAATTACGGGCCCAAAGTTTGTCGAGTCGTACTCATTCCAAAGTTCAGGAGAAAGAGAATGTTTCCTTGCAAGCGCATCGCCGGCTTCAGTCTGTTCATCGTCCTCTTAACACAGGGCGCAATGCTCAGCTTGGCGCAGGAACCCTCGGCCACGCCTTCGCCCAGTCCGCAAGAGACGCCGGTCCCGTCAATTAACGAGACTGTAAAACCACCTTTCGAGGAAGCATTTCAAAGACTTGAATGGCGCAGCATCGGACCTGCAAATATGGGGGGACGAACAGCCGACGTCGAAGGCGTTCCGGGCAATCCAAATATTGTTTATGTCGCAACTGCATCAGGCGGATTATGGAAAACAGTGAATGCCGGAGTGACCTGGAAACCCATCTTCGAGCGACAGGGAACTATTTCAATCGGGGATATCGCGCTCGCTCCGAGCAATCCGGACGTGATCTGGGTGGGGACTGGTGAGTCAAACGTACGCAACAGCGTTTCGTTTGGCGATGGTGTTTACAAATCGACAGACGGTGGCAAGAACTGGCAACACGTGGGGTTGAAAGATAGTGAGCACATCTCGGCCATCGCTGTTCATCCGCAGAATCCAGACATAGTTTACGTTGGCGCGCTCGGCCATGCCTTTGCTCCGAACGATCAACGCGGTGTGTTCATGACGACCGATGGCGGCAAGAACTGGGCGAAGACGCTCTATATCGACAAGGAACATGGTGTCTCCGATCTTGAGATTGATCCTACCAACCCGAACATTCTCTATGCTGGCGTGTGGAGCTTCGAGCGCAAACCCTGGACGCATCGCAGCGGCAGTGAGAAGGGCGGCTTGTTCAAGTCAATAGATGGCGGGCGAACCTGGAACAAGTTGACCAATGGCTTGCCGAAGTTGCTGGGCAGGATCGGCGTGCGGGTGGCGCCCAGCAATCCTAACGTAGTTTATGCAATCGTCGAGTCGAAGGACGGAACACTATATCGCTCCGATGATCGTGGTGAAACCTTCAAGCAGATTTCGAAACAGACAAACATCGTTTCGCGGGGTTTCTATTACACGCGCGTGCGAGTTGACCCCGGTAACGAAAACCACGTTTACGCAGTAGCCTCAAGCCTGTTTGAATCGATTGACGGCGGCAAGTCGTTTCGTTCGATAACCGGGAAGACTCATATCGACTATCACGCATTTTGGCTGGACGAGAAAAACCCGAAGCGCATGTGGGTAGGAGAGGACGGCGGAATCGCCGTGACCTACGACGGCGGCGAGACGTGGGAACCTGTTTACAATATTCCGCTGGGCCAGTTTTATCAGATCCATGCGGACAATCGCCTGCCGTTTTATTACGTGATGGGCGGGTTGCAGGACAACGGTGCCTGGACCGGACCCAGTCGGACTCGTGAACCCGCGGGAATCATGAACGACGATTGGCGTATGGTGAGTTTCGGCGATGGTTTTTACATCCTAAACAATGCTGACGATCCGGAACTTTACATCTCGGAATCCCAGGGTGGTGACATTGTGCGGACTGATTTTCGCACGCGGGAGCAACAGGCGGTAAATCCCTGGGGTCGAGGCAGCGGTGATGGTCCAGCCGAGGGAGAGAAATATCGCTTCAACTGGAATTCGCCAATTCTGCTATCGCCTCACGATAAGAACACTCTCTATTTCGGCGGCAATGTTGTTTTCAAATCGACTGACTTTGGCAAGACGTGGGAACAGATCAGTCCCGATCTCACCACCAACGATCCGGAAAAACAGAAGGATGCCGGCGGGCCGGTAGCATTTGAAAACTCGACTGCCGAATATCACACCACCATCATCAGCCTCGCCGAATCGCCTGTGCAGCAGGGACAAGTATGGGCCGGCACTGACGATGGTAATCTACAGTTAACAAAAGACGGCGGAAAGAATTGGACAAACCTTGTCCGGAATATTTCCGGTCTGGCGGCTAACTCGCCCGTCTCGCACGTCGAGCCTTCGCGCACCAGCGCGCAAACTGCCTACGTCGCTTTCGACCGGCACATGTTTGACGATTTTCGTCCTTATATTTTCAAGACCAGCGACGGCGGAAGAAATTGGCAGAATGTGACCGGCAATCTGCCGTCAAAAGCTTATGTGCAAGTGGTTCGCGAGGATCCAAAGAATTCCAATCTGCTCTACGCCGGCACCGAGCTTGGTCTGTTCGCGTCTTACAATGGAGGCAGGGAATGGATCGCGCTCAATCTAAAGAACCTGCCAAACGTTTCTGTACACGACATCCTGGTTCACCCGCGCGAGAACGATCTCATCCTGGCAACGCATGGTCGTAGCGTTTGGATTTTTGACGATGCTTCGCCGATTCAACAGATGACTTCAGCCATCCTGAACAGCAATGCGCATCTGTTTCCGGTTCGACCGGGACTACGGTTCGCCTCGCGCTTCACGCGCTACGGAATCGGAGATAAGGCATTCGCGGGTCCAAACCCACCTTACGGCGCGTTGATAACCTACTACCTGAAAACCAAGCCTGACGATAAAACAGATTTTCATGTTCAGATTCTCGATGCGAGTGGAAAGCTGGTTCAGGAACTCGACAAACCTGCGAAGGAGAAGGGACTGAATCGGGTAAGCTGGAATCTCCGTTATGGTGGGGCCGAGGTGCGGCGTCCACCAAGTGAAGAGGAGACTGCTTTCGGTGGTCCGCCACGTGGCCCACAGGTCTTGCCGGGGAGCTATACTGTGAAGCTGGTAGTTGGAGGTAAGACCCTCGAGCAAACGGTCGATGTGCGTCTCGATCCGACAATCAACGTGTCTGTCTCTGATTTGCAGGCTCAACTGGATTTACAAATGAAGCTGCGCGATATGCAGTCGGCCGCAAACAACGCGCTGCGTTTCCTCGACAGCATCGAGGATCAGCTCAAGCACACCCAGACGACGGCTAAGACGCTCAACAAAGAGCCGGACAAAGAAATGATGAAGTCTTTGGAGGATTACGTAAAGCAGGTTGACGCGCTCGAGGATCGGCTGGCGCGACGCTCGGAAGGTTTGGGCTTTCCCGGCAAGTCGCAGGTTGTCAATAAGATTGGAGACCTGTTCTTTGGGTTGGACGGAACGAATGCCGTGCCAACTTCCGGCCAGAGCCAATATTTTCAGGAGATCCAACCGGAATTTCGTGAGCGCATGACAGAAGCAAACCGCTTCATCAACGAGACGGTCCCACAATGGAACGAAAAGCTGCGCGGCTGGAACCTGCCGACGCTGACGACCAGAAAGCCGGTTGATTTCTGATTCTTAAGAGAAAAAGAGCGGGGGCAAGCCCACCTGCCTGACCAAGAGCTGAATCTGCTAGAAGTTCAAGACGCCGGTGAAAGGCTTTCAAGCAGCCATTAGCCGAACTAGTCAGAAAATCTCCGGGTCGGGAAGGCGGGCTTGCTCCCGCGTAGTTCGTTAACTCTTCAGTCAGCTCCCGCTCTTCGATTCATCGGTCTCCGTCGAAGCCCCCATCATGCGCGTCAAACGAATGTTGCCGTTTATCCCGCTCGCGGAAATTGAGGTTCCGCCTTTGCCGATTTGGGCGCTATAGCTGCCATGGTGGGATTTATCCACTACAACATTCGGGAGATCAGAGGTCACCTTGCCGTTCATTCCGTGGGCGTCGAGATCGGCATTCACTCCTTCGCCGAACCGCAGTTCGATGTTTCCATTGATACCGTGAACATCAACGCCCCTGTCGAGTTGTTTCAGCCCGACCGAAATGTTTCCGTTGATGCCATTGAACTCAGCAGAGCCTGAAGCCTGCGCAATGTCGACTTTTCCGTTGATTCCATGGACCTCGACAGCTCCGTCGATTTCACCGACGTTAATAGAACCATTTACGCCTCTGGTCAGCAAAGAAATCTGTCGCGGCAGCTTGAGCGTAACGTGTTCCGTCGGACTTGAGCCAAACATTCGCGAGAGGAAGCTGCCATCGGTCTTTTCACCGCGGATTATCAGCCCGGATGGGGCATTGTCGATGGTGATCTTGCGACGATTCAAAACTTCCTGACTCGCACCGCTGCGTTCAATGTAAATGTCAGCCGTTTTGCTGTCGGAAGTTTCAATCTTCACCCAGCCGTTAATGCCGGACACTTCCACACGCGTGCCTGGTGCAAGCTCATAACTTTTGCGAATCTCATCGCGTACGTCGCCCGCTGATTGCTTGTGGCCGTTGATGACCAGAGGCCAGGTGCTACCGCCTCTCGAATGCGAACGAACCACGCCTGCCACTCCGGCAATTACAACCAAAAAGACGACCAGGATTATTCTTTTCATGATGTTTCCGGCCTTTCAAGAAGTTCGAGTTCCCTATGGTTTAACGATCTGATCCAGCGTTTGGTTCATATTAAATTCAACTTCCTGACGTGATTTGACTGCCGTTCCTAATTTGAGATTTTGCGGATTCAACTTAGAAGCCAGGTTTGAATGAGATGAGCCGACAACATTCTGAAAACCGCCAAGGTCGCATTTCAACCTTGATTTCGCGATTCTCAAAGTGACTGATCGCCAGGATGAAATTCTTGACATAAGGTTACCAGCACCATACAGTCAGGACTACTCGAGGACTTTGAGCATATCCGAAAAAGCACGAGGAAATCCGCGTGATTTTTGCGGAACCAGGTGGCGGGCGAGGGCGATAGTGGAAAAAGACACGAGGGACCGGACTGTACTAATCGTCGAGGACTCCGATGATGCCCGGTATTTCATGAGGCTGTCGCTTGAGCAATTAGGTTACCTGATTATCGAAGCAGAAAACGGGGCTGCGGCCGTAGAAGTTGCGCAACGCGAGCGCCCCGACATTATTCTGATGGACTTGAGTCTACCTGTTCTGGACGGCATCGCGGCCACGGAAAAAATCCGGGCATGTGATGGACTCAGCGGCGTTCCCGTCATTGCTGTCACCGCTCACCAGGAGACAGACTTTCGCGCCGGGGCGAAAGCTGCCGGCTTCGATGCGTATGTAACCAAACCTATCGATATCGATTTTCTCAGTGAACTGATAAAAGGTCTGCTGGCTTGTTAACGGCATGAATGAGGAAGGACAAAGCGCTGCTGATTCGAATTTCGCTGCCCTGCTCGAGATTCTCGACGGGGCACCAGGCAAACTTGCCAGACTTACTGAAGGACTTTCGACCGCCGAACTTCGTTGGAAGAATTCGGAGGATGAGTTCTCGACGCTGGAAAATTTCTGCCACCTGAGAGATCTGGAATTAGACGGTTACACGCGAAGAATCAACCAGATTCTTACCGAAAGTGATCCTTTGCTGGCTGACTTCGACGGCGCGCGTGTAGCCGCCGAGAGCAACTACAACAACCAGCAGCCCCAGGTCGCACTGCAAACTTTTCAGACCGCGCGAAGAGAAAACGTGGGGATGTTGAGAAGCTTGACTGAGGAACAACTCGAACGCGGAGGCACGCTTGAAGGGGTTGGCAAAGTCACCTTGAAGCGGTTGGCTGTAATGATGCGTGAACACGATGAAGGACATCTTGAAGACGTGCGCGTTCTGCGGCAGCGACTGGAAAGGCAGCGGTCTCAAACAAGCATCGGCATAGTCAGGCCTTAGTCTGAAATCTCTGTGCCGCCTCTGTGTCCTCCGTGTCTGTGATGAATGCTTTGCGTCTTTCATTAACCACAGAGACACGGAGGACGCACAGAGAAGATTAGGCTTTAAAGGTCGTTAAGATTGCCCGTGTCCCCGGACGAAGTCTTCAGTCTAACAATCGTCGCGCCCAAACCTCCTGCCTCCGGTGGCGCGTCGGTCCAGTCGAGAACAAATGGCGTTCTTGCCAGTATTACCCGCACCATCTCCCGCTGCACACCGATGCCCTTACCGTGAATGATCCTCACGCTGCGAAAACCAAGGCGGCGCGCTTCATTTAGATATTCCGCTACTACAACTTTCACATCGCGTGGCTGAATAGTATGCAGATCGAAAACATCAGTAATCGGAATCCTGACCGGCTCAGGAAAAGGATCGAACGGATCTGGTGGATTTAGCGAATCGTCATCAGCAGGCATGGTCTGGTGATTGTCGGGAAAATTGTCAGCATCAAGACTCACGTCGTTTGGGATCGAACCTCCTCGTCAAGACTAATGAATGCAGATTTAAAATAGACTGGACCGATCTCCCATACTCCCGCTCATTGCTTTGGAGCGAGATAACTTCTCCGGGCTTTCACGACCAACTTCCCCTGCGATTTTTCGACCGCTGGCATGACATTGATCTTTAGTTTTCGCAAGGTGCCGTCTCGCTTTCGATTTGAAGATACAAAGGCCAGACTATAGCGCGTGCGCAAGTGATCGATGAGCGTAGCGAAAGTTGTATTAAGCTGCTCGGGTTTGTCCTCCAACACTTCGCCGCCGGTTTCATCGGCGAGTTCCTTGATATCCAGGGTCGGGGCTCCAAATACACCGGCCATGCGCGTTCCCCAGACCATGTATCCGTTTTCCATTCGCTGTCCCGTGGTTTTGGGAATCAGCCCGCACACTACGCTGCCCGATTCATAAAGGGAATGTTTGGCTGCTTTGCCTGATGGCCCATGGCCGCAATCGAAGTTGCGCGTGATGGTAGTGATGGCAATTATGACGCGCCGGCCGACAGGATTGCCGGATGTGACCATGTAATCCGCGGCTTTGGCGAAGGCTTTGTTTAAGCAGTGATCGGCCCATTGGTTCTTCTTCGGAATTCGCTCAAGCGCCCTTCCGATTTGTGAACGGTCGCGCGTGAATTCCTGAACCAGTTCTGCGTTGTCGGCGTAGGTCATCACGGCCACCTCATCTGTTTCCTTCAAACGTGCCAATGCCTCATTCGCAGCTCGGCGCACTTCTGTGCCAAAAGGATCAAGGCATCCCCCGCGATCAATCAACAACAATACCGATAGCGGCAGACTATCCTGGCTAAAATGCGTGACCTGCTGATTCGTCCCGTCTTCCAGAATCACAAAATCGGTTTGCTTTAGATGACCAACGACGCGCGCAGTCTTCTTTTGCAACACCAGCGCATCGACCGTTACAAGGTCGACATCGACCTTTACGACCTCGGCTGGTTGGGCTACTGGTCTCTTGTCTGAATTAATAGTTCTTTCGCGGCTCTGTGACGCAATCCGCAACGAGAGGTAAGGCAACAGGAAAAGTAATAGAACGGGAAGGAGATACTTGCATCTTGCGACTGCTGAGAATATCTGGTTCATAAGCACTCCAAAGTGGAAATTCGCGCGCCGAACTCGTTTTTGGGGAGAGTGCTATTGGGAAGTAGATATCATACTCCGTAAAAGTTCTCGCAGAAAAGGACGTCTCGTCAGGCAAGCGTTTCACGCGGCTGTCTGAGAAATCCCGTTGCTCGCCGGTCTTGCAGGCCACCACTTGTTGGCCTTTCCGTGAAAGCAAACGTACGGGTGAGAGTTTGAACCTAATGTGAAAGTCGATTAAAGTATGCGGCGTCTGCCCACATAAATTGCCGTATCCAATTCCCAGTTTCAACGCAATTGAGTTTTCCAGTCTCTAACCAAATACCGGGAGATGAGCCAATGAAGAGGAGCATTTTGCAGGTTCTAGTTTGCAGGGTTCAGCGCGCGTTTTTGCCGCTGGCAATCCTGACCTTAGCGCTGTCGGTTTTTTCAGTTTCGCAGTTGACGCCGCAAACGCGTGCGCAACAGGCGCAGAAGACGGCGTCTGCGCCTGCGCCTGGCGGTGCAACAGGCTCGCCGAGCATTGTCTACCCGGAAACCAAAAAAGGTGCCACCGTTGATGATTACTTCGGCACCAGGGTCGCCGATCCATATCGTTGGCTCGAAGCCGACGCGAATGTTCCTGAGGTGGCCTCGTGGGTGGAGGCACAAAATAAAGTCACTTTCGCTTATCTCGAAAAGATTCCATTTCGTCAGAAGATCAAAGACCGCCTGACCCAGCTCTACAACTATCCCAAGTATTCCTCACCGATGCGCCGCGGCGATTATTTCTTCTACACGAAGAATGATGGTCTACAGAATCAGAGTGTCTGGTACAGGCAGAAGGGCCTCGATGGTTCGCCGGAGATTCTGCTCGACCCCAACAAGCTGTCCGTTGACGGCACAACGCGCCTGGGCTCCGTTGGGCTCTCGAAGGATGGAAAGTATTTTGGCTATGGCGTTTCTAAAGGCGGTTCTGATTGGAACGACATTTACGTACTGGAGGTTGCCTCAAAGCAACCGGAACCAGATCACATCGAGTGGGCGAAGTTTACCGGTATCTCCTGGCAAGGAAACGGTTTCTACTAC
>Ga0137372_10002981_pt1 | contig 16443 bp, 12 predicted proteins | sample SagtaG_6_FD_104911 | JGI IMG/M metagenome (GOLD analysis project Ga0137372, IMG submission 104911) | Vadose zone soil microbial communities from Sagehorn Ranch, Mendocino, California, USA - Sage1_R_60_16 metaG | ecosystem: Environmental > Terrestrial > Soil > Vadose zone | place: USA...
CGGCCCGCCGAGATCTACAACCTGGCGGCGCCTTCGTTCGTTCCGGCTTCGTGGGAGCATCCGGTGCAGACGGCCGAGTTCGCGGCGGTCGGGGCGACGGCGATGCTCGAGGCGATCCGCGCCGTCGATCCAGCGATCCGCTTCTACCAGGCTTCATCTAGCGAGATCTTCGGGGAGCCGCGCGAGACCCCGCAGACGGAGAGCACGCCGCTCGAGCCGGTGACCCCTTACGGAGTCGCGAAAGCGTACGCCCATTTCATCGTGCACTCCTACCGCCGCCTGTACGGGCTCTTCGCCTGCTCCGGGATCCTCTACAACCACGAGTCGCCCCGGCGCCCGCTGAAATACCTGCCGCGCAAGGTCGCGCACGGGGCCGCTTCCATCTCGCTCGGGTTACAGAAGGAGCTCGTGCTGGGCGATCTCGACGCGCGCCGCGACTGGGGCTACGCGGGGGACTACGTGCGGGCAATGTGGCTGATGCTGCAGCAGGACGAGCCGTCGGACTACGTCGTCGCGACGGGCGAGAGCCACTCCGTGCGGGACCTCGTTCAGTGCGCGTTCGGACACGTCGGTCTCGACTGGCAGCAGCACGTTCGCGTCGATCAGACCCTCCAGCGCGGCCCTGCGGAGCTGCACCGGCTGGTCGGCGATGCCTCGAAGGCACGTTCACAGCTCGGCTGGGAGCCGGAGCGCGACTTCACGCAGCTCGTCCACCTGATCGTCGATGCCGACCTCGAGCTGCTACGGGCAACGGTCACCGCCGCGGCGGGCGGCGACTAGGACATCCGGCCAGAAGTCGACACCTGCGCGATGGATCGGGTCCTTGTAGAGGACGCGTCTGAAGAGGTCGATCGTCTTGCGTCTACCTGCGTCCATCGGCCCGACGACCACCGTACGCGCATGCAGCCGTAGAAGGGCGCAGCGGATCCTGGAGCCCTCCGCGTCTGTCAGGGGCGGTGCCTGTTCGTCGCGTGTGTACTTCACGATCCGGCGGAAGAGGTCGAGATCGGTCGCGGGGAGAGCGAACACGCTCGAACGCCGGATGACGTAGCCACCCGGCATGCGGAAGCGCAGATCTGCCGCTACCTGCCACAGCATCGGCTGGGTTGTCCCGCTCGACACCCCTGCCGGGGGCGCGACCACGGCCACGCTGCCGGCCGGAATCTCGTGGGCACCCTCTTCGAAGAATCGAGGCGACGCGCTCGCCGTGGACGGATACGGCAGGTTCGGGACGATCGGGGCAAATGCGACTGCGACGACGGCCACGATCGCGAGGCGCGGCAGACGGCTCCGATCGGCGAAGACTGCCACGAGCAGCGCGAGGAGCAGAAAGGTGAACAGCATGATGCGGGCGGGCAGGATGTTGTGGAACAGCGGCACCCGCTGCGGAACCACCCAGGGCAACGGTAACGGCAGCGTCTGGCCGCCGACGGTGAGCCGGGGCCCGAATGCAAGCAGCATCGTCGCAGCGGCGAGCGCTCCTGCGAACAGGACGAGGCGGCGCTCGCGGTAGCGAAAGACGACAAACGCGGCGAGCAACAACAAGGGGACGCCGACGTAGCCGTTGATCTCGCTCTGTCCGTTGTACTTCTCGCCGAGGTGGTTGGCTCTCGGGAACGTCAGCTCCTGGCGTTGCGTCGGCACGACCAGCTCGGCTGCATCGAGGATGAACGTACCGCGCGTCTGCACGGGTCCCGACGAGGCCGCGACGTGCTGCGACCCGAACAGCTGGACGCCGAGCGGGTACGACGAGATCGCCAACGCGACCAGGGCCGTGACGCCGAGTGCGCGGGCTGCGTGGGGAATGCGCCGGCGCACGTCGCTGCGATGCAACAGGGCGAGTAACGCAATCCCGACTGCCGCCACCAGGACGGTCATCGCGAGGATCTCCTCTCCCGTGAGCAGCTGCAGGGCCGCCGCGGCGCCGAGGACCGCTCCCATGACCAGCGGAGAGCGGCGCTGGCGCACGAGGATCTCGTCCAGCAGGATCAGCGCGAGTGGCGGGAACAGCGCGAGCGTCATGTGGGGATGGTTCGCGGCCTGCGAGAACATGAAAGGGCTGAAGCCATAAAGCAACGCGCCGAGCGCAGCAGCTTCTCGCCGGACGTAGCGTCGGAACGCGAAGTAGGCGCACCAGGCCGAGAGGGCGAGCGCAACGGTGCCCAGGATGTTGTAGGCAACGATGACGCCGAGCAGCAGCGTCACCGGGCTGAGGAGGAACGACGGCAGGAGGATCGACGTGTTCCACATCAGATTGAACCCGTCCGGATAGTTGAGGTAGTTGCTGATGAACGGGTCGTGGCCGTTGCTCAGTGCGAACGGCATCCAGCGCAGGTGCCAGATGAAGAGGACCGGGTCGAAGTCCCCGCCGATCCAACGGCCGGCCGGATCCTGCCACGCCGTGCAGAAGGCCGCGATCGCGAGCGCGACGTAGGCGCCGAGGATTGCCGCGGAGAACGGGACGAGGCGCCGCATCGGTCAGTAGCATGGCCGCAATGCCAGACAGGCGCCCCAGACAGCTGACGGTCGACGGAGTGGAGATCGGCGACGGCCGCGAGTGCTACGTGATCGCGGAAGTCGGTCAGAATCATCAGGGCGACGTCGAGCAGGCGAAGCGGCTGATCGACGCTGCGAAAGAGTGCGGCGTGAACGCGGTCAAGCTGCAGAAGCGCTCGAACCGCACCCTCTACACACGCGAGTTCTACGAGCAGCCGTACGACAACGAGCTCAGCTTCGGGCGCACGTACGGCGAGCATCGAGAGGCGCTCGAGCTCGGCGCCGACGACTATCGCGAGCTGCTCCGCCACGCACACGGCGCCGGAATGACGCTGTTCGCGACGGCGTTCGACTTCGAGAGTGCGGATGTGCTCGCCGAGCTGGGCGTGCCGGCGTTCAAGTTCGCCTCCGGCGATCTACCCAACACGCCGTTGCAGCGGCACGTCGCAGCGTTCGGCAAGCCGATGTTCCTGTCGACCGGCGGCGCCACGCTGGAGGACGTCGAGCGCGCGGTCAACACGATCCTGCCGCTCAACGAACAGCTTTGCGTGCTCCAGTGTACGGCGGCGTATCCGGCGAGCGCGGAGGACCTGAACCTGAACGTGATCACGACGCTGCGGGAGCGATTCCCGCAGCTGGTGATCGGCCTCTCCGATCACCAGAACGGGATCTCGATGGCGCTCGTCGCCTTCATGCTCGGCGCTCGCGTGATCGAGAAGCACTTCACGCTCGACCACGCGCTGAAGGGCCGGGACCACGCGTTCTCGCTCATGCCCGAAGGCATGCGGAGGCTCGTCCGGGATCTGCACCGGGTGCCGGCGGCGCTTGGCGACGCCACGAAAAGACCGTTGCCCGTCGAGGCCGATCCGCTCGAGAAGATGGGCAAGAAGCTCGTTGCCGCGCGGGAGCTCGAGCTCGGGCACGTCCTCGCGGCGGCAGATCTCGCGATCAAGTCGCCGGCCGACGGCGGCCTTCCTCCGTACGAGCTCGACGGGCTCGTCGGGCGCCGCCTGCGGCGTCCGATCGCGTTCGAGGACTTCGTCACGTTCGACGACGTCGAGCCGATTCCCGAGCACGCCGGAGCGCACGCCGCCGCGCAGCCGTGACGGAGCTCGAGCCGCTGCTCGAGCGCGTGCGCTTCGCGATCTTCGACTTCGACGGCGTGTTCACGGACAACCGTGTCTGGGTGAACGAGCGCGGTGAGGAAGCGCTCGCGTTCTCCCGCAGCGACGGTCTCGGCCTGCGGCGGCTCGACGAGGTCGGCGTGCAATATCTGATCGTATCGATGGAGCACAACCCGATCGTCCGCGCGCGGGCGCACAAGCTTCGCGCGGACTGCCTGCAAGGCGTCGGCGACAAGCTCTCCGTCGTACATGAGAGCACCGCCGCCGCGAAGGTCTCGCTCGAGCAGACGGCGTTCGTAGGAAACGACATCAACGATGCCGACTGCCTGCGCGCGGTCGGGCTGCCCGTGGTTCCGGCGGACGCCTGGCCGGAAGTCGTACCGCTCGCTTCCTGGGTGCTCTCCCGCCCCGGCGGGGCCGGTTGCGTGCGAGAGTTCTGCGACGCCGTCTGGGAGGCGCAACGCACGTGACCGACGATCTCTTCTCGCTACAGGGCCGCGTCGCCGTCGTCACCGGTGGTGCGGGGCAGTTGGGGCGCGAGATCGTGCGCGCCCTCGAGGAGCGCGGCGCGCGCGTCGCCGTGTTCGACATCGAGGCGGACCGGTTTTGCGTGGATGTCACCGATCGTGCCGCGCGCGAGGCGGCGACCGAGGAGATCGCCGGGGATTGGGGGACGCCTCACATCCTCGTCAACGCTGCGGCGCTCGACTCGCCTCCGGACGCTCCTGCCGAGGAGGTCGGACCCGTCGAGTCCTATCCGGAGTCGTCGTTCGACCAGGTCATGGACGTCAACGTCAAAGGGACGTTTCTCTCCTGTCAGGTCGTCGGCGCGCGCATGGCGGCGGAGGGACGCGGTTCGATCGTCAACGTCTCGTCCGTCTACGGGATGCTCTCTCCGATTCAGGACCTGTACCAGTTTCGCCGGCGAGGCGGCGAGGAGTTCTACAAGCCCGTTGCGTACTCCGTCTCGAAGTCCGCGATCTACAACCTGACGCGGTACCTCGCAACGTACTGGGCCAAGAGCGGCGTGCGCGTGAACACGCTCACGCTCGCGGGAATCGCCAACGACCAGCCCGAGGAGTTCGTGGCCGAGTACGTGAAGCGCATGCCGCTCGGCCGCATGGCCGATGCGCGCGAGGTCGTCGGCCCGGTCGTCTTCCTCGTGTCCGACGCGTCGTCGTACGTCACGGGCGCGAATCTCGTCGCCGACGGAGGCTGGTCGGCCTGGTGAGCAAGCGCATCACACTCGTCGCGGACCAGGCTCTCGGCTACCACAGGACCGGCGGTCTCGGAACCGCCACGACCTTCCTCGCGCTCGCCCTCGGGCGGATGGGGCACGACGTCGAGATCCTCTACTTCGGCGAGCTGACGGGAGAGCCGGTCGAACCGGAATGGCCGCCCCTCTACGAAGCCGCGGGCGTGCACATCCGGTTCCTCGAACCCTACGAGACGCCGGTTGAGCCCTCGTATTTCGGCCGTATGCGCGCCGTCGAGCTCGCGCTGCGCGCGGACCTTCCAGACGTCGTGATCGTCCAGGATCTCGGCGCGCCCGGCTATGTCGCGCTGCGGCTCCGCCGGCTCGGGCTCGCGTTCGAGAACACGGTGTTCGTCCTCTACTGCCACGGCTCACGACAGTGGATCACCAACATGGCGCGGAAGGTGCGCGTGCTGCCGGGCGCTCTGGCTATCAGCCGGCTCGAGCAAGCCTGCGCCGAGCTCGCCGACGTCGTGGTCAGTCCGAGTGCGTACATGGTCGACTGGATGCGGGGCCAGGGCTGGGAGCTTCCGGAGGAGACGCACGCGATCCCCCTCGTGACGCGATCGGCTGCAACCGGCCAGTCGGCTCCGGAGCGTGCGGGAGTCGAGAACGGCGCTGTTCATCGTCTGGCGTTCTTCGGTCGGCTGGAGGAGCGGAAAGGCGTGAGGCCGTTCATCGCGGGGCTCAATGCCGTGTCGCCACAGCTCCTCGAGGGGATCGAGCTCGAGTTCCTCGGCCGAGCGACGACGGAAGTCACACCGGAGCGCGTCGAATCCCTCCTTTCCGAGACGACGAGACACGCACTACGCGGGGTGACGTTCGAGACGGATCTCGACCAGCACGAGGCGCTCGCTCGCCTGAGCCGCCCCGGCACGCTCGCCCTGATGCCGTCGATCGAAGACAATTCTCCGGCAGTCGTCTACGAGTGCCTCGAGCGCGGCATCCCGTTCATGGCCAGCGATCGTGGCGGCGCGCGTGAGCTCGTCGCCGGCGAGGACAGAGCACGAGTGCTGTTCGAGCCCACGGCCGACGGGATTTCGAGGGCGATCCAGTGCGCCCTCACGGGCGGGGAGGCGCTGCGCCCCGCGCGGCCCGCGTTCGACTGGAATCTGGCTGTGCAGCGGTGGGCCGAGGTCGTGGAGCACAAGCCGTCGCCCGTCGTGACGGCAGCGTCGACCGCCGACGTCGACGGCGAGTGGGACCTGCGCGAGCCGGACCTCCATGACGTCCTGCTGCGGGCGCAAGCGGCAACGGGCGCGGACGTCGTGACGTGTGGGCTGCACGTGGACGCGACCGAGCACCTCTTCAGCGGGGACCCGGGAGGCCTCGCCGTGCTCGCGAACGACTACGGCAAGGCCGGCCTCGTGCGCCGGGCCCTCCTCCGCGACGTTGAGCCCGCCTGGACGGTTGCCGGCGATCCGGACTGGCCACTGCTTGCGCGACTCAGCGCCCGTGGCGCTCGCATCGTCTCCGTTCCGCTGCCGCTGGTCCAGTCGTCGTCGGCTCCGGGAACGCTCGACCGTTTTCCGACCGACGCCCTCCTGGTCGTCGAGGAGCTGGAGCGGTCCCTGCCCGACCGATTCAGGTCGCTGGCACGACTTGCTGCCGGCCTTGCGGCCGACTCTTCGTGTCCGGGCGTATCTGCTCGCGGCGGCCGGGCCCGACGGCTCGTCCGTGCAGTCCTGCGGAGGTTCCGTTGACGCCGCGACGCGTCACGATCGTGACCGCGCAGCTGCTCGGGTACGACAGGACCGGCGGCGTCGGAACCGCGACGACGTTTCTCGCGCTCGGTCTTGCCCGGAGCGGCCATCGTGTCGACGTGCTCTATATCGGCGACGCACGGGACGGAATCGACTCCGACTGGGCGCGGGTCTACGACGAAGCGGGTCCGACGGTCCGCACGGTGCAGCGCAGCAGCGTCCCCGCGGAGCCCGTGTATTTCGGACGCATGCGAGACATCGAGCGCGCGCTGCGCACCGAACCTCCCGACGTCGTGATCGCGCACGAGTTCGGCGCCCCCGCGTATGCGGCTTTGCGATTGCGGCGGCTCGGTCTCGCGTTCGAGAACACGCTCTTCGTCGTCTTCTGTCACGGGACGCGGCTCTGGGTGAAAGAGATGAACCGCAACGAGCGCGTGGCCCCCGCCGTCCTCGCGCTCGCGCGTCTCGAGCAGGCATGCGCCGAGCTCGCCGACGTCGTGGTGAGCCCGAGCGCCTACCTGCTCGACTGGATGAGGCGACGAGGATGGGCATTGCCCGCAGCAACCCGTGTCATCCCGCTCGTCACGCGGACCGCAGCAACGGGTGAACCGGCGCCGGCCGCCGCGGAGGACGGCGGTGCGGTTCGGCGGATCTCCTTCTTCGGTCGCCTCGAGGAGCGGAAGGGCGTCGAGCCCTTTGCAGCCGGGCTGAACGCGCTCGCCCCCGAGCTGCTCGGCAACGTCGAGGTCGAGTTCGTCGGCAAGACGACCAAGTACTGGAGCGTTCCGCGTGTCGAGAGCCTCCTCTCGGACGAGACGCGGAACGCGGTTCGGGGAGTGCGATTCGAGACCGGGCTCGACCAGCACGAGGCACTCGAGCGTCTCAGCCGGCCTGGCACGCTCGCCGTCATCCCGTCCATCGCCGAGAACTCGCCCAATGTCGTCTATGAGTGCCTGGAGCGGCGAATTCCGTTCCGCGCGAGCGACGTCGGCGGCATCGCAGAGCTCGTGGCGGCCGAAGATCGAGAGCGCGTGCTGTTCGAGCCTTCGGCGGGAGGCATTGCGGCCGCGCTCGAAGCGGCACTCACCTCCGCCGGCGCATTGCGGCCCGCGACTCCGGCTTTCGCCGGTGACGCGTCCCGCGCGGCCTGGGACGCCGTGACCGCGGTCCAGGCGCCGCCGGTCGCAGCGGCTCACGAGCTTCCGCGCCTTGGTGACGACTGGGCCTTGCTGCTCCGCGAGGGCGACGTTCCGGATCCCGACCTGGAGGCGACGCTCGCTCGGGCCCAGGCAGTCTCAGGGGCTGATGTCGTGACCTGCGGCCTCACCGTCGACGATAGCGAGCATTACTTCGCAGGCGACCCCGGCGGGCTCGGCGTGCTTGCGAACGGCTACGGGGCCGCGGCGCTCGTCCGCCGCGCGCTCCTCGACGATGGGCCGACCGAGTGGCCGGTCACCGGAGACGCCGACTGGCCGCTGCTCGCGCGCCTCAGCGCCCGCGGCGCCAGCATCGTTTCCGTGCCCTTGCCCCTCGTGCGCCGGGATCGACGTCCGGGAAGCCTCGCGCGTGAGCCCAGCGACGCGCTGCTCGTCGTCGAGGAGATCGAGCGCGCGCTGCCGGCGCATCTGCGTTCGGTCGCGCGCCTGCTCGCCGGCCTCGCCGCCGGCGCGGAGGCTCGTTGAGAACGCGGCGCATCACAGTCGTAGCGAGCGAGATCCTAGGAATGCCCGGAACGGGCGGTGCGGCGACGGCCGACTCGCTGCTCGCCATCGCTCTCGGCCGCAGCGGCCACCGGGTCGAGTTGCTCGTCGCGCCGGGTCGCGAGCCGAGCTCCCTGAGCGCCGACTGGGAAGCGCGGTACGCAGCAGCCGGGGTGGAGATACGCCGACTTCAAGGATCCATGCGCGTCGAGCCGGCATTCCTCCACGCGACAAATGCCGTCTACCACGCTCTTCGCTCAGACCCTCCTGACGTTGTCGTCGCAGACGACTGGCGAGGGCCGGCCTACCTGGCGCTTCGATCGCGCCAGGTCGGCGCATGCTTCGCCGATACAGCCTTCGTCGTGTTCATGCATGGCCCGGCAAGGGTGCTAGCCGAGTTTGCTCGGAAGGTCCCAGACACACTCGCGCGTTTCGGCGAGGAGGTCACCGAAAGGGGCGCTATAGCGCTCGCCGATGTGGTAGTCAGCCCAAGCGAGTGGCTGCTCGGGTGGATGCGTGATCATCGCTGGCAGCTGCCGATGTCTTCACGAGTCGTACAGTACGTGTGGCAATCGGTCGCTTTCGGTGAGTCGCCGCCACAGGCACCCAGCGGATTGCCGGTGCGGCGTCTCGCGTTCTTCGGGCAACTACGCGAGGGGAAGGGTGTTCGCATCTTTGCCGAGGGCCTCCATGAGCTGGACCCTCAAGTCCTGAAAGGGCTCGAGCTGGTATTCCTCGGGCGGGAGACGCCACGCTGGACGGCTGACCGCATTCGTGACGCCCTCGCCCATGGCGTGTTGGAACAGGTTCTGAGCACGCGCTTCGAGGCGGGCCTCGACCGCTCGGCCGCGCTGGCATTACTTCGGGAGCCGGGAACGTTGGCGGTCATCCCATCTCTGCTCGACAACTCGCCGAACGCCGTCTCCGAGTGCATAGAGCATGGCGTGCCGTTTGTCGCAGCAGGCACCGGGGGAATCCCGGAACTGGTCGCGGCTCAAGATCATCGCCGCGTACTCTGTCGGCCGAGCCCGGCAGACCTCGCCACCGCACTCACACGCGCGCTCACAAGCCGGCCGGGATTCGCACCCGCCCGCCCGGCCCGCTCACCCCTGAAATCAATCGACGAGTGGCTTGACCTCATCGACGGCATCGCGCCGAAGGGGCGTCCACCGATGCCGGGTCGTGGGCGTGTCGACGTCATTGCCTGTGGGAAACAGAGCCACCGTCGAGCACAAAGGCTCGCTGAGCGGGCCCGCGTCGTCGACGTGAGCGTCGTGCCCGCGGAGTCGCGTCCCGCCGGACTGCAACGTGCGACTGCCGAATGGATTTTGTTCCTCGATGACGAGGACGACCCGGACGATGAAATGCTGGACGCGCTCTTCACAGCGCAGGCCGTTTCGGGCGCCGACGTCGTCACCACTGGGGTTCGGCCCTCCGAGGATCAAGGCGCTGTTCGCGTGTTCCTCGGCGACCCCGGTGCGCTAGGGCTGATCCAGAATCACTACGGCGTTGTCGGGTTAGTCCGACGCTCGCTCGCCGCCACCCTGCCTCCGCTTGACGGAGCCGTCGACGCCGACTGGCCGTTTTTCGCCCGGCTCGCCCTTCGCGGCGCGCGACTCGTGTCGTGTCCAGATCCTCTGGCCGTGCATTCGGGACGGGTCGGTTCGGTTTCAGATGTTCCCGGCGAAGGTCTGCCTGTTCTGGAGGCGTTCGAGGACACTGCGCATGGCGCTCTTCATGATCTCCCGCAACTCGCCGCGACGCTGGGTGCCTCGTCGGAGCGCATGCAGCGCCGGCGACTCGAGGTCAACCGCACGCATCGCCGTGGCATCCGACGTTATCTCGCGCGTTTCGCGTATCGCAGATGACCGCGAGGATGTCCTGGGGCCGTTTCGCTCACGACGTCCGCCGGAGAGCACGAGCGGTGCGCACCCCTTTTGCCGCACGCGCTGTGTCGGTTGCCGATCCCGCTGATCCCCGGCCGCCATTGAACGTCCTGCACGTGGGAAAGACGGGCGGCACTGCCCTCAAACAGGCCCTCATCGAGCATCAGGACGTCTCGGTGTATCAGCTGCTCCTCCGCGGACATGAGGCGACCCTCGCCGATGTTCCGGTCGGTGAGAAGTTCATGTTCCTGATTCGCGATCCAGTCAGCCGCTTCGTAAGCGCATTCAACGGTCGACGGCGGGAGGATCGGCCACGGTACTACTACCCTTGGCGCGAGGAGGAGCGCATCGCTTTCGCGCTCTTCGAGACAGCGGATGAGCTGGCAGCTTCGCTCTCTTCGGACGACGCCACGAGGCGGATGAGTGCCGAGAGCGCCATGCGCGGGATCGGCCATCTGAACACGCATTACTCCTTTTGGTTCGGCGGCGAGGCTTCGTTTCGAGCGCGGCTCGACGATCTGTTCTTCATCGGACTGCAGGACCGTCTCGACGCTGACTTCGAGCGCCTGAAGGAGATGCTCGGCTTGCCGACGGGAACTCGCCTTCCACGCGACCCGATTGCGGCCCATCGAGGGCCACGCGAGGCGGACTCACAGCTCGGAGTCGTTGCACGCTCGAATCTCGAGCAGTGGTACGCCGACGATCTCTCCTTCTTCGAACTGTGCCGGCAACTCACGCCTGCCGTGAATGCCGTCAAGGCTTGACCGCGATCCGCGCGCTGTAGTCGATTCTGTTCAACAGCAGCTGGACGTCGTTCTCACGCATGTACTCGTCGACCGCTTGTCGCGCCCCTTTCCAGTAGGCGTAATCGTCGATCAAGAGAACGCCGCTCGGTCTGAGGCCGGGGTACAGATGCCCGAGTGCGTGCTTCGTCGAAGAATGCCAGTCGGTATCGAGACGCAAGAGTGCGATGTCGGCCGGTGCATTCATTGGCAGTGTCTCCTCCACTGGGCCCCGTACGAAATGAATCTTCTCTTCCGGGTAACCGACGCCGAGAACCGCCGCGCGTACCTCGCCGAGAGACGCGACAGCCCAGTCATGCGAATCACGGCTCGAGGACGCGAGGATGTCTGCCGCTCGTTCGCCCGTGTGCTTGACGTCCTCCTTGCCCGGCTCCGTCATCCCTTCGAAAGTGTCGAACAAGTACAAGTCTCGGTCTCTCACGCCGAGCCGCAGCAATGTCAGCGCGATTGCCATCATGCTGCCGCCGCGCCAAACGCCGCATTCGACGAGCGCGCCGGAGACAGGCCGAGATACGACGTATTCCACAGCTCGCGCAAGGGCATAAATGCGCGCCGGCGTCGTCATTGTGTACGGGGCGACCCGCTGACAGAGCTCGGCGTCGGCCTCGTCGAAGTCGATGGGAAGAGCGTGTGTTCCCTCGGCGACATCCTTGTCGACGACCGCATCTTTGCCTTCGAGCATCCGGCGGAGGCCCAGCCGGGGGTGAAGACGCCACCAGCGACTGGATTCGACGGCATCGAGGCGTGCGCGCAGCAGTAGAGCCTCTCTCTGCAGGCGTTGATTCTCTCGGGCGAGGTCGTCGCTCCCGTGCACGCCGACGGACTCTAGTCGGCGACCATCAGGCGTCGGGGTGCGGAGCGAGTGCCTGCCGGTCCGCTAGCCCAGGACGAACGCGTGCGTCTGGGTCAGACTGCCTTATCGTCTCTCTTCCCGAGATCTCGAACGTCATCGCGGGGCTGCCGGTGAAGGCTGCGTCCGAACGCACCTTCGAGAAAGTCGGGCCCGGTGACGGCGCTCGCCTTTGCGCCGTCGCACGCTCCGACGTCGCCGACGTCGAACGCGCGGTCGCCGCAGCCCGTCGCGCCCAGCCCGGCTGGGCCGCCCGGACGGCCGTCGAGCGAGGCCGGCTCGTCCGCGACATCGCGCAGGGGCTCGACGAGCGGCGGGAGGAAGCGGCGGAGCTCGTCGCTGCAGAGACGGGGAAGTCCCGCGACCTCGCGCTCGGCGAGGTGGACGCGGCGGTGGAGATGGGCTTCTTCGTCGCGGGCGAGGGCCGCCGCCTCTACGGCCGGACGACGACGTCGGGCATGCCCAACCGTACGGTGATGGTCGTACGACGTCCAGTCGGTGTCGCAGCTTTGATCGTCTCGTTCAACACGCCGCTGCCGAATTACGCCTGGAAGACGTTCCCCGCGGTTCTCTGCGGCGACGCGAGCGTGCTGAAGCCGTCGGAGCACACGCCGCTGTCCGCGGCGCTCTTCGCCCAGCTCTGCAACGACGTTCTCCCGCCGGGCGTGCTCAACGTCGTCCACGGACTCGGCGGCGAGGCGGGCCCGCCGCTCGTCGAGCATGCAGACGTCGATCTCGTCAGCTTCACCGGCTCAGCCGAGGCCGGTCGGTGGATCAACGAGCACGCCGGCCGCCGCCTCGCCAAGGTTTGTCTCGAGCTCGGCGGCAAGAATGCACTCGTCGTGTGCGACGACGCCGACCTCGACCGCGCGGTCGAGTGGTCGCTCGCGTCGGCATTCTCGAATGCGGGCCAGCGCTGCGCGGCTGCGAGCCGGCTTGTCGTGTTCGACGCCGTGTACGGGGAGTTTCGCGACAGGCTCGTCGAAGGCGCGCGCAGGTACGACGCGGGCCCGGTGATCAGCAAGGAGAGCCTCGAGCGCATCCTGTTGGCGCTCGAGGAAGCGAAGGTGCTCACCGGTGGCGAACGGCTCGACCGCGCCGGCTGGTGGCTCTCCCCGACCGTCGTCGAAGACGTTCCCGCCGACGCCGACCTTTCGTGCACCGAGCTGTTCGGGCCGGTGACGATCCTCTACCGTGTCCGAGATCTTGATGAGGCGATCGCGCTCGTGAACGACTCGCCGTACGGGCTGACGTCCGCGATCCACACCGCGAGCCTGCATCGGGCGATGCGCTTCGCCGACGCTGTCGAGACCGGCGTCGTCGTCGTGAACGGCGGGACGCACGGCAGCGAGCCGCACATGGGCTTCGGCGGCGTGAAGCAGTCGGGAACCGGCTGGCGCGAAGCGGGAGTGGAGGCGCTCGACGTCTACAGCGAGTGGAAGTACGTCAACATCATCGCGGACCCGGCCCGGACGTGAGCGCAACGGTCGGAGTCCTAGGCCTCGGGGCGGTCGGAAGGCACTTGCGGTTCGGCTTGTGCGCGCCGGCGTCGACGTCGTCTCTGTGGCCCGCCCGGCGCGGTCGCGGCAATCATGTCCGAGGGACCGTCCCTCAGACGTGGCTCCGAGGTCGTTGGCGCGCGGCTCCGCGCGGTCGAAGCGCTGACCGAGCCGTCGACCTGCTGCTGATCCCAGTCAAGGCGCCTGCACTCACTGATGCGCTCACCCGCGTCGACGGCGGGCTCGCGCTACCGCTTCTGAATGGCCTCGCGCACGTCGATGTCATTCGTGCCCGCCTCGGCAACAGGGTCGCGGCGGGCAGCATTGCCCGCTTCGAGGCGTACCGCGAAACTTCGAGATCGGGGAGGCATGTGCCGTCGCCGTTACCGACGGGGCCGGCGTCAGGTCCGCCGCGCAATGGGAGATTATCGAGCGTATGCGCGAGGACCTGACCACGTCGACGGCCCGAGACGTCAGAGCCGGTCGCCCTTCCGAGCTCGACGCGATCACCGGGGCCGTGGTACGAGCCGGGCGGAGACTCGAAGTCCCGACTCCGACGCTCGAGCGACTCCCGCGGGAGGCGGAACAGACGTGCCGACAGCAGTCGCGCTGATCCCTGCGCGCTCGGGCTCCGAGCGCGTCGCGGACAAGAACATCCGGCCGCTCGCCGGTCACCCGCTTCTCGCCTACCCGATTGCAGCCGCACTGCAGGCCGGCGTCTTCGACCGCGTCGTCTGCTCGACCGACAGCGGCAAGATCGCCGAGGTCGCGCAACGATACGGCGCGGACGTTCCGTTTCTACGCCCGTCCGAGCTTGCGACGTCGATCTCGCCCGACATCGAATGGATTGCGCATGTGCTGGAGCAACTCGAGGACCATTACGACCTGTTCGCGATCGTTCGAGCGACGAATCCGTTTCGGGGCCCAGACGTGCTGCGCCGCGGCTTCGAGCAGTTGCTCGAGACACCCGAGGCTGATTCGATCCGGGCCGTAGAGCTCGTGAAGCAGCACCCGGGGAAGATGTGGGTGCTCGAAGGGAAGACGATGCGCCCTCTTCTCGACCAGTCGCACCTCGACGCGGCATGGCATGCGGGCCAATACCAGGCGCTACCGGAGATCTACATCCAGAACAGCTCCCTCGAGATCGCGTGGACCCGTGTCGTGTCGCAGACCGGCACTCGCGAGGGAAAGGCCGTCACGCCGTTCCTGACCAGCGGCTACGAAGGATTCAACATCGACGACGAAGACGACTGGGATCGTGCTCGCGCATTGCTCGACTCCGGAGCGGTCACCCTCCCGGAAGTCGAGCGCTCGCCGCGCCCATATCCTCCTGCCGCATGAAGGTCGCGCGACTCGACACGCTCTACTGCGATGCCGGCTGGCGGCCGTGGATCTTCCTGAAGGCCACGACGGACGACGGTGCGGTCGGGTGGGCGGAGATCACTGACTCCCACGGATCGCCGCGTGGCCTGGCGGGGATCGTCGAGGACCTGGCACCGCAGGTCGTCGGCCGAGATCCGCGGGCGGTCGAACGCATCGTGTGGGATCTGTTCCGCGCGACGCGGCAGAGCCCCGGATCGGTGATCCAGAAGGCGATCGGCGGGATCGAGAACGCCCTGCTCGACCTGAAGGCGAGAGCGCTCGGCGTTCCCGTCTACGAACTTTTCGGGGGTCCGACACGAGACGACGTCGACGTCTACTGGTCGCATTGCGGGACGACCCGCGCGCGGGCCTGGGAGGTAACCAACACCAGGAAGCTCGCGTCGTACGACGACGTCGTCGCGCTCGGCCGCGAGGTCGTCGAGCGTGGCTTCAAGGCGTTCAAGACCAACATCGTGATCCCCGGCGTCGAGCCTCAGGTGCTGATGCCTGGGTTCCACGGCGACGGGCTCGAGCGCAACCCCTCGCCGGAGATCGAGGAGGCGCTCGTGCGCCTGCTCGACGCGTTCCGCGAGGGAACGGAAGGGAGGGCCGAGCCGATCGTCGATCTGAACTTCAACCTGACGGCCGAGGGCGTGCTGCGCATTGTGCGCGCGCTCGAGCGACACGGCCTGATGTGGCTCGAGGTCGACGCGTTCGATCCGGTTTCGCTCGCAGCCGTCAGGACGAGCGCCGCGGTTCCGATCTGCTCAGGCGAGAACCTCTACACGAACCGCGGGTTCCGGCCCTACCTCGAGGCGGGCGCGATGGACGTCGCTTCCGTGGACGTGATCTGGAACGGGTTCCACCAGGCGAAGAAGATCGCGGACCTCGCGGAGACGTTCGAAGTGAACTGCGCGCCGCACAACTACTACAGCCACCTCGCGACGTTCATCTCGGCGCAGTGGTGCGCGGCGATTCCGAACGTCCGCATCCTCGAGGTAGACGTCGACGACGTGCCATGGCGCGAGGAGTTGACCGCGATGCCGCGGATCAGCGACGGCAAGCTGACGATTCCATCAGAGCCCGGGTGGGGGACAGAGGTGGACGAGGACGTCCTGCAGGCGCACCCCTGGACCGCCTAGACGATCTTACCCTGCAGGTAGAGCTTCTCCATCGCGACGGCGACGACGACCGCGGCGGCGACGAAGACGAACGCCAGCGGCCGCGGCAGCCTCGGGACGAAAACCGCCAGCGGCAGCAGGGCGGCCTGGCTGCGCTGACTCTCCACGGCCGCCTGGGACAGCGGTAAGGCCCACGTCACGACCGCCCAGAGGAGCAGCAGGCCGTCGACCCGGTCGAGCGAGCGACGACGCGATAACGCCTGGACCAGTACGGCGAGCAGCAGCGCCGTGACGAGCGCCGTCTGCCAGGCCGACGCGTCCGAGAGGTTGAACGGAGAGCCATCGGTGATCGGGCGCACGTAATCGCGCAGAGCCGCGATGGGGTTCTGCAGGTGGTGATGGTATTTCCGCTGCACGAGCAGGTATGCGTTCCAATGGCCGGTTTCCAGCTGCTGGTCGACCGCAAGCACGGCGAGACCGGCCAGTGCCAGCCCGCTTGTGGTTGCCACTCGTCGCAACCGCACAGCGAGCGGAACCGCCCGCTGCGCGAGCAGCCATAGCGCGGACACCGGAATGACGACGATCCCGAGCGGATACGAAAGGGCCGCCGCTGCGCCGGCGAGCCCAGCTCCGACAAAGCGGCC
>Ga0137372_10002984_pt1 | contig 16435 bp, 14 predicted proteins | sample SagtaG_6_FD_104911 | JGI IMG/M metagenome (GOLD analysis project Ga0137372, IMG submission 104911) | Vadose zone soil microbial communities from Sagehorn Ranch, Mendocino, California, USA - Sage1_R_60_16 metaG | ecosystem: Environmental > Terrestrial > Soil > Vadose zone | place: USA...
GACGTCTTGGCGGTGCTGGCCCATCGCACCCATCCCCATCTCCTGCACGCGATCGCCGAGCACCTGCCGCCGGAATTCCAATCACAATGGCGCGCAGCGACCGACGTCCCATCGCCCTGAGGGCGGCGCCGCTGTTGCGAAGATCGCGGCCACTCAGGCGATCACGAACGCGACCGCCGTCGATGCGCGACCGCCGCCCGCTCGGGTGGCTCCGCATCTCGCCGAACCTACGGCTTGCATTCACACCCCGCCCGGCTCCACCTGTGCCGTATGGCGGACGTCGCGGCGCCGGCCCGGGTTCTCCCGCATGCCGGGCGCGAACGCGACGGCGGTGTTCCGGCCGGCGCGCTTCGCGGCGAAGAGCGCGGCGTCGGCGCTGTCCACCAGGGTCGCGAGATCGCGCGCGTCGTCGGGGAAGGTGGCGACCCCCACCGAGATCGTGATCTTCCCGCCCGGCTGGCCGGCGTCGTGCTCGAGCGGCGTCGCGGCGACGAGCTGGCTCACCTTCTCCGCGACCTCGAGCGCCGCCGCGCGATCGGCCCGCGGCAGCACGAGCGCGAACTCCTCGCCCCCGTAGCGGGCGACGGTGTCGATCTTGCGGACGGCGCCGCCGAGCAGCTCGCCGACGCGGCGGAGCGTCGCGTCGCCGGCGAGGTGGCCGTGCGCGTCGTTGATCTCCTTGAAGTGATCGACGTCCACCATCGCGACGGCGCAGGCGTGCGAGAAGCGCTCCGAGCGCTCCAGCTCCAGCTCCAGCCGCGCGAAGAGGCTGCGCCGGTTGTGGAGCCCGGTGAGCGCGTCGGTGAGCGAGAGCGCCACCGCGCGCTCGTGGAGGCGCGCGTTCGCGATCGCCATCGCGGCCTGGCTCGCCACCGATTGCAGGAAGCGGACCTCGTCGTCGCCGAAGGCGTCCACCACCGGGCGGAAGAAGTCGAGCACGCCGACGCACTCCCCCTGGACGATCATCGGCACGGCCAGGGCCGAGCCGTGGTGGCCGCGCGTCCACCGCTCCACCGGAAAGCGGGCGTCCTCGCGGGTGTCGCGGACGAGCAGCAGCTGCCGCTCCTTCCCGGACCACCCGGCGAGCCCCGCGCCGGGCGCGATCCGCTCGCCCACGACCCCCGACATCCCGAACATGCTCCGGACGACGAGGTCGCCGCTCGGCTCGTCGACGAGGAGCAGCGCGAACGCCTCGAAGCCCAGCGTGCGGCCGACGAGCTCCGTCACGAAGGGGAGGAGCTCGTCGAGCGCCAGCGTGGAGTTGAGCGTGCGCGCGAGGTCCGAGAGCACCGTCAGCTCGCGCAGGCGCCCCTCCAGCCGGCGGTTCGTCTCGTCGAGGAGCCGGTGCTGCGCCTCGAGGCGCGCGTTCAGCGCGAGCTCGCGCTGCATCGACTCCATCGACTCGGCGTCCTCGAGGCGGCGCGCGTGCAGGTCGGTGATGGTCGCGAGCGCCGAGTTGAAGCTCCGCGCCAGCTCGCCGAGCTCGTCCTCCGACTCGACCGGGACGCGGAGCAGGAAGCCGCCCTGCTCCGCGCGCTTCAGCGACGCGATGATGCGCGCGAGCGGCTGCTCGACGAGGAGCCGGACCGCGAGGAGGTGGAGCGCGGACATGACGAGCGCGAGCAGGACGACGAGGGCGAGCAAGACGCCCCACATCCCGGGCGCGACCTCGTGCGTCTCGTTGACCAGGTAGAGGACCCCGACGAGCCCGAGCGCGAGCGAGGGCAGGCCGATGGCGAGGAGGAGCTTGCGCGACAGGCGGGATCGGATCGGATGGGGCATCGCGGCGTCGCCGGAGCCTAGACCTCGCGAGGGACGTCCACAAGCCGGGGCTGTTGCAAAATGCCACCTCCGCCGACAAGAGAGGAGGCTCATGGATCTGCTCTCGAGCGCCCTCCTGGCGGGCTTTCCGCACGGCTTCACGACACGGCACGGCGGCGCGTCCCAGGAACCGTTCGCGAGCTTCAACCTCGGCGGGGCCGTGGGGGACGACGCCGTCCGCGTCGAGGCGAACTGGCAGGCCCTGCAGCGCATGACGGGGCTCGCGTTCGCTCGCGTCCACCAGGTCCATGGCGATCGCGTGGTCGTGGCGCACGACGCGGGTCCTCCCACCGAGGAGGCGGACGCCGTCATCTCGGCGCGGCCGGGCGTCGCCGCGTGCGTGTCCGTCGCCGACTGCGTGCCCGTGCTGATCGGCGACCCGCGCTCGGGCGCGGTGGCGGCGGTCCACGCGGGGTGGCGTGGCACGCTCGCCCACGCCGCCGCGCGCGCCGTGGAGGCGCTCGCCCGTGAGGTCGGCGCCCACCCGGGCGATCTGCTGGCAGCCATCGGCCCTGCCATCGGGCCCTGCTGCTACGAGGTCTCGGCCGACGTCGCGCACGCCTTCCGGCATGACCTCGGCGCCCGCGTGGCGGAGCCGAGGGCTGAAGGCTCCCGGGTGGATCTCTGGCTCGCGAACGAGCTCGTGCTGCGCAAGGCGGGCCTCGGGCAGGAGCGGATCGAGACCCTGGGCCGGTGCACGGCCTGCGAGCCGGATACCTTCTTCTCGCACCGGCGCGATCGCGGCCGGACGGGGCGGCAGGTGGGATTCATCGCACCCGGTCCGGCCGCCCTTTCTTGACTTGATGTCGGCGTAGACCGAGAATTTTCGCGGTCTTCGGGGCTCCCCGTGCGTCGTTCGCGCGCGAAGGGGCGTTCCGGCGCAAGGAGCCGCACCCCATGAGAGCGTCCCGCCTCCTCACCCTACTCGTGCTCGTGCCGGCCGCAGCGCTCGCCCAGTCGTCGGCCCTCGAGAGGGCCCGCCAGGCGGGGGCCGACCAGCAGGCCGGAACCGAGGCGCATCAGCGCGCAGCCGATGCCCAGGGCGAGCAGGGCGAGAGCGGACGGGCGGGGATAGCCACGCCCCAGGACCTCCCGGCGGCAGGGGAGCAGCCCGGCATCGACCTCGGGAAGGCTGCCGCCCAGCTCCAGAACGACCCAGACCAGGCCGCGGCTCCCGCGTCGGGAAACACGCCCGAGTCGCCCTCGCGCGACGCCTACACGGTGAAGCCGGGCGACACGCTCTGGGATCTGTCGGGACGGTTCCTCAACAACCCGTGGTACTGGCCGAAGGTGTGGTCGTACAACCCCGAGATCACGAACCCGCACTTCATCTTCCCCGGGAACCTGGTCCGGTTCTCGGGCGGCGCCGACGAGGGGCCGACGCGCGTCGAGCCGGTGCAGCAGGTCGCGGGCGGCCCCGCCGCCGCGCCGGCGGACGAGGACCTGGACGCGCCGCGCGAGCTCGAGGACTTCTCGCGCGCCGACATGAAGAAGCCGCAGCAGATCGGCGACTCGGACGACGTCGCCGTGGTCGGGCCGTACCGCATCGGCTACGTGCCGCCGAAGGGCCTCTACGCTCGCCACGACAGCTTCGTCACGAAGCGCGAGCTCGAGGAGTCGGGCACGATCATGGCGTCGTTCGAGGAGAAGCTGATGCTCTCCATCCACGATCGCGCCTACGCGCGCTTCGCGCAGCCGGTCCAGGTGAAGCCGGGCGAGAGCTACATCCTCTACAAGACCGAGCGCGCCGTGACCCACCCCGTCACCGGGGCGCTCTTCGGGTACCAGTCCACCATCATCGGCGCGGCCAAGGTGGTCGCGGTCGACGACAAGGCGGCGACGATCGAGATCTCGCAGGCGTTCGAGCCCATCGAGCGCGGCGCGCTCATCGGCCCGTGGACGGACAAGCTGCTGAAGCAGGTGCAGCGCCGCCCGAACCAGCGCGCCCTGGACGGCTTCATCATCGCGGCGCAGCAGCGCCTCGTCTCGGAGATCGGCGAGCACCACATGGTCTTCGTGGACAAGGGGCGCGCCGACGGCGTCGAGGAGGGGAACGTCTTCACGGTCGTCCGCTCCGGCGACCCCTACGGCCGAGAGATGAACGAGGCCCAGCTCGACCACAGCCTGCCGAAGGAGGACGTCGGGACGCTCCTCATCGTGGACGCCCAGCAGTCCTCGTCTGCCGCGCTCGTCGTCCGCAGCCTGCGCGAGCTGTACGTCGGCGACAAGGTCGAGATGCGCTCCGCCTCGACGGGGTCGGGCGGCAACTAAGAGAGCCGCCGCGCTCCAAAGCTGGCATCGGGACGGCCCCTCGCGCGCCCAGGCGCGGGTACGCGCGCGAGACGATCGCGGAATACCGCGGAATTTCACGTTTTTGGGGGCAGCTCGGCTGCCCGCATGCTTGACGCTGCTCGGGGCCACGAGTATACGGACCCGCCTCATGGACCCGGTGCGGACCATCGTGCGAGGGGAGGATGGCTGGCCTCCTCGCCTCTCGAGCATCCCCGAGCCTCCCGAGCGCCTGCGCGTGCGCGGCAACCTGGGACCGCCCGGCGAGCGCCGCGTCGCCGTGGTCGGATCGCGCGTCGTCGACGGCTACGGCGCCGAGCTGACCCGCGCGATCGTGACCGGCCTCGCGCGTGCCGGCGTCTGCGTCGTGTCGGGCGGCGCTGCCGGGGTCGACGCGGCCGCGCACGAGGCGGCGCTCGGGGCGGGCGGACGGACGATCGCCGTGCTCGGGACGGGCGTGGACATCGCCTACCCGGCCGCCCACCGGGCGCTCTTCGACCGCATCGTGGAGGCGGGGGGCGCGCTCGTCTCGGAGTACGAGGACGGCACGCCCGGCGCGACCTGGACGTTCCCCCGCCGGAACCGGATCGTGAGCGGGATGAGCGAGGCGGTGCTGGTGGTTCGTGCCGGCGAGAGGAGCGGGGCGCTCATCACCGCGAGCTGGGCGACGCGGCAGGGCATCCCGGTCCTCGCCGTGCCCGGCGACGTGAGGGAGGAGGGGTCGGCCGGGCCGCTCGCGCTCCTCCGGCGCGGCGCGAAGGTGGCCGCGAGCGCCGAGGACGTGCTCGCCGCGATCGGGATGACGGGGCAGCTCGGGCTGCCGCTGACCTCGGAGGAGGGAACGCCGCAGGACCTCGCGCCCCGCGAGGTGGCGATCCTCGAGACGCTCGGACGCGTGCCGCGGCACGCCGACGAGGTGGCGCGCGCGGCGGGCGTCGCGCCTGGAGCAGCTCTCTCGGCGCTGCTGGTCCTCGAGCTTCGAGGGCTATGCGAGCAGCGGCCAGGCCATTACTTTCTGCGACCGCGGTGAGGAAGAAGAGGACGATGCCGGTTCAGCCGAAGCCCAAGACGACCGAAGCGAAAGCGAAGACGACCGCCAAGAAGAAGAAGGCGCCCGCCAAGACCGCCAAGACCGCGGCGCCCGCGGCCGTGAAGAAGGCGGGCGCCGCGGGCGCGACGCTCGTCGTGGTGGAGTCGCCGGCGAAGGCGAAGACCATCAAGAAGTACCTCGGCCGCGCGTTCGACGTGAAGGCGTCCGTCGGGCACGTCAAGGACCTGCCCAAGTCGAAGATGGGCGTCGACATCGAGAAGGGCTTCGCGCCCGAGTACGACGTCATCAAGGGCAAGACCAAGGTCCTCTCCGAGATCAAGCGCGCCGCGAAGAGCGCCGACCGCGTCTTCCTCGCGACCGACCCCGATCGCGAGGGCGAGGCCATCGCCTGGCACATCGCCGAGGAGATCGGGTCCGGGGGCGGCGACGAGCGCGTGCGCCGCGTCCTCTTCAACGAGATCACGAAGAACGCCATCCAGAAGGCGATCGAGAACCCGCTCGCGCTCGACCAGAAGAAGTTCGACTCGCAGCAGGCGCGCCGCATCCTCGACCGGCTCGTCGGCTACAAGATCAGCCCCATCCTGTGGGTGAAGGTGAAGCGCGGGCTGTCGGCCGGCCGCGTCCAGTCGGTGGCGGTGCGGCTCGTCGTCGACCGCGAGCGCGAGATCGACGCGTTCAAGCCCGAGGAGTACTGGTCGATCGAGGCCGACCTCGCGGCGCAGCTCCCGCCCGAGTTCCGCGCCCGCCTGGTCAAGATCGCCGGCCAGAAGGCCGAGCTGAAGGAGGGCGAGACGACGCGCGCGCTCGTCCGCGAGATCGAGGGCGAGCGCTTCTCGGTCGCCGCGGTCGAGAAGAAGGAGCGCCGCCGGAACCCGCCGCCGCCCTTCACCACCGCGAAGCTCCAGCAGGAGGCGGCGAACCGGCTCGGCTTCACCACCAAGAAGACGATGACGCTCGCGCAGAAGCTGTACGAGGGCGTCGAGCTGGGTGACGAGGGCGCCATCGGCCTCATCACCTACATGCGCACCGACTCGGTCCGGCTCTCGGCCGAGGCGGTGGACGCCGTGCGCGCCCACATCGGCGAGCGGTACGGGAAGGACCACCTCCCGGCGGAGCCGAACGTCTACCGGACGAAGCAGAAGTCGGCGCAGGAGGCGCACGAGGCGGTCCGGCCCACGACGCTCGACTGGACGCCCGAGCGCGTCGAGCCCTACTTCGAGCAGATGGGCGAGCGCGACATGTTCCGGCTCTACCAGCTCATCTGGAACCGCTTCGTCGCGTGCCAGATGATGCCGGCGGTCTACGACCAGACGACGGCCGACATCGCCGCCGGCGGCGCCACGTTCCGCGCCACCGGCTCCCACCTCAAGTTCCCCGGCTACCTCGCCGTCTACGGCGCGAAGCCGCCGGAGGAGGAGGCCGGCGCCGAGGCGGAGAAGGCGGACGACGCCGCGCCCGACGCGAAGGAGAAGAACAAGGAGCGGCTGTTGCCGCCGCTCGAGGCGGGAATGGAGCTGCGCCTGCTGAAGCTGCTCCCGGAGCAGCACTTCACGCAGCCGCCGCCGCGCTTCAACGAGTCGTCCCTCGTGAAGGAGCTCGAGGAGCGGGGGATCGGCCGGCCCTCGACCTACGCGGCCATCCTCACCACGATCCAGGGCATCCGAGACGGCGCGCCGCAGCCGGACAAGGCGTACGTGGAGAAGGTGGACGCGCGGAACTTCCGGCCCACGCACCTCGGCACGCTCGTCACCGACCTGCTCGTGCAGAGCTTCCCGCGCGAGATGGACGTCGCGTTCACGGCGGGGATGGAGGAGAAGCTCGACGAGATCGAGGAGGGCAACGCGCACTGGCAGACGGTGCTGCAGGACTTCTACACCGGCTTCAAGGAGGACCTCGCGAAGGCGGAGGTCGCCATGCGCGACGTGAAGCGGCAGGAGATCGCGACCGACCTCGCGTGCGAGAAGTGCGGCAAGCCCATGGTCATCAAGTGGGGCCGCATGGGCGAGTTCCTCGCCTGCTCGGGCTACCCGGAGTGCCGCAACACGATGAACTTCCGGCGCGAGGAGGACGGCAAGATCGTCCCCGTCAAGGAGGAGGAGATCGCGACGGACGAGAAGTGTCCGACCTGCGCCGCGCCCATGGTGGTGAAGCGCGGCCGCTTCGGGCGCTTCCTCGCGTGCTCCAGGTACCCGGAGTGCAAGACCTCGAAGCCGATCTCCATCGGCGTCTCCTGCCCGAAGGGCTGCGGCGGCTATATCAGCGAGCGGCGCTCGAAGCGCGGCAAGACGTTCTACGGGTGCTCGTCCTACCCGAAGTGCGACTTCGTGACCTGGGATCGGCCGCGCAACGAGGCGTGCCCGACGTGCGGCAGCACCTACCTGCTCGAGAAGTTCTCGAAGAAGACGGGCCCGTTCGTCGCCTGCCCGAACAAGGAGTGCGACTACCGCCGCCAGGCGGAGGGCGCGCCCGCCGCCGAGGAGAAGCCGGTCGTGGAGGAGATCGACGCGTGACGTCCCCCTCTCCCCCGGTGGGAGAGAGGGGATGGCTCACGCTCGTAGGGCGCCCGTTCGCTTGACACCCCTCCCTGGGTGCTGGTACGAAAAACTCCCCGGATTTCATGCCTGAAGGTGAGCTCCAGGCGTGGATGTGCGCCCCCCTGCGCGGAGCCTCGATGATCCAGCACTTGGCAGAGTTCTTCAAAGAGGGCGGGCCGTTCATGTTCGTGAACCTGGTCGCCTCGGCGGTGGCCGTCGCGATCATCATCGAGCGGATCGTCGCCCTCGCCTTTCGCCTCAACGTGAACGCGGCGCCGTTCATGGAGCAGATCCAGAAGCTCGTCATGACGAACAACGTCGACCGCGCCATCAAGCTGTGCGGCGCGGCCCCGAAGGCGGCCCTCTCCCGCGTCGTCCTGGCCGGCCTCTCGCGCGCCAACCGCGGCGAGGCAGAGGTGTCGCGGGCGCTCGAGGAGGCGGTGCTGGAGGTGACGCCGCTCGTCGGCAAGCGCATCGCCTCGCTCTGGTCGCTCGCGAACATCGCGACGCTGCTCGGCCTCATCGGCACCATCACCGGCCTCATCGGCACCTTCAAGTCGCTCGGCGCCGCCAGCCCAGAGATGAAGCAGCTCATGCTGTCGCGCGGCATCTCGGAGGCGATGAACAACACCGCCTTCGGCCTCGGCATCGCGGTGACCTGCATCGTCGCGCACCTCATGCTCACCTCGAAGTCCAAGGCGATGATCGAGGAGCTCGAGCTCAACGCGCTCAAGCTCGAGAACCTGCTCTCGCGGCGCGTCTCGGGCGAGACGAACCCGCTCGACGTGGCGCGCTCGGCGTAGCGGGCGAGGCCGGCATGCGGCGCCGCATCCGCGAGGACGAGCACACGGGCGAGCTGAACATCGTCCCGTACCTCGACATCGTCACGAACCTCGTCATGTTCATGCTGCTCTCCATGACGGGGCTCATCAGCCTCGGCGTGGTGAACGTCTCGGCGCCCAAGATCGGGGGCGACGCCGCGGCGGCGGCGCAGGCCGCGAGCGACCAGCCGAAGCTCCTCCTCACCGTCGCCATCTCGCGCAAGGGCTTCTACGTGGCGGGCGCGAGCGGCGTCGCCGGCGCCGACGCGCCCACCGTGGACCCGGCGCGGCCCCCCACCGTGCCGCTCCGGAGCGACGGGAAGTACGACTTCGACGCGCTCACGGAGCAGATGAAGCGCGTCAAGGAGCGGTATCCCAAGGAGACGAACGTCATCTTCTCGGCCGACGCCGACGTCGCCTACGAGACGCTCATCCAGACCATGGACGCCTGCCGCGAGGCGAAGCAGCGCCAGCCGGACGGCTCCGTCGAGCGCAGGCCGCTCTTCTTCGACGTGTCGCTCTCGCTCGTCGGCTGAGCCATGCCGCCCACCCCGCCAAGGCTCCCGCCGCCACCCGCGGCCACCGCGAAGCAGATGGCGCGCCTCGCGCACGAGCGCGACTTCCGCCGGGCGCGCCGCAGGGCGCGCGCGAAGGCGGAGGAGGTGAGCGAGCTCAACATCACCGCGATGATGGACATGATGACCATCATCCTGGTCTTCCTCCTCAAGTCGTACTCCGCGTCTGCGCTGAACGTGAACCTGTCGGAGCAGCTCACCATCCCGCTCTCCTCGACGCAGGTGCAGCCGCAGGACAACATCAACGTCACGATCTCGATGCGCGAGGTGGCGGTGAACGACCGGCGCGCCGTCGCGACCGCGAACGGCGTCATCCCTGCCGCGGCCAAGGAGGGCGGCAAGCCGGAGGCGTTCTACGTCGGCGCCGTCTACGACGCGCTGAAGAAGGAGGTGGAGAAGCAGAAGTACATCGCGCACTACAACGCGAACCAGCCCTTCACCGGACGCGTCAACGTCATCGCGGACCGCCGCATCCCTTACCGGACCGTGATGGAGGTCCTCTACACCGCCGGCCAGGCAGAGCTGGGCGAGTACAAGTTCATGGTGATGAAGCAGGACTAGCCGCGCGCGAGCCTCGCGGCGGCCGAGGCCCATGACGACGGGCGGCCGGACCGGCGGCCCCCTCACCGCCGATCCGGCCGTCTCGCCCCCTGCCCGGGTCCCGCCCCTACAGCGAAGGCCCCTCGACCTCGACCAGCCCGCGCTCGCGGCGCGTCGCGCACTCGGTGCAGAGCAGCGCGAAGGGCAGCGCCTGCAGCCGCTTCGGGTCGATCTCCGTCTCGCAGTCGACGCAGATGCCGTACTCGCCGCTGGCGATCCGGGCGAGCGCCGCGTCGATCATCGACACCTGGCGCCGCTGCACCTCGCCCAGCAGCGACAGCGTGTACTGCTCGTGCTCGCTCTGCGCCCCCTCCTCGAACTCGGGATCCCGCTCCGCGCCGCGCAGCGCCTCCAGCTCGTCTTGAGCGCGGCGCGCCGTCTCGAGGATCGTCCGGCGGCGGCGCAGCAGGTCCGTCCTCAGCGCTTCCAGATTCCTCGCTCGCACGTTGCAATCCTCCGGTGACAGCGACAAAGATGAGCGCGCCGGGACCCCCACGGAACGACACGCCGCCCCCCAGGTCCCGTGCGCGCTGCGGTACAACCTGGGCACCCGCGGCCGGCCCGCAACCCTCGTCGGGCCGCTCCGTGCGGGGGCGGCCGGGAGGGGGGTGGGCGACCGAGCGACACCATGGACGCTGCGCGAATCACCATCATCGGCGGCGGGCTCGCGGGGAGCGAGGCCGCCTGGCAGCTCGCGCAGGCGGGCGCGCCGGTGGACCTCCACGAGATGAAGCCGGCGCGCCGCTCGCCCGCCCACAAGCTCGACGGCCTCGCCGAGCTCGTCTGCTCGAACTCGCTCCGGTCGGACAACCCGGAGAACGCCGTGGGGCTCCTCCACGAGGAGCTGCGCCGCGCGTCGAGCCTCGTCCTCGCCGCCGCGGACGCGACGCGCGTCCCGGCCGGCGACGCGCTCGCGGTCGACCGCGAGCGCTTCAGCGCGCTCGTCACGGAGCGGCTGGCCCGCCACCCGCGCGTCCGAATCGTCGCGGAGGAGGTGACGGCGCTCCCGGACGGGCCGGCGCCGGCCATCGTCGCGACCGGGCCGCTCACGGGCGACGCGCTCGCCGAGGCCATCGCGCGCCTGTGCGGCGGGCGGCTGCACTTCTACGACGCGATCGCGCCCATCGTGGCGGCGGACTCGATCGACATGGCGATCGCCTACGCGCGCTCGCGGTACGGCAAGGGCGGCGGGGACGACTATCTGAACCTGCCCTTCGACGAGCCCCAGTACCGCGCCTTCGTCGAGGCGCTCCTCGCCGGCGAGAAGGTGGCGCCGCACGCCTTCGAGGAGCCGCGGTACTTCGAGGGCTGCCTCCCGGTGGAGGTGATGGCGGAGCGCGGCCCCGACGTGCTCGCCTACGGCCCCATGAAGCCCGTCGGGCTCGAGGACCCTCGCACCGGCCGCCGCCCCTTCGCCGTCGTCCAGCTCCGCCGCGAGGACGAGGCCGGCACGGCCTTCAACATGGTGGGGTTCCAGACGCGGCTCACCTGGCCCGCGCAGCGGCGCGTCTTTCGGGACTGCATCCCCGGTCTACGGCAGGCGGAGTTCGTCCGCATGGGCCAGATCCACCGGAACACCTTCATCGAGGCGCCGCGCGTGCTCGCGCCCGACCTGTCGCACCGCGAGCGGCCCCACCTCTTCTTCGCCGGGCAGATCACCGGCGTCGAGGGGTACGTGGAATCGACCGCCTGCGGCCTCCTCGCCGCGCGCGCCGTACTCGACCGGCTCGCGGGGCGACCTTTCCGCGCACCCCCGCCGGCCACCGCCCTCGGCGCCCTGCATCGCCACCTCACGGGCGCCGCGCACCCGCCCGGCGCCGAGTACCAGCCGACGAACGTCGTGTTCGCGCTCTTCCCGCCCCTCGAGGGCAGGCACCGGGGCAAGGCGGCACGCAAGGCCGCGCACATGGAGCGCGCGCGAAAGGAGCTTGCGACGTGGCTATGATTCGGGTTTCGCCCTTTTCCAAACCTGCGCTGGGGGGTCTGGGGGGAGCGGCGCTCGCTCCCCCCAGGTTGAGGGCTCGCAGCGCGGAGCGCAGCGAGCCCGGAAATCACTCTGGCTCGCCTCTGAACGACGACCGCAAGCAAGGAATACGGCGAAAGGCGAGTCTGAGAATGTTGCTGGCCCTCGCGCTCGTCGGCCTGGGCTGCGCGCGGAAGGAGGCGCCGCGCGGTCTCGGCCGGCGCGTCGTCGAGGGCGAGGTCCTCGCGCTGCGCGCCTCGCCCGACGGCGCGTGGCTCGCCCTGCTGCACCGCTGCGCGCCCGTGAAGGACCGCACGCTCCCTCCCGGCACGGCGTCCTGCGACCTCGCGGTGGTGCCCGCCGCGGGCGGCGAGGCGCGCCGCGTCGCGCGCGGGGTGACGACGCTCGCGCCGGGGTTCGCGTGGAGCGCGACGGGTCACGCGCTGGCGGCCCTCGACGGCTACGACCATGCCGAGGCGAGGGGCGCGCTCGTCGTGTGGGCGGACGGCGAGCCGCGCCGGGTCGCGGGCGGCGTGAGCTTCTACGCGCTCGACCGCGCCGGCGCCCGCGCGGGCTTCGTCTCGGGCGGCCAGCTCTTCCTCGCCCCGGTCGCGGGTCGGGACGCGGAGGCGGTCGCGGGCGCCGAGCGCGTGACGACGTTCGAGTTCGGCGGTGGGGACGGGGTCGCGCTGCTGGCGCGCCGCGCCGGCGCGGCCGGCGGCGACCTCCTCGCGGTGAGCGGTCGTGGGACGGTCTCGGTCGCGACGCAGGTGCGCGACTACGGCTTCGCCGGAGACGGCGCGCGCTTCGCGTTCACCGCGGGCGCCGCGCAGGCGCTCGCGGTCGCGACGCCTGCGGCGCCCCGTCCGGCGGCGACGCTCGGGCGCGCGGTCCAGAGCTTCCTCTTCTCGCCGCGCGGCGACGCAATCGCCTACGTCGCTGACGCGGCGCCGGGGCGCCAGGGCGACCTGTGGGTGGCGTCGCTCCCGGCCGGCGCGCCGGTGCGGCTCGCGCAGCGGGTGGGTGAGCCTCGCTGGAGCGGCGACGGCTCGCGCCTCGCCTGGCTCCAGGACTACGACCCGCGCTCGCGCGCCGGCGTCCTCGGGGTGGGCGGCCCCGGCCTGAAGCCGGCCTCGGTGGCGCGGAACGTCTCCGACTTCGATCTCACGTCCGACGGCGCCTGGGTCGCCTACCTCGTCCACGAGACCGCGGGCGGCTACTCGGTGGACCTCGGGCTCGCGAGGGTCGGGGGCGGCGGCAAGCCGGCCACGGTGTCGCGCGGCGTCTTCGGGTTCTCCTTCTCGCCGGACGGGCGCTGGCTCTACTACCGGACCGCCTGCATCCGGGAGGCGGAGGCGTGCGACCTGGACAAGGTGGCCGTGGCGCCGCAGGGCGCGAAAGCGGAGCGCGTGGCCGAGGGCGTGAAGAGCTTCGAGTACGCTCCCGGCCGTCCCGACCGCCTCCTCGTGAGCTGGGCGCGGAAGGACCGCGTTGCGCTCGCCCTCGCGCTCTGGGAGGGAGGGAAGCTCACCGCCCTCGACACGTATGCGCGGCCGGGGAGCGCGCAATTCCTCGGCGGCGACCCCGGGCGCCTCGCCTGGGTGGTGGTCGAGGCGAAGCGCGCCGGCGCGTACGTCGCCCAGGTGCCGTAGCTCGGGGTCGCCCGAGCGCGCGGGGGGTGCGCGCGGCGGGAAACTCGCGGCGCACGGACCGCTCTGGCACGATCGCAGCCGATGCCGATCGACGCCGCCGCGCTCGCCCCCGAGATCCAGCGCTTCGCATCCCACCTCGCGAGCGAGCGGCGCGGGTCGGCCCACACCCTGAAGGCCTACCTCACGGACCTCGGGCAGTACGCCACCCATCTCGCCGAGGCGGGCGTGCCGCTCGTCCCCTCGTCGCCGGCCGCGGTGCGCGGCTTCCTCGCGCGCGCGTCGGCCGGGTGCGGCGCGGTCACGCTCGGCCGCAAGCTGTCGGCCATCCGCAGCTTCTACCGCTTCCTCGTCCGCGAGGGGCTCGCGCCCGCGAACCCGGCGCGCGGCGTGGCGAGCCCGAGGCGCCCGAAGAAGCTCCCCGAGGTCCTGCCCGAGGATGAGGTGGCGGCGCTCGTCGAGTCCCCGCGTCTCTCTGCGCCGCTCGAGCTGCGCGACCGCGCCTTCCTCGAGCTCCTCTACGCGAGCGGGCTCCGCGTCTCCGAGCTCACCGGGCTCGACGTGGGCGACCTCGACCTCGCCGAGGGGCTGGTGCGCGTCCTCGGAAAGCGCCGCAAGGAGCGGGTCGTCCCCGTCGGTGCGATGGCGCGCGAGGCCGTCCGGCGCTGGCTCGACGGGGGACGGCCCGTCCTCGCCGCCGGCCCCGACCACGCGCGGGCGGCGCGGGCGCTCTTCCTCAACTACCGCGGCGGTCGCCTCTCGCAACGCTCGGTCGCACGCCGTCTCGACCGCGCGGTCCTGGCGAGCGGCCTCGCCCGCCACGTCCACCCGCACGTGCTCCGCCACTGCTTCGCGACGCACCTCCTCGGCAACGGCGCCGACCTGCGCGCGATCCAGGAGCTGCTCGGCCACGCGTCGCTGTCGACGACGCAGCGCTATACCCACCTCGACTGGAAGCGCCTCGCCGAGGTGTACGACCGCGCGCACCCGCGCGCGAAGGGGTAGGGCGCGGCGCGAAGGGCATTGCCCCGCGCCGTGCGCCGCGCTACGTCACACCGATGTTCCACGGGACCACCGTCCTCTGCGTGCGCCGCGAGAGCCAGGTCGTCCTCGCCGGCGACGGCCAGGTCACGCTCGACAAGACCGTGATGAAGTCGACCGCCCGCAAGGTGCGCCGCCTGGCCGAGGGCCAGGTCATCGCCGGGTTCGCGGGCGCGACGGCCGACGCGTTCCAGCTCTTCGAGCTGTTCGAGAAGAAGCTCAAGGAGCACGCCCGCTCGTTGCCGCGCGCCGCCGTCGAGCTCGCGAAGCAGTGGCGCACCGACCGCTTCCTCCGGCGGCTCGAGGCGCTCCTCATCGTCGCGGACGCGTCGCACACCTTCGTCCTCTCCGGCGCGGGCGACGTGATCGAGCCGGACGTCGTGCCGGGCGGTGGAGTCGCGGCGGTCGGCTCCGGCGCGCCGTACGCGCTCGCGGCGGCCCGCGCGCTCCTCGCCCACACGAAGCTGCCGGCGAGGACGGTGGCGGAGGAGGCGATGAAGCTCGCCGCCGAGATCTGCATCTACACGAACGCGAACCTCACGTTCGAGGAGCTCTAGCGCGTGGACCCGAGGAGCCTCACGCCCAGGGAGATCGTCGGCGAGCTGGACCGCTACATCGTCGGGCAGTCGAACGCGAAGCGCGCCGTCGCGATCGCCCTGCGCAACCGCTGGCGGCGCCAGCACGTCTCGGCCGACCTGAAGGACGAGATCCTCCCCAAGAACATCATCATGATCGGCCCCACCGGCGTCGGGAAGACGGAGATCGCGCGGCGCCTGGCGCGGCTCGCCGGCGCGCCGTTCGTCAAGGTGGAGGCCTCCAAGTTCACCGAGGTGGGCTACGTCGGGCGCGACGTGGACTCGATGGTGCGCGACCTCGTCGAGGCCTCGGTGAAGCTGGTGAAGGAAGAGGAGATGATGAAGCTGCGCGACCGCGCGCGGGAGGCGGCCGAGGACAAGGTGCTCGACGCCCTCGGGTTCGGCGGCGGCGCCTTCGGGCTCGGCTTCCGCAGCGCGGTGCAGCGGGTGCGCGGCCCCGCCGGCGAGGCCGAGTCGGAGCGGCCGCAGGGGTCCGCCAACCGGGACCGCGCCCGCTCGCAGCTCCGCGCCGGCACCCTCGACGAGGACGAGGTCGAGGTGGAGGTCGCGGACAAGGCGATCCCGTTCCTGCCCATCATGGCGCCCGGGATGGAGGACATGGCGCAGGGCCTGAACGAGATGATGAACCAGATCGGGAACAACCCGATCATCAACATGCTGGGCGGCGGCCCCAAGAAGCGGAAGCGCAAGCTCAAGGTGAAGGACGCGCTCGAGCTGCTCTCCGAGGACGAGGCGTCGCGCATGGTGGACATGGAGCGCGTCACCCGCGAGGCGCTCGACCGCGCCCAGAACGCCGGCATCATCTTCATCGACGAGATCGACAAGATCGCCGGGCGCGACGCCAGCCAAGGCCCGGACGTCTCGCGCGGCGGAGTCCAGCGCGACCTCCTCCCCATCGTGGAGGGGTCGAACGTCACCACGAAGTACGGGATGGTGAAGACGGACCACGTCCTCTTCATCGCGGCCGGCGCGTTCCACGTCGCGAAGGTGTCCGACCTCATCCCCGAGCTCCAGGGGAGATTCCCGATCCGCGTCGAGCTCGAGCCGCTCCGGCGCGAGGACCTGGTGCGCATCCTGCGCGAGCCGAAGAACTCGCTCGTGAAGCAGTACGTCGCGCTCCTCGCCACGGAGGGCGTCGACCTCCAGATCACCGAGGACGCGATCGAGGAGATCGCGCGCGTCGCCGCGGACGTGAACGAGCGCATGGAGAACATCGGCGCGCGCCGGCTCCACACCGTGATGGAGCGGCTCCTCGACGAGATCAGCTTCGACGCGACCGACAAGCGGGGCCAGAAGCTCGTCGTCGATCCGAAGTACGTCAAGGCGCGCCTCGAGGGCGTGCTGCTCGACGAGGACCTGTCGCGGTACATCCTCTGACTCGCCTTTCGCCGTTTCTCGTGCTCGCAAACGCAGTTCTCGGCGAGTCAGAGCGATTTCCGGTCGAGCTGCGCTTTCGCGTAGCTCGACCTCAGCTGGGGGGAGCGAGCGCAGCTCC
>Ga0137372_10002992_pt1 | contig 16421 bp, 15 predicted proteins | sample SagtaG_6_FD_104911 | JGI IMG/M metagenome (GOLD analysis project Ga0137372, IMG submission 104911) | Vadose zone soil microbial communities from Sagehorn Ranch, Mendocino, California, USA - Sage1_R_60_16 metaG | ecosystem: Environmental > Terrestrial > Soil > Vadose zone | place: USA...
GCACCTGCACTACGAGTTCCTCGTCAACGGCCGCCCCACGAATCCGCAGCGCACGATCGCGGGGGAAGGGGCGTCGGTCCCCAAGAGCCTCAAGGACGCCTACGACGCCGCTCGCGCCCTGTTGCTCGCGCAGCTGGAGCCGCATCCCGCGCACGTCGCCGCACGCGTCGATTAGTTTCCTTTTCCATCGTGGAGCTCTATCCCGCCATTGACGTCCACGGCGGGCGGCTGGCTCGTGCCGGCGCCCGCGCGGACGACCCCCTGGCCGCCGCCCGGACGCTGTCCGCGGCGGGGGCGCGCTGGCTGCACTTCGTCGACCTGGACCGGGCGTTCGGCCGTGGCGACAATCGCGAGCTCGCGCGCCGACTGCTTGCGGCGGTCACGGTCCCCGTGCAGGTCGGCGGCGCCCTGCGCACCGAGGATGCGGTGGCGGAGATGCTCGACTGGGGCGCGGCGCGCGTCGTGCTGGGCACGGCGGGGGCCACGGACGCGGCGCTCGTCACGCGGCTCCTCGGGCGGTTCGGTCCGGGGCGGCTCGCGGTCGGTATTGATGCGCGGGACGGGCGCGTTGCCGCACGGGGGGAGACGACGGTACTCCACCTGACCGCCCTGGAGCTTGCCCGGCGCGTCCGCGACCAGGGCGCGCGCACGGTCATCTACACCGACGTGGCGCGCGACGGCACGCTCGCCGGACCGGACGTGGACGGGGCGCGCGGCATCGCTGCCCTGGGCCTCGAGGTCATCGCGTCGGGCGGCATCGCCTCCCTCGACGACCTGCGCCGCGTGCGGGAGGCGGGGCTCGCCGGAGCGATCGTCGGCCGGGCGCTCCACGAAGGGCGCTTTACGATCGCCGAGGCGCTCGCGTGCGCCGCCTGACGCTGGGGTTGGTGCTCCTGCGGGCGACGGGCATCCTGGCGCTGCTCCTGCTCCTGTGGAATCCCGTCACCTCCCGCGCCGTGCCCGGTGGGGACCGCCCGCTGGTGCTGCTCGACGCGTCGCTCAGCATGACCGGCCGTGCCGCGGTCTGGCGCGCGGCGCTGGACACGGCGCGCGCGCTCGCGCGCGGCGGTCTGATCTGGCGCTTCGGCGATCGCGTCGCCGCATTCGATTCCACCCTGCCGGCCGAAGGCGCGTCGCGTCTCGCGCCGGCGCTCGAGGCGGCCGCGGCGCGCGGCGGGTCGATCGTGATCGTCAGCGATGGGGAGATCACCGACCGCGCGGCGCTTCCCGCCGATCTGTTGCGGCGGGCGCGCCTCGTGGTGCTGCCGCGCCCCGGCTTCTTCGACGCTTTCGTCGCCGGCGTGGAGGGTCCGCGGCGAGTCGAAGCGACCGACACGATTCGGCTCGAGGTGAGCTATGGAACTACACGGAAGAGGGAAGGGGGAAGGGGGATGCGTGGGACAATCCTGGTGAGTACCGAAGGCCGCTCCCTCGCTTCACACCCTGTGCCTTTGCCGGACAGCGGCGTCCTCTCCACTGAGCTCGCATTTCCCGCATCCCGCATCCCCCATCCCGGTTGGTCCGCCCTCGAGGTGCGCCTCGACGGCGTTCCCGACTCCGAGCCGCGTGACGACGCGCGGGTGTTCGTCCTCGAGGTGAGCCCGCAGCCGGCCGCCGTCCTGCTCGCCGCGCCGCCCAGCTGGGAATCGCGCTTCCTGGCGCGCACGCTGGGCGACGTGGCGCGACTGCCGCTGCGCGCCTACGCCCAGGTGGAAGCCGGCCACTGGCGCGACGCCGCGACGCTCGCGCCGGTGGCGGACGCCGTGGTGCGCCGCGCGGCGCAGCAGGCGCGGCTCGTCGCCCTCGTCGGCGATCCCGCGACGCTCGCGGGCCTGGCGGCCTCCCTCCCCGGCGGGCTCCTGGTCTGGCCGACGAGCGGCGGGCGGGACGGCGACTGGTACGTCGGGACGCCACCCGCCTCGCCTCTCGCCGGTTATCTCGCCGGCATCCCGTGGGACTCGCTGCCGCCGGCGAGCGCGGTGATGGAGCTGCCGGCCGACACGACGGCCGTCCCCATCCTGCAGGCCCAGCTGGCGCGCCGCGGCGTCTCGCGGCCCATCGCCGTGCTGGGCGAGCGCCGTGGCCAGCGCCGCGTGACGCTGGCGGCGACCGGCCTGTGGCGCTGGGGATTCCGCGGCGGAGCGAGTGACGTGGCGTACCGCACCCTCATCGGCGCGATCACCGACTGGCTGCTGGGAGGGGGCGAAGGGAGAGGGGAGAGGTTCGCGCCGGTAACGTACGAAGCTCCGAATGGACTACCGCTCCAGTGGCGATGGGTGGGGAAGAACGATCCCCAGGACGTCGCGCTGACACTCAACGGTCCAGGGGGCGCCCGCGCCGACACGCTGCACTTCGATGCCGACGGGTACGCGGAGCTGCGGCTCGCGCCCGGGACGTATCGCTATGCCGCGCCGGGGGGCGGGGGCGGGGGCGAGCGCGGGCTCGTGGCGGTCGAGACGTACTCCGACGAATGGCGGCCGTTGCCGCCGGCGCTGGCGTCGCAGCCCGGTCTGGGCGGCGCGCGCCGCGAGTCGCTGGCGCTGCGGGACCGCTGGTGGCTGTTCGCGATCGCCATTGCCGCCTTCGCGGCGGAATGGGCCTGGCGCCGCCGGCAGGGCCTGCCCTGATGGGCCTCGAGTTCGGAACTTCGGTCAAGTTCCTGAAGGGCGTCGGCCCCAAGCGCGCCGAGGCGCTGGCGCGGCTCGGCGTCCGCACGGTCGGGGATCTTCTGTACCACGCGCCGCACCGCTATCTCGACGCCACCACCGTGACGCCGCTCGCGCGCGCGGCGATGGGACGGGAAGCGACATGCGTGGGCCGGGTGGTGACGACCGGGATCCTGCCGACGCGCCGCGGTCTGCGCGTCTTCCGCGCGGTGCTGCGCGATGACAGCGGCCTGCTCGAGTGCGCGTGGCCCGGCCAGCCGTTCCTCGAGCGCCAGATCAAGCCCGGCCAGCTACTGCTGGTGAGCGGTCCGGTCCGGTTCTATCACGGCCGCCAGCTCGTGCCGCGCGAGTTCATCGTGCTCGCCGAGAAGGACGAGGACGAGCCCGGCCACGGAATGATCCTGCCGGTGTATCCGGCGACCGAAGGGTTGTCCCACCGCCAGATCCGCGGACTGCTGGCCCAACACCTCGACACGCTGCTGCCGCTCGCGGCGGATCCGCACCCGGCTGCCCTGCGCGCGCGCGTGGGGCTCGCCCCGTTGCGGGACGCCCTCGCGGCGGTGCACCGGCCCGCGTCGCTCGAGGTCGCCGAGCGCGGCCGGCGGCGCCTGGCCTTCGACGAATTCTTCGACCAGCAGCTCGTGCAGGCGCGGGCGCGGGTGCTGGCCAAACGCGCGCGCGCCGGCATCCGCTTCGAGCTCAAACGCGAGCTCACGACGCGGCTCAAGGAGACCCTCCCCTTCGAGCTGACGGGAGACCAGAAGCACGCCGTCCGCGAAATCACCGAAGACATGACGGCCGCCGAGCGGATGCATCGCCTGTTGATGGGGGACGTGGGGACCGGGAAGACGGTGGTAGCGTTGTTCGCGATGCTGCTCGCCGCCGAGAACGGCTACCAGGCCGCGATCATGGCGCCGACGGAGCTGCTCGCCGAGCAGCACTACGACACCCTCACGCGCCTGCTGGAGCCTGTGGGCCTCCGGCCCGAGCTCTTGATCGGGCGCCTGACCGGCGCCGAAAAGACGGCGGCCCGCGAGCGCATCGCCAGCGGCGGGGCGCGGCTCGTCGTGGGCACGCACGCGCTGATCCAGGAGTCGGTGCGCTTCCACCGCCTCGGCCTCGCCGTGGTCGACGAGCAGCACCGCTTCGGCGTGGAGCAGCGCGCCGCGCTGGCCGAAAAGGGCGACGCGCCCGACGTGCTGCTTCTCACGGCGACCCCGATCCCGCGGTCCCTGGCGCTGACGCTGTACGGGGACCTCGACGTCACCCAGCTGCGCGAGCGGCCGCCGGGGCGGGGCACGGTGAAATCGGCGCTGCGCACCGAGTCCGCCCGGACGCGCATCTACACGTTCCTGCGCGGCGAGTGCGCGGCGGGGCGGCAGGGCTACGTGATCTATCCGGTGATCGACGTGTCCGAGCGCGCCGACTTGAAGGCGGCGACCGCCGGCGCCGAGAGCCTGAAGAAGGTGTTCGCCGAGTTCCGCGTGGGGCTCGTCCACGGGCGCGTGAAGCCCGAGGAGCGCGACGTGGTCATGCGCGCGTTCCGCGACAACGAGGTGCAGGTCCTCGTCGCGACGACGGTGATCGAGGTCGGCATCGACGTGCCCAACGCGACGGTGATGCTGATCGAGCACGCCGAACGGTTCGGATTGGCGCAGCTGCACCAGCTCCGCGGCCGGGTGGGCCGGGGCGCGGCGGCGAGTCACTGTATCCTGCTCTCCGACGCGGCCGAAGCGGCGCCGCGCCTCAAGGCGTTCTGTGACACGACCGACGGCTTTGCGATCGCGGAGCTGGACCTGCAGGAGCGCGGGATGGGGGAGCTCGCGGGGGCGCGGCAGTCGGGCGGGATCGCGCTGCGCTACGCCGATTTCGCGCGCGACCTGGACCTGCTCGAGACCGCGCGGAGCGCGGCCGCCGGGATCATCGCGGGCGATCCGGCGCTGGCGCGCCCCGAGCACGCGGCGTACCGGGAACGCATCGTGCAGCGATATGAGAGAGGCTTCGAGCTGTTTAGAGTTGGGTAGTTGAGACGTCAGACGTCTGACGTCAGCCGATGTCTGATGTCCGACGTCTGATCTCGCTCAGAACGCGACCCGCACCCCCAAGCGCACGCCGTCTCTCGCCGGCGCCACCATCATCCCGTGAAACGGAATGTTGTCCGGCTTCTCCCCTTTGTGCTTCAAATCGGCGATGAACATCGCGGCGGCGCCGAGCAGCGACAGCTGGCCGGCGACGAGACGGCGGCGGGCGCGGTGGTCGTAGTAGACGGACTCCTGGTACAACAGCTCCGCCTGATAGTCGAGGTAGCGCCCCGAGTCGTCCACGGCGCAGCTCTGATTGTCCGCCTGGCACATCCGCAGCAGCTCGGTCCAGAACCGCTGCGAGCGGCGATGCTCGTGCTCGCCCATGATCGTGAAGCCGACGGCGCCGGCGACCAGGAGCCACTTACCGTAATGCACCCCCCCTCCCCGGACCCAGCCCGTTGCCGGACGCCACGACGTGGCGTCATGGTGTCGTGCACCGGTCTGAGCCGTCAGGAGCGCCGGCGCCAGGACCGTCACCGCGACGAGAATGCGGGATGATCTCATCTGAAGGCATGAATATCGCCGCGGCCGGCGACGACGAACAGCTCTCGATCCCGGACTAGCGGCGGCTCGTCGATGGGCCCGTCGAGTTGCGTGCGCCACCGCACTTGCCCGTCCGCGGTGCTCACGAAGAGCACTTCGCCGGCCACGCTGCCGACCAGGACACCCGCGCTCACGGGCGTCGGCCCGGCGACCGCCACGACGTTGAGATCGAAGAAGCGCGCCCCCCCCACGCTGGGGCTCGCGACGGGAATCAGCCACAGCCGTCCGCCGCGGGTGAGCACGTACAGAGTATCGCGCGCGAGGGCGGGCGCGCCGTACACCGCGTCGCCCGCGGGGTAATCCCACGCGATCGCCAGCCCGGGCACCGTCACCGCGAGCACGTGACCCTCCGTGGTACCGAGATACACCCGGCCGCCGTCGGCGACGGGGGTGCCGAGCACCGCCCCCGGAGTCGCCATCCTCGCCTCGATTTCCCCCGTCTGCCGCGACAGCAGGAACAGCGTGTCGGCGGTCGTGGCGACCACGACGTGGCCGCTCACGACCACGGGTCCCGCCCGGACCGCGCCCGCCAGGCGCCGCCGCCACGCGACCCGACCGGTTTCCGGATCGAGCCGCGCCATGAGGCCTTCTTCGGTTCCCGCAACCAGCGCGTCGCCGTCGAGGGCGAGCGGGGCCGCGACGCTGCCGAGCTTCACCTCCCAGAGCGGCTTGCCGGTCTTGAGCCGCAGGGCGTACACCTTGCCCTCGGGCGTGAGCTCGGTGCCGACGTACAGGCGGTCCTGGTCGAGGAGCGGACCGGCGTGGATGGTCCCGCCGACCCGCTGGCGCCACAGCACGTCGCCGCTGGTGCGATCGAGGAGCACCACGGTGCGGTCGGTCGTGCCTGCGGCGAGGATCGTCTCCCCGAGGGCGGGGCTGCCCGCCACCGCCCGGCCCACATCGGTGCGCCACAGCGGGCGTGGATCGGGATTCAGGGTCTCGGCGGCGGACGCGTCGTGCCGGAGCGTGCCGAGGTACGCGGGCCAGCCGGCCTCCTGGCGGTCGGGGCCGGGCTTCACGACGGGCACGCAGGCGATCGCGTTGACACTGCAGAACAGCGCCACTATGATGCCGCGCCTATGCCGGACGCCCATCGCATCGAGGACCTGCCGAAGCTCGTCGGACAGACCGTCGTCGTGCGCGGCTGGGTGATGACCACGCGCTCGTCCGGCAAGATCGCGTTCGCGGTGCTGCGCGACGGCACGGGCTACCTGCAAGCGGTCCTCTCCAAGAAAGACGTTCCCGACGCGGCGTGGGAGGCTTTCGGGAAACTAACCCAGGAAACGTCCGTGGCGGTGACCGGGGCGGTCCGCGCCGATCCGCGCGCGCCGGGCGGCGTCGAGCTCACGGCGAGCGACCTCGTGATCCTGGGCGCGAGCCACGACTTCCCCATCACGCCCAAGGAGCACGGGACCGCCTATCTGTTCGAGCACCGGCACCTGTGGCTGCGCAGCCGGCGCCAGGTGGCGATCGCGCGGGTGCGGCACGAGGTGATCCAGGCGATCCGCGACTTCTTCTACGAGCGCGGCTTCACGCTGGTGGACACGCCGATTCTGACGGGGTCGATCGGCGAGCACGCCGGCACCCTGTTCGCGACGGACTACTTCGATCTCGGGAAAGCCTACCTCGCCCAGACCGGCCAGCTGTACGTGGAAGCGGCAGCCGCGGCCCTCGGTAAGGTGTACTGTTTCGGCCCCACGTTTCGCGCCGAGAAGTCCAAGACGCGCCGGCATCTCACCGAGTTCTGGATGGTGGAGCCGGAGGTCGCCTGGAACGACTCCGACGACAACATGCGGCTCCAGGAAGACTTCGTCAGGTACATCGTGGCGCGCTGCCTCGAGCGCCGCGCGGCGGAGCTCGCCGAGCTGGAGCGCGACACCGCCCCGCTCGCGCGCATCGCCCCGTCGTTCCCCCGCATCTCCTACACCGAGGCAGTGGAAAAGCTCAAGAGCCTGGGCGGCACGATGGAGTGGGGGCGCGACATCGGCGGCGACGAGGAGACGCTGCTCGCCAAGCAGTTCGACCGGCCGGTGTTCGTGTACAACTATCCCAGGCGGGTCAAAGCCTTCTATATGAAGGAAAACCCCGCCGACCCGCGCACCGTGCTGAACAACGACCTCCTCGCGCCGGAGGGGTACGGGGAGATCATCGGCGGCAGCCAGCGCGAGGACGATTACGACAAACTGCTGGCGCGCATCCGCGAAGAGCAGCTCCCCGAAGCGGCGTACGGCTGGTATCTCGACCTGCGCAAGTACGGTACCTTCGTGCACTCGGGCTTCGGGCTCGGTGTCGAGCGCACGGTGGCGTGGATCTGCGGGATCCCGCACATCCGGGAGGCCATCGCGTTCCCACGCACGCTGTACAAACTGTGGCCCTAGGCCGGGCGGTCGCCCTCTCCCGCCTTCGTTTCGTCCCACAGCTTGTCCAGCTCCGCTAGACTCGCCCGCCCCAGCTCCAATCCACGGTCCTGCGCCAGGCGCTGCACCTGCTCGAAGCGCCGGCGGAACTTCGCGTTCGCCTGCTGCAGGGCCTGATCGGGTTCGATGCTGAGCTTGCGCGACAGATTCACCACGGCGAAGAGCAGATCGCCCAACTCATCGATCAACGCATCCCGCACCCCCCACCCCCCATCCCGGCCTTCTTGGTCCAGCTCCGCGATCTCTTCCTTTACCTTCTCCAGCGGGCCCAGCGCATCCGGCCAGTCGAAGCCGACGCGCGCGGCGTCTTCCTGAAGTCGATAGGCCTGGAGTAACGGGGACCGCGGGTCAGGGGACATGGCCCAAAGCTAGCGCGCGGTTGCTATGAGCGCCGAGCGGCGATTAGTTTCCCGCGCCTGTGAGTGCGTCCAACGTCGGGCGGTCGAGCAGCGCCTGGATCGAAGTGAGCCTCGCCGCCCTGGTCGAGAACGCCCGGTCGGTGGCGCGCGCCGCGGGCACGCGGCTCCTCCCTGTGGTCAAGGCGAACGGATACGGGGTCGGAGCCGTCGCCGTTTCGCGGGCGCTGGAAGCCGTGGACCCGTGGGGCTACGGCGTCGCCACCATCGCCGAGGGCGTCGAGCTGCGCGACGCCGGGCTCGACCGCCCGGTGCTGGTCTTCAGCCCGGCGAGCCCGGAGACACTGGATGTCTATGCCCGCTACCGGCTCACGCCCGTGCTCGAGACGGCGGCCGCGATCCGCGCGTGGCTGAGCCGGGAAGGCGGCGCCTTTCACCTCGGCATCGACACCGGGATGAGCCGCGCGGGCGTGCGCTGGGACGAGATCGCATCGCTCGCGGCCCTGCTCGACACGCCCCGGTTGGAGGGCTGCTACACCCAGTTCCACTCGGCCGATCGCCGTGATGGCTCGGCCGACGAGCAGCTGGAGCGCTTCCTCGGCGCCGTCTCGCGCCTCGAGCGGCGGCCGCCGCTGCTGCACGTGGCGAACAGCGCGGCGGCCCTCCGCGACCGGCGCTTCGCGCTCGATATGGTCCGACCCGGCGTGTATCTGTACGGCGGCGCGCCGGCCGATTGGATCCCCGGCGGCCGGCCGGTGGTGAGCATCCGCGCCCGCGTCGTGAGCGTGCGTACCGTGCGCCGCGGCGAGACGGTCAGCTATAACGCCACGTGGACGGCCCCGCGCGACACCAGCGTCGCCACCCTCGGCATCGGGTACGCCGACGGGCTGCGGCGCGCGTTGGGCCTGGGTGGTGAAGCGTACGTCCTGCTCCGCGGCGCGCGCTGCCCGGTCGTGGGACTGGTGACGATGGATTACGTGATGGTCGAGACCGGTGGCACGGCGGTCCAGGTCGGCGACGTGGCGACGCTGGTCGGCGAAGCGGACGGCGGGGGGGGGCGCATCACACTCGATCAGTTCGCGGCGTGGAGCGGCGAGCTGCAGCGCGAGTTCTTGACCGGGCTTGGGGCTAGGCTGCCGCGCATCGCCACGTGAAGCGGCGCGCGGCGATCATCGTCCTCGACGGCCTGGGTATCGGCGCGGTGCCGGACCAGGCGGCCTACGGCGACGCAGGAAGCGACACGCTCGGCAACGTGGCGCGGGCCGTCGGGGGGCTCAAGCTGCCCAACCTCGAGCGGCTCGGGCTGGGGTTGTGCCGCGGCATTCCCGGACTTTCGTCCGGGGTCAGTCCGGCAGCGGCGCACGGTGTGGCGCTCCCCGCGTCCCAGGGGAAAGACAGCACGACGGGTCACTGGGAGATCTGCGGCGTGGTCCTCGAGCGGGCGTTCCGGACGTATCCGCAAGGATTCCCGACGGCGTTGTTGGACGAGTTTGTTCGACGCACTGGCCGTGGGTATCTCGGGAACACCGCCGCTTCGGGGACGGCGATCATCGCCGAGTTGGGCGAGGAGCACCAGAAGACGGGGAAGTGGATCGTGTATACCTCCGCCGACTCGGTCTTTCAGGTGGCGGCGCACGAGGCGGTGGTGCCGCTCGACGAGCTGTACCGCGCCTGCGAGATCGCCCGCACGCTCCTGGTGGGGGAGCAGGCGGTGAGCCGCGTGATCGCGCGGCCGTTCGTGGGTCGTCCGGGCGCCTACACGCGCACCGCGCACCGCCGTGATTTCTCGATCGAGCCGGTGGGCAAGACGCTGCTCGACTTTCTGGCGGAGCGGGGCATTCCCCGGGTCGGTATCGGCAAGGTCGACGACCTGTTTGCCGGTCGCAACATCACGAGCGAGCACACGCCCACGAACGCCGATGCGTACCGGCTGATCGAAGCGGCGCTGGACGGCCTGGCCGAGGGGTTCATCTTCGTGAACGTGATCGAGTTCGACCAGAGCTGGGGGCACCGCAACGACGTGCCGGGGTTTCATAGGGGATTGCTCGAGCTGGATGCCTGGATCCCGCGGCTCGAGACCCGCGTCCGGGAGGACGACCTGATCATCCTGACGGCGGACCACGGCAACGATCCGACGACCCCGTCGACGGACCATTCGCGGGAGGCCGTGCCGGTGCTGGTCCTGGGCGGTCGGGTGCGCCCGCGGGCGCTGGGGGAGCGCGGCAGCTTCGCGGATCTGGGCGCGACGGTGGCCGAGTACTTCGGGGTGGGGCCGCTCGCGGCCGGGACGTCGTTCTTCCGGGAGATCGCGGCGTGAGCGCCGAGCTGATCGGGCGGGCGCGCGAGGTGATGCGCCACGCGCACGCGCCGTACAGCAAATTCCACGTGGGGGCGGCGCTCGAGGCGGCCGACGGCCGGATCTTCGTCGGCACGAATGTGGAGAGCGCGTCTTACGGGCTGACGATCTGCGCGGAACGGATGGCGCTGGGGGCGGCGGTGGCGGCTGGGGCGAGGAAGTTCACGCGCATCGCCGTGACGACCGCGGTGGACCCGCCGGCGGCGCCGTGCGGCGCCTGCCGCCAGCTGCTGGCGGAATTTGGACTGGATCTGGAAGTGATCTCGGCGGGACCCAAGAGCGAACGCCATTGGACGCTGGGGGAGCTGCTCCCGGCCGCCTTCACCCGGGAGTCTCTCGACCCGTGACACTTCTCATCCGCCGGCTCGCCGTGCTCGGCGTCGTGGCCGTGGTCGCCGTCTGGGCTTGCACCGAGGATCTCACGGCGCCCGGCCGCTGCGACGACTTCTGTCCGCCGGAGAAGATCGTCATGCACGATACGATCCTCGACACCGCGATCACGCGGGACTCTGCGTATGGGCGGCCGATCGGCTACGTCAACCTCCCTGACGCCCCGGTGATGCTCGCCGAGACCCTGCCGGGCCTGCGGACCAGCCGGGCGCTGTTTCGGTTCAATCCGGTCGCGCTGCTGCGAAGGGTGATTGCCCCACCCGATACGACAACGGGTCCTCTGCTGCAGCCGGACTCGGTGTTCGTGGCACTGCGCATCGTGCGGCGCGAGGCGAAGGCGACCAACCTCACGCTCCACGTCTATCGGTTGCCGCTGACGATCGACTCGACCACGACGTTCAGCGATCCGGCGGTCAGCGACAGCTTCGCCACGGCGCTGCTACGCTCGGTGAACCTCGACACGCTGCTCGCGCAGCCAAAGATCAAGGACAGCCTCATCGCCCTCTATAGCGTCCACTTCGACTCCACCACGGACTATCAGTTCGCGGTTGACACGACCACCGGTCAGGTGCAGTACCGGCTGATCCTCAAGTTCGACTCACTGGCGGTGCCGTTCGATACGACCGACTCCGGGCGCGTCGCGCTCGGCGTCCGAGTGACGGCCGACTCGTTCGCCAGCATTTCCCTGAGTGCGAGCGAACAGTTCAATGGGCAGCCGCCGTCCATCCTGTGGTTCAATCGCTTTGATTCGCTCGGCACGATCGTTTCGTTTCGGCAAGCGCCGCGGAGCACGAGCGGTCCAGGCGCCTTCGACGGTTTTCTCGGCACGCCCGGACCCACGCCACTCGACTCCAACCTCCTGGTCGGAGGATTGCCGGCCGCGCGCAGCCTGCTGCGGCTCAATGTGCCGCGCAGCATCCTCGATTCGACCCAGATCGTCCGGGCGACGCTCATCCTCATCCCTTCGGACTCGATCCGCGGCGTCCCGTCAGATTCCTTCAATCTCCTCGTGCTCCCTGCGGCGGTGGACTTCGGCGCCAAGTCATCGAACCTCGCCGATCCCTCGTTGCCGCCGGATAGCGCGATGATGCACGTGGGACTGCCCGACACCGTGCAGATTGAAGTGACGAACATTCTGCGGCGGTGGCAGGTGGACACCACGCTCCCCCGCACCATGATCCTAGAGCAACAGAGCGTTCCCCACTTGTCTGGATTCCCCTTGTTTGGATTCTTCAATGAAGGGGCCACGCTCGCCGAGGCCCGGTTCTACTCCTCGCGGGCGGCCCTGCAGCGGCCCCGGCTGCGCATCACGTACATTCCGCGCATCACCTTCGCCCCATGAGCCGCGCACTCCGCCGCCTCGCTCTGCTCGCCGCGCTGATTGGCCTCGGCGCGGGCCCGCTCGGGGCGCAAGACTCGCAGTTCGGCATGTCGGGACTGGGAACCCCGGGCCGCTTCGAGAGCGTGCGCAGCCGCGCCACCGGAGGGGCGTTCGCGCCGTTCGACGCGCTGTCGGCGCTGGTGGACGCAACGCTCGCCTGGGCCGACCACATCACCATCACGTCGGGGAGCGCCACGAGCTATCGGGCCGTGGAGTTTCCCGACGGCCGCACCTGGGTCCGCGCCACGCGCTTTCCGGTCCTGGGGATCTCGGGGCCGATCGGTCACGGCATCACGGTGGGCGGCGGCTTCGCCACGTATCTCGACAAGTCATTCGACATCTCGACGCGCGACACCGTGGTGATCCGCGGCGTGCCCGTGCCGGTCACCGACCGCTATACCAGCGACGGCGCCGTCGCGGACCTGCGCGTGGCGGCCGCCGGGCGGATCTTCCAAAAGCTGTTCGTCGGCGCCGGCGTCCACCTGCTCACGGGCTCGGCCCGGGTGCGCGCCGGACGCGACTTCGCCGACAGCTCCTACGTGGACACGTTCGAGTCGAGCGAGCTGAGCTATGACGGCTTCGGGGCCTCGGCGAGTCTCGTGGCGGTGCCGGTCCCGTCACTCCGCGTCGCGGCCTTCCTGCGCAGCGACTCCCGCCTGCGCGCCCGCGAGAACGGGACGGTCCTGGCGCGCAACGATCTCCCGACGACGGTCGGCGCCGCGCTGCGCTGGCAACCGGGCTCTCGCGCGGCGGTCGCGGCGAGCGTCGTCTCGCAGTCGTGGGGCAGCGCGGGAACGAACGCCTACAGCACCGTGAATTGGTCCGCCGGAGCCGAGCTGGGGCGGGGGACGCCGCTGCGCCTAGGCGTGCGCGGCGGACACCTCCCCTTCGGGCCCGGTGGCCGCGCCCCTAGCGAGTTCGGCCTCGCGGGCGGCACGGGGTTCACGTTCAGCGAAGGGCGCGGGCTGATCGATCTTTCCCTCGAGCACCTGTCGCGCAGCGGGGTCGGCCTGCGCGAGCGCGTGTGGACCCTCATGGTCGGCATCACCGTGCGGCCGTGAACGTTTTCTTCCATACCTTCGGCTGCAAGGCGAATCAATACGACACCGAGCAGGTGCGGCAGGCGTTCACCGGTGCGGGTGCGACCGAGGTGGACGACCCCGCGGCGGCCGACGTCGCGGTCGTGAACTCGTGCACGGTGACGGCCGAGAGCGAGGCGAAGCTGCGCCGTTTCGTGGGGCGCATCGCGCGAGGACGCTCGGACCTGCGCACCGTGGTGATGGGCTGCGCGGCGGCGCTCGACGACGGCCGCATCGCGGCGCTCCCCTCGGTGCGCGCCGTGGTGGGCGGCGCGGAGCCGGAAGTGGTGCTAGCGTCGGCCGGAGTGATTTCCCTGCCGCATCTGACGTCTGACGTCAGACGTCTGACGACAGGCCAGGGCAGGCAGAGAGGCCTCCTCAAGATCCAGGACGGCTGCGACGAGCACTGCACGTTCTGCGCAACGACGCTGGCCCGCGGCGCCAACCGCTCGCGGCCAATTGCCGAGCTGGTCGATGAGGCTCGAGCCCTTTCGCAACGCCACGCCGAGATCGTGCTGACCGGAGTCCACATTGGCACGTATGGCCTCGACCGGACGACCGAGAACCGAGAACCGACAACACTCGGCCGCCTCCTGGAAGCTCTCGTTGCAGCGGTGCCCGCCGCGCGTTTCCGTCTCTCCTCCATCGAAGCCACGGAAGTCGACGACACGATCGCGCAGCTCTTGATCGAAGCGCCCCGGCACGTCGCCGCGCACCTGCACGCGCCGCTCCAGTCCGGCTCGGACCGCGTCCTGAAGCGCATGGGCCGGCATTGGTATACCGCGGCGAGCTATCGCGCGCGGCTCGAGTGGCTCGCCGAGCGGCTCCCGGTGTTCGGCCTCGGCGCGGACATCATCGCCGGGTTCCCGGGCGAGACGGAGGCCGACCACCGCGCCACCGTCGCACTGATCGAGGCGCTGCCGTTCACCTACCTCCACGTCTTCCCGTTCAGCGCGCGGCCGGATGCGCCCGCGGCGAAACTGCACGACCAGCTGCCTCCGGCGACGATCCGGGCCCGGGCCGCCGAGCTACGCGCCCTGGGAGACCAGAAGGCAAAGTCGTATCGAGAGCGTCGTAAGGGACAATTCGCGGACGGGGTGGTGAGTGGACGGCTCGCGGGCAAGCTCGACGTCGTGACGCAGGACTACCTCTCGGTCTATCTTTCCACCGACCGCTGGGACGGCCGCGCCCGCTTCGAGGTCAGGATCACCTGATGCCGACGATTTACATCGAGACGTACGGCTGCCAGATGAACGTCGCCGACTCCGAGCTGATGCTTGGCGTCCTGGCGCGGGAGGGGTACGTCCACACGGACGATCCCGCGGCGGCCGACGTGCTCCTGGTCAACACCTGCGCGGTGCGCGACCACGCCGAGCAGCGGGTGCTGGGGCGCATGGGCGAGTTGAAGCGCTACAAGCGCCCCGGCGGCGTCCTCGGCGTCATGGGCTGCATGGCCCAACGGCTGGGCCCGCGACTCCTGGAGCGGGTGCCGCAGGTGGACCTCGTGGTGGGCCCCGACGGTTACCGCAGCCTCCCCGAGCTGATCGCCCGGGCGCGGAGCGGCGAGCGCGCCGCCGAGGTGGAGTTCAAGAGCTGGGAGCATTACGAGGACGTCCCCCCGGTGCGCGAGCGCAGCGCCTCGGCGTTCGTGACCGTGCAGCGCGGCTGCGATTATCGGTGCACGTTCTGCATCGTTCCGATGACGCGCGGGCCGGAGCGGAGCCGCAATTTGACCGACGTGGTGCGGGAGGTGGAAGGCCTCGCCGCCCGGGGCACCACGGAGGTCACGCTCCTTGGACAGACGGTCAACAGCTATCACGACGGGGCGCACGACTTCGCGGACCTGCTGCGGGCGGTCGGCGCGGTGCCGGAGCTGCGACGCCTGCGGTTCACGTCCCCGTACCCCACCGATTTTACGGACCCCGTGCTCGCCGCCATGGCCGACACGGCGGCGGTGTGCGAGCACGTGCACCTGCCCGTGCAGAGCGGCAGCTCCAGCGTGCTCAAGCGCATGCTGCGGCGGTACACGCGCGAGCGCTACCTGGAAGTGGTGGCCGCGCTCCGGTTCGCCGTGCCCGGCCTGGCACTCACGACCGACATCATCGTGGGCTTCCCCGGCGAGACGGAAGCCGACTTTGCCGAGACGCTGTCGCTGGTCGAGGACGTGGACTTCGACGACGCGTTCACCTTCAAGTACTCGGTGCGCGAGGGGACGCCCGCCGTCCGCATCAAGGACCATGTCGCCGAGGAGCTCAAGGCGGAGCGGCTCGAGCGGCTCATCGCGGTGGTGCGCCGCGTGGCGCGGGCTAAGAGCATGGCGCTGGTCGGCAGCGAGCAGGAAGTGCTCGTCGAAGGGCCCGCCCGACGCGGCGACCTGCTGCAGGGACGCACACGCACCAACAAAGTGGCGCTGCTCGAAGGCCCCGCCGCCTGGATCGGAACGTACCGCCGCGTGCGTCTCACGGGCACGAGCGGCACCACGTTCACCGCATGGCCGCTGGAGCGGGAGCCGGCCCTCATGGGGTAACGAACGTCGCCTCGGAAGTCGCGCAGCGGGAGTACGAGCGGCTGCGCCTGCAGTTCCCCAAGTTCTGCGGCTGCGCCACGTGCCGCAGCGACGTGCTGGTGTACACCCTGAACCGCCTGTCTCCGCACTACGTCTCGACCCGCGAGGGCGAGGTCATCACCGCGATCAATCTCGACACCGACCAGGAGAAGGCGAAGCTCGACGTCGTGCTGCTCGAGGGATTTCGCAAGGTCGCCGCCGCGCCCCGCTGCGGCACAAAGCCCGTCACGCTCTAAGTCCTTCCTGACGGCGGCGCCGTGCGGCCGCCGATTCTCTGGATCACCATCGCGTTCGGCACCGGTCTCGCCGTCGGCGTCCGGCTCATCGGGGATGTGGGGACGTGGGTGGTGGGCGTGCCGGTCGTGCTCGGCGCGCTGGTGCTCTCCCGACGTTCCCCCGTGGCTGCCGCGATGGGGATCGCGACCGCGGCGGGGTTGGTCTGGGGTGAAATCGCCGTGCAGCAGCGCGCGGCGAGCTGCGCGGGGATCGGCGAGAAGGGCGAGCTCCGCGCCGCGATCGTGCGGCTGCTCGATCCCACGCCCGCGGGTGGCGGTGTCGTGGATGCTACCGCAATCGGCGGGCC
>Ga0137372_10002996_pt1 | contig 16412 bp, 17 predicted proteins | sample SagtaG_6_FD_104911 | JGI IMG/M metagenome (GOLD analysis project Ga0137372, IMG submission 104911) | Vadose zone soil microbial communities from Sagehorn Ranch, Mendocino, California, USA - Sage1_R_60_16 metaG | ecosystem: Environmental > Terrestrial > Soil > Vadose zone | place: USA...
AAGCGACCAAGGCATGCGCCGCCATGGCCGTAGCCATGACCATGCGCAGTCCGTACTGCGTCGCGTACTTCAATCCCTGGGTGCAAGCGATGGGCTTGGATGACAACGGCATGGTCGAGCTCGGCGCCGCCGTGATGCACTACGTGTCGGTCAACACGATTGCGCACGGCATGATGCTCGAGCCGCCGTTCGTGGACGTCCGCGCCAGCGACTTTCAACCCGGCGGCCGGCTAATCAACTCGCCCGGGCCAGGCGCGCCCCCGCCGCCAACCTAGCCGTAACGCGCAGTAATCACGACTACAGAACTCCCGAACAACCTGCCGTAGTGTGGACATAGCAACACTGCCGGTGGAGGACGCACGTATGAAGCGCGCGGCTACTGGATCATCGATCGCGTTCGCGGCATTCGTGATCGCGTTAGTGTTTGCGGCGGGGCTGGGAACTGCAGATGTTGCGGCCGCGAAGCACCCAAAGCCCACGCCGACACCAACACCCTCGGGCGTGAACGCTCAGGCAGTGTGCACACTCGATGTTGGCAAACGCTTTTGCCTACCAGCTCAACAAATCGCTGGAAAGAGCGGCGGACAGGTTGCCGGCGGCGGCTTTACCTTCGACAACTTCGGCGGCAACCCGCTCGCTGTGCCGTGGACCATCTACAATGGACCAGATCCAGCCAATCTGAGCATCATCGCGCAACAAACGACCTCGTACTTCCACGAGATATTCACGCTTCCGATTAGCTCGTATTTCAAGACCTGCATCGACAACAATACGACTGTTGTTATTTCGTATCAGATGCAGCAATCGGAGACGGTGCTGAACTGACGCGCTGGTGCCTGTGGCGCCGCAACGCCCAGGCACCCGCAAGCGCAACGACGACGACAGCCACGGCGGCGTCCGCACCGTATGGACGGCTCTACGACCCCGCGTTGAAGCGAAGCGACGAAGTCCACCGCGTTGTGTGGCGGCGAGTCTTCGGCGCGATCCCGAGTGGGATGACGGTGGACCACGTCTGCGGTGTGACGCTGTGCCAGCGACCCGACCACCTCGAACTGGTCACGAAGGCCGAGAATACGCGGCGACGCCATCGACGGACCGCACGGCGGCTGCCACGGAATGCATCGTAGCTGCATACCTGCCCAATCTGAGGGCGCCGAAAGTGGCGCCAGGAGGCGGCGGCTCGCCGCGGCTCGTCGCCGCGCGCGCTTGCAAGCGCACTGTTCGATCCGTGACTACGACCTCGTCGGCAACATCATTTAGCCGGAAGCGGTTGGCATTGAGACAGCCAGGACTAGACTGACGACGCGCTCGACCGCCGCAAGGTATCGAGGTCCGGGCGTTTAGTCGAACAAACTGGTCTTTCGCGACAGGAGCAACAAATGCCGCTCAAGACGCTTGCCCCAACCGATCCGCCGGCCGCCTTCGATGTCCAGGATTCGACCCTCAGCCATGATGTTCTGGGTAGGTACGTGTGCAACACGCGTCAGGAGGTGGAGGATGCGCAAGCCAACGGCGGCTACCCCTTCGACGCTGTGGTGATTGGCGGGGGCATGTTCGGCGCCTACTGCGCCGAGCGGCTGTATCGCCACGGAAACAAGCTAGCGCTCCGAATCCTATTGATTGACGCTGGTGCATACCTGCTTGCGACGCATATTCAGAACCTGCCACGGCGGCTGGGCGGCCGAATCGGTGGTGCCGACAGCCTCAGGCAGACTGACAATGGAACGCAAAACGTCATCTGGGGCATGCCGTGGCTCAGCAACGTAGGTTTCCCCGGCCTGGCGTACTGCGTTGGTGGTCGCTCACTGTTCTGGGGCGGCTGGTCGCCACGGCTCACTGCTGACGATCTGGTCAATTGGCCGGCCGACGTGCGTGACTACCTCAAGCTGCCACGCGGCCGAGCGGCGTACGACATCACCGAGCGCGAGATTGGCGTCCAGCCGAGCACTGATTACATCGTCAAAGCCTCGCTGTATCACAAGCTGAACGCCGCGTTCGATCGGGCGCGCGTCGATCCGGCCCTCAAGGGTGTCATAACGGAGGTCAAAGAGGCGCCCCTCGCCGTGCAGGGCTCGTCGCCACAATCCGGAGTGTTTCCGTTCGACAAATTCAGCAGCGCTCCGTTCGCAATTGACGTCATCAGGGATGACGTCGGGCGCAACACAAGCCATGGTGATGTGACTCGACGGATCTTCTTACTACCCCGTACCCAGGTGTTGGGGCTCGGGCTCCAAGGTGGCGCGGTAACGAGCCTCGAGCTGGTGTCGAACGCCGAGCGGAAGCCACTCGCTATCCATCCATCGTGCGCCGTCGTCCTGGCAAATGGGACCATCGAGGCGAGCCGACTTGCGCTGAATTCGTTGGGCAGTGGATCGGTGCAGTTCGGGCGCCGGCGGCTTGGCAACTTGATGGCCCACACCCGCAGCAACATCACAGTGCGCATCAAGCGTTCAGCCCTTGGGCTGCCGCCGAGGCCACGCGACCTCGAGACCACCGCTCACATCGTTCGTGGGCAAGCCTTCGGACGTCGCTTCCACATGCAGGTAACCGCTGCTGCCATCGGCGGCCCGGATCCTGAGCAGAACATGTGGAGCATGGTCCCAGACATCGAGTTGCTCGACAACATGCTCGCGAACCAGGACAGCAATTGGATCGCGATCACCTTTCGATGCATTGGTGAGATGGAGGACCAGCGCACCCTGGTTCCCGATCCCAATCGAAGCTGGATCGACCAGAGCTTCGAAACCGACCGCTGGGGGATCACACGCGCCTATGTGAACCTGGTCGCCACGAAGACGGACAAGGATGTCTGGGGCGCGATGGACAACGCGGCGTTTACGCTCGCCGCAAAAATGGCAAAAGCTCCGGCGAACATCGAGTACTGGGACGGTAACCAATGGCTGAAACAACGACCCGTTACTGGGGATCCGGGCACTAATTTCTGGAACGACAAACTTGGCACTACCCATCACGAAGCCGGGCCGCTCTTCATGGGCGACCCGGGGGCATCGATAACCGATACCTTCGGAAGGTTCCACGGCGTCCAGAACGCGTACGTCGCTGGGCCTGCACTCTTTCCCACTCTAGGCTCGGCCAATCCTTCGCTCACCGCGCTCTCCATGACCAGGCGCACTGTCGACAAGATCGTGATGCAAGCGAGTCCGAGTTTCGACCCCGCCTTCACGCGACTGTCGCTGGATCCGCAGGATTGGACGATCGTACGGCGCCCGGCCAACTCTAACGCAAGCTTGCGACATTACGGTGAGCTGCTCGAGACGTTCGACGGCTATGGCTTGTACTGGTACACCAAGCAGCCATTTGGCAACTTTGTGCTCCGACTACAGTGGCGGGTTGGAAGACGAGATGACAATTCGGGTGTGTTCATACGAATACCACGATGGGATGTGGCCAATGCGCTCGACGCCGCGGATGCTCAGGGCCACGAAGTCCAGATCGACGAACGCGGCTACGACTCCAACACGAATACAGAGGGACATCCGCTAAAGCGGACCGGTGCAATCTACGATCTACAGGCACCTTCGAGCTTCCCCTCCGCGCCGATCGGTGAGTGGAATCAGTATGAGATCGAGGCAAACGGGCCACGCATCAAAGTCACGCTGAACGGACAGCTCATCAACGAGTACCAGACCAACCGTCAATTGGCCGGCTATATTGCGCTCCAGGCACATCACTACACATCTCGTGTGCAGTTCCGCGCACTGGAGATTCGCGAACTACTGTGAGCTTGAGGATCGACGCTCGCTGATGTCGCCCCAGCCCGCGACGAGGATCAGATGAACCGGGTAATGCTCAGATGTCGGTTCATTGCCGCTCCATGCGCTGGCTTCTAATTTCAGAACTCTGGACTTTGACTTTGATGTCAAGATTCAGAATTTAGAGTGTGTTTGGTATTGACAGACGAGGCGATTGCCGGTAGCGTGGAGAGTGTCACTCAGCCGCCGGGCCTGCGCTGGCTGAGCAGCCGCGGCTGAACCACATTCCTCCGCCTGGCATCCTGTTCGGCCGCGGGTTGCGCCTACTCCAGGAAGCGGAGAGCGGGCGTTACGCCATCTTTCTGGGGCCTGTGGCGCTGTTCGAGTGGACGCAGGATGACCGCGCCACGCGGCGGCTGGTGGTGGCCCAACTGGTCAATGCCAAGTTGGCGACACGTGTGGAGGTAGCTCACGTCTTTGGGCTGCACGTCAATACGGTCAGCCGCACCGCGCAACATGTGGCAGCCGAGGGAGTCACCGCCAGCGTGGGGCGCAAACGAGGTCCGCATGGACCACGCAAAGTGACCGCAGTGGTGATGGCCGAATTACGTCGGGCGGTGGCGAACGGACTGACCGAGCGCGCGGCGCAACGCCAGTTGGAACAAGGCTTGAAGATCAGGCTCTCACAACCACAGGTCCACCGCGTCATGCACCGGCTCAAGCAGGAGCTTGCCAACCAACCGGTGCTGGAGCTGTTGCCAGTAGCTGTGGACCAAGGCGAGGCAGTCGCAGACGCGGTTTCCGATCAGCCGGAGTTCCTTGCGCTGGAGCCTGCGGAGGCATCGGAGCAACGGGAGGAAGCATCGGTGGAGCCCACGCCTCTCGCGCTGGTGGCTGGGCAATCGATGCCGAGTCGCTATCTGGGATTGACGCTGTTCTACCCGGCGCTGCAGGTGGTGGGCTTACTCGACCTGGCGGCGCACGTCTACCAGTTGGCCGGCATGGTGCGCTTTGGAGTCCAGCAGGTCTTCACCGAATTGTTTTGTCTGGCGTTGTTGCAAGAGCCGAGCGTTGAGCGCGTGAAACACGTGCTGCGCAGTGATCTCGGGGCGGTCATGGGCAGTGGCCAGGCGGCCTGCGTAAAAACGCTGCGTCGCAAGCTGGACGAGCTCAGCCAGCAGCGCCAGGCGGTCCAGCTGGGAACACTGCTCGCTCGCCATTGGCTCGAAGTCGGCCTGTTGAATGCGAGCTACCTGTACGTCGACGGTTACGTCAAGGTCTACAACGGCACACGGCTGGTGCCTGAGGTGTGGAATTCGCACCGACGGATGCCACTGCCAGGCATCGTGCAGTATTTCGTCAACGATCTGCGCGGCCGGCCATTGCTGGTGGTGACCGAGGAGGTCCGCGGCAATCTGGCCAAGAGCCTGCCGAGCGTGATCGCCGCGGTGCGGAAGGTCGTCGGCAATCAGCGCTTCACGGTGATCTTCGATCGGGGTGGCTATGACGGCCAGCTGTTTACGTGGCTGGTCGAGCAGGGACTGGACTTCATCACCTACCAGCGTGGCGAAGTGCACCTGGATGACCACCAGTTTGGGCGGCGTGAGGTGCGCTGGGACGGCCAGCGGGTTCGCTTCTCCATCGCCGAAGACGCCATCAACGTGGGCGACTCTGGCCCATGGCGACGCATCGTGATCCGGACGCCGGGCCATCAGCGGCCGATCTTGACCAGCCTGGATGCAGAGGAGATCCCTCGTGCGCGAGTGGCTGCGCTGATGCTGACGCGCTGGCGCCAGGAGAACTTCTTCAAGTACGCGCGTGCTCACCTGGGGCTGGATGTGTTGGCGACCTATGCTGCCGAAACGGCGGTGGACCATGAGGTACCGAACCCAGCCGTAAAGGCATCTACCGCTCGGCTGAAACGTCTGCGAAACGTGGCCCAGAAACTTCGGGCCGCGTTAGGCCGGGCTGCGACTACGGAGCGACCCAACAGCAAGGCCAGACGGACTCCGCACGTAGCGCCGACCACGCGTGCTGCACTGATTAGCCAGCTGCAGACGCTCGAGGTGCAGATCGAGGAGACCAGATCGCAGCTGCGGAGCGTGCCAGCTCGTGTTCCGCTGAGCAGTTTGGGGCCACTGCCCCAGGTACCCCAATTGGAACGCAAGCTGATCGCCGATGTGGTCAAGATCGCTGCCTACAATGCCCAGTCCTGGCTCGCCGATCGTCTGGCCCGCCACTACGCGAACACGAATGATTTGCACGATCTGCTGCGTTCATTTGCGCAGCTCTCGGGCACGCTCATCCGCCAATCAGATGGTCGACTGCGGGTCTGCTTGGAGCCGCCAGATCTGCCGCTCCAGCGCCGCGCCCTGGCTGGTCTGTGCGCCGACCTGAATCTGGGTTGGCCGGTGTTTCCCGGCACTGATATCCCGCTGCACTACGCGGTAGCCGACGGCAAGCCAACCGCTAGACGACACGCGAATGATTGGGGCCAGTCATGAGCCAGACCAACCGGAGTGACGCTCCGCTCTTTCGGGTCCGCAATCACCACTCGGCCACATCCGGCCCACCACCGCACATCGATGACCTCCGACCCATGTACCTCGGCTATTTTGAGAACCAGCAGGGAGAACAGGCCGTTTTCGTCTACGACCGCGACTCCAACCAGGCCGTCCTCTATCTGGGCGATGCTGGCTGGGAGACCTCGCATACCGTGGTCGATGGTGCGGTGCCCGATCTGGTCCTCTCCGAGATCGAGCGGCTGTGGGTACACGCGTGTTGGCAAGCCGCCACTGCGCACCGCGAGGAGGTGTGAAGATGATCGACAACCCCGGGAGGGTTGCCAGCCTGATAGAGCAAATGCACAGCCACCTGCCACTTCCAGCGTTTCCGACGAAGGAGCTCGTCCGAACACTTCGACGCCGCCGAGTGAAGGCCAGCGTCGATCGTGCTCTCTCAATCAAGCGCGTGTTCTACGCTGGTGACGAGGGCGGGATCGTTTGTGACGTGACACCGAGCCAGGGAGCAAAAGAGGTCTTCATCGTCTCGCTGACACACCTGCGGATTGCTCCGCATCACCCACTCTTCGCTCCGATACTGGCTTATCAGCTTCACCGGGTCAAAAGCCTCGCCGCCGCGGGACCCTAAGGCGATCTCATGCAGCCTATTCTCGTCGCCAACCCACTATTTGAGCAGCCCACATCAGAGCCCGGAGTCCAGAGTTCTGAATTTAAGACAGGCCTGACCACTCCTGGATTACTACCAGAAGGCCGACGACGAAAAGGATCATCCCAAATACTGGTATCAACTCCGCGTCGCCAAGGACGATTGGCCAGCGCTGCCCATTGAGCAGCGACGGGACCAATGAACCACCCATGAGGAGCACGCCGACAATAACGGACGTCCAAGCCCAGGCCATAGTTCGGCTCCGCCGACGCCATTCCTGCTCACCCCGTTCGCTCTGATCCTTTGATTGGCGCTGACTGTCATCCGACATCACGTCGCGTGGTTGACTCCGAGTCGCTTCGCAACGGGTCGGTGCCGCCACGCCCGACGGCCACCTCAGTCATCGTTGCCCTCTTCTTCGTCCTGGCCGGGCGCTTGCGTCTTGAGCACGCTGCCAGTGGCGGCATCGATCTCGACGTCTTGCGAGACTCCTCCACGCTGTGGAGACACCGTCACCTCGTAGACCACGGTATTGTTGTCGCGTTCCAATCGCGTGCGCTCGACCGTCCCGTGCAACTTGGCGAGCGCCGCTGCCTGGGCCTGCTCGTGGGTGAGCGTCGCCTGCTGGGCGAGCTGCGCCTGGTCTGTCCCACCCGCGGCGCGCTCCTGATCACGTGCGCCGGCCAATATCAGAGTCCCCGCAGGCCGTTGCAGCGACGAGCAGGAGGGTGAACGCTAGCAGCAATTGTTTTCCGAAGTTGGGCCATTTGAAGTGCCTCCCGTGCGGGTGGCCGTGGCGAAAACGGAGTTCTCATTCTCGTCGACCGTACGCCCGATGCCTCGACGCTGATATGGCTCATCAAGGCAAAAACGGACTAGAAATGAGCCATCGTTGATGTCCGCGAAATGCAATTGCCGCCCAACCCCGCACGCCCCCTCCAGATAATCGATGCACGACTTGCCGATCCACGGCCGGCCCTTTGCGTGGGCGCTCGCGACTTGCCTGGGTGGCGGCCGGCATACTCGATTGCGCAATCGTTCCGAGTTAGTTCGGGGCGGTCTCAGAAATGGCCCTTTCTTGGCCCCTTGCGATGCTAATGAGGCATTCCTTTTGCGCGTGAGGCCGGCTTAGCGTGTGAGGTAAGAAGCTCAACCGGATGAGAAACCAATGTCCCTGCTCAAAAAACTCTCCGTCTGGGCAATGGTCGCTTTGGCCGCCTGTGTCCTGGCGTTGTGCTGGGCGTCCGCAGCTCTCGCGCAAGTCGGCGACGGTGACGGCTTCGATGGTGACGAACTGCTGACGCTGCCCGTCCTGCTGCTCTGGGTTGGTGTGCTCGCCATCGCAGCTTGGAGTGTCTACCGGCGTATGTCGTCCAGATCGCAGAAGTAGGCCTCGACGAACGCACCATGACTTGTTTTCCGCCTACGCAGGACGGTCAGTATCGGGGCCGCGCTCGTGCTGAGGCCGAGCGCCGTGCTGGCCGCGAGCGCGCAGGGGCTGGGTTCGCGCTCGGCTCGCATTCCGCCTTCAAGCCGATGTTTGACGGCAGCGTCATGCGCATGGGTGACCCGGTGCTCCTCGATTACGAAGTGCCTGGGGTCATGGCTGGACTGTTTGGGCGGCTCCGGTCTGCGGGCGTCGAGGTGACCGCCATCCACCAACACCACCTCGGCGAGGAGCCGCGGCTGTTCTATATGCATTTCTGGGCAAACGACGAGCTTGTGAGGCTTGCAATGCCGTTGCGAGCGGCGCTCGATCTCAGGAACTCGTCGACACCAGTGGCGGTCGCCGCGAACAAGTGAAGCGAGCTCGTATCGACTGTGTGAGCACGCGGTGGAGACGGTGGTGACAGCAACTGAGCCGCGCGAGCCAGCCGCGGGAGCGACCGCCGTGGCCGGGCAACTGACGTCTTTCGTGCTCTATTTCCTGAAACTGGGCACGATTGGCCTTGGCGGTCCGGTCGCGCTGGTTGGGTTCATGCACCGCGACCTGGTCGAGCGGCGGCGCGTGGTGGCTGAGGACACCTATCGCCTCGCGCTGGCTTTCGCCCAGATCATGCCTGGCCCGCTGGCCGCGCAGTGCGCGATAGCCCTTGGCTATTTCGAGCAAGGCGTGCTCGGAGCAACGCTCGTCGGACTTGCCTTCGTGCTGCCGTCGTTCCTGATGGTGCTAGCGATATCGATGGCTTATGTTGCCTTTGGCGGCCTGTGGTGGATGCAGGCGCTGTTCTATGGGATTGGCGCCGCGGTGATCGCCATCATCGCCATTGCCGCGTACAAGCTAGCGCGCACCACGAACAAACGCGACCCGCTGTTGTGGGGCATCTTTGCAGTCCTGGCCGTCGTGACCGTGCTGACGAAGGCTGAGCTGGCGGTCTTCTTCATCATTGCCGGTGTAGTGGTTCTGGTGATCAAGGCTCCGCCAAGCTGGCTCAGGCAGCACCTGCAGGGACTGGCGCGCGGGGCGCACATGTTCTTCGCTGTCCCGATGCTGCAGCTCGCACCCGCCGCGTCCGACGCCAGCAGCATCGTCCTGCTGGAAATCTTGCTGTTCTTCACCAAGGCTGGTGCTTTCGTCTTTGGCAGCGGCCTGGCCGTGGTGCCGTTCCTGTATGAGGGCGTGGTTCAGGACTTCCACTGGCTCAACGAGCGCCAGTTCACCGACGCAGTGGCGGTGGCCATGATCACGCCAGGGCCGGTTGTGATCACTGTCGCGTTCATCGGCTTCCTGGTCGCCGGATTCGCCGGCGCGACACTGGCCGCGATCGGCATCTTCTTGCCGGTCTATGTTCCTGTCCTGGTCTTCTCGCCCTGGTTCAAGCGGCACCGCGACAATGCCCAGCTCAGGGCCTTCGTCCAGGGAGCCACCGCGGCAGCCACCGGAGCTATCACCGGGTCGGTCTTCATCCTGGGGCAGCGGGCCATCTTCGATGTGCCGACCGCGACCCTCGGGCTGCTGAGCCTAGGCGTGCTCTGGCGTTTCAAGCTGCACGAGCCGATCGTCGTCGGCGCGGCTGGTCTGGCAGGCCTGATCCTCTGGCAGCTGGTGCGTAGCGGAGGCCAGGCGTGACGACCCACACGACGAGATCGGCAAGCGCGCGACAGCGCCGAATTTCCGAACAGACCGCGCACGTGGAGGCAGCATGCCGAGTGCAACTCCGTCGTCGGGCTCTATGGGCTGGCACTGGGGCGCTGGTCCTCGTACTCGTCATCGCGGCCGTGGTGCTACTGGTCCCGCGGCCTACTGCTGCCCAGGGACATCAGGTGCCGACCGAGGGCAACCGCCAGCACGTGGATCAGGGCACCGACGTGCTGTACCGAAACCGACCACCGTCGTCTGGCAATCACTACCCGACGCCCGCCGGCTACGGTGTTTTCACGCGCGACATCGCGGGCGGCAACCTGGTTCACACGCTCGAGCACGGGGGCATCATCGTGTACTACCGGCCCGATCTGTGCGACCAGGCCTGCGTCGGCCAGCTACAGCTGGCGTACAGCAGCGCGCCGAAGAGCCAGCGGTACGGGGTCGTGAAGATGACGCTGGCGCCATGGTTGGACATGGACCAGGCCGTCACGGCTGCGGCTTGGGGTTGGATCGACGGAATGGACCAGCCGGACGTTCAGCGGATCCTGGCCTTTTATCGCGAGCACGTTGACCGCGGGCCCGAAGACGCTTTGTAGGCTGAGGCAGTCGTGTTGTGAGCGTTGCGGAACCTTGCTTCGCCAGATGTCTGAAGGTGTTCTTGGCGTGGTGACAATCTAAGGCCATGGCCACGACTTCGAGCCGAGTCCCAGAGACCCGCGTTCCGACTCAGGACGACCTCCCGCCAGCAGCCGACGTGCGGCCGAGCAAGCGATCCGGGAGTCACGGCCGCGAGCTGGTGCTGCTGAAGTGGCTCAGCACGCTCGTGCCTGGCTTTACCGTCCTTGCCTACGAGACTGTGCGTTTCGAGACGCTCGAACACCTGCTTCCGGGTATCCCACCTGTCGTCGGCAACATCGTCGTCGCCGTACTGCTGCTGCTGCTGACCTACGCCTTTGCCTCGTTCGTGTTCCGCGTCGTCGAGCGTGTCCAGGACGACGCCGTGCGCCGTGGGCGAGAAGTTGCTGCCTTGAATGCTGTCATTGACGAGCGCGCGCGCCTGAGCCGCGAGCTCCATGACGGCCTGGCCCAGTTGGTCGCATTCTTGTTGGTGCGGTTAGACACCGTCGCCGGCCTGGTGGAGTCGGACCGTCGGCCCGAAGCAGCGGCCGAGATCGAGAAGTTGCGGCGGGTTGCGGACGACCTGTACGTGGACGTCCGCGAGGCAATCGCGGGCCTGCGTAGCCAGGTGGCCGAGCGGGGGCTCGTGCCCGCCCTGCGGGACTATCTGGACGAATTCGAAGAGCGCCACGGCATCACAGTCGTCCTGGACGCGGCGAAGACACCTGTGCGGGCGCCCGATCTGGTTGGCATGCACGTGTTCAGGATCGTGCAGGAGGCGCTGTCGAATGTCCGGAAACATGCCGAGGCGCATCACGCCTGGGTGACTGTGCGATCCACACCGCGGCGGCTCACCATTGAGATTGGCGACGATGGGGTGGGCTTTGAGCCAACAACCGACCTTCGTTCGACGCCAGGCTCGCTCGGATTGACCAGCATGCGCGAGAGAGCCGAGGCGCTTGGCGGAGCGCTGCGCGTGGAAAGCGCGCCAGGCACTGGCACCCGAGTCCTGGTGAGCGTGCCGCTCGAGTCCGATCACGAAATCCTGAAGGAGGAGCCCGGCCACGATGTGGCGTCTATTGCTGGTTGACGATCACGCCCTCTTCCGCGAGGGGCTGGAGGGGCTGCTTGCTTATCAGGACGACTTCAAGGTAGTAGGCCAAGCCGAGGACGCCCAAGGCGCGTTGGCACTGGCGCAAGAGGTTCGCCCCGACGTTGTGCTCATGGACGTTGACCTGCCGGGCGACGACGGGATAAGCGCGACGCGACGGATCAAGGCCGCGGTACCGGACGCCACAGTCGTAATGCTCACCGCGTACGACGACAGCGACCGGCTGCTGCAAGCTCTCAAGGCGGGCGCACAGGGCTACCTGCTCAAAAACATCCGATCAACCGAACTGCTCGACCAGCTACGCGGCCTTGCCGCGGGTGAAGCGCCCATCTCGCGGCGAATCGCGACTCGAATGCTGGAAGAGCTCAGGCGCGGGCAGGACGCAGAGGGCACCGAGCCTGACGCAAAGATGAGTGTCCGCGAGCTGGAAGTCCTCGAGTTGGTCGCCGCGCGGCTTCAAAACAAGCAGATTGCCGAGCGGCTCGTCATCAGCGAGCACACCGTCAAGAATCACCTGAAGAACATCCTGTCCAAACTGCAGCTGCGCAGTCGCCGACAAGCCGCGGCGTACGGCCTGGCGCGCGGATGGGTGCGTCCACACGGGCCATAGAAAATGCACCGAGCCACGCGTCTCCTTCCCGACTCGGCCAAAGTCAACCGCCGCCATGGTGCGACAGTCTCCGAGCCCCAGGAAGGGTTCACGTCCGCAACCGGAGCATCGCGAGGCGTGTTCGACCGTACGTCGAACCTGTTCAGTCGCTTCCGGGCCAGAATGGCATTCAGGGACAAACTCATCGGTGGTGTGCCGAAGGACCCCCGGCTGATCGAAGGTTGGCTGCGTGCGCGCGCTGGTCTCGAGGTCGCCCAAGAGATTCGGCAGGCGATGCTGCGTACGCTCGGCGAGCTCGGAGTCGAGGTCCAGGAGGACATGACGTTCGAGCAGCTGGAGCAGGCCTCGGCCGCGCTTGCCGCCCGCAAACAGACGACGGGCTTCAAGGTGGGCGAGCACGGTCTCTATGTCGAGGCTCGGCAGGTCAAGGCGATGCTGAAAGAAAGCACCAACGTCCTGTTTGGCGGCGAACGCTGGGGCTCCACGCGCAAAGGGCCCAGGTCGTTCGTCGCTGAGCGTGTGTTCGTTGAACCTGACAAGCTGTGGGTGGGTGTGGACGAGCCCAGCGGTGTTGAGCTGATGATCGGCCATCTATGGGGACCGACCGGCCCGCGCAGCACCCTCGGCTATCACGAGTACGTCGAGCGGCCCGCCCTCGAGTTCACGGTAATGGCTGTTCGCGACGCGCTGACGCCAGAGCAGTGGGCAGACATCTGGGTGCATGCCCAGGAAAATGGCTTTGGCGCGCTGCGCTCGCAGGGCTTCGGACGCTTCTATCTAGACCAATGGGAACTTGATCCATAGCCGCATCTCAATCCCATGCGCCCCCGGCCGTTCCGGGGCGCCCGACAACCCATCACTGCGCCGCGCTGCACGGCTCGAGCCTACGCATCCCGAGCGGCTGTCGGGGGCCTCGAGGAGGGGCCCCCGGCGGTTGGCCGCCCAGAGTCTTGAAATAGCCCTTTTCTGGCCCGCGGGTGCCACGACGGGCTATGGAATGTCTTCACGATTGCACCTATGGTCGAAGCTCGCATCGAGGCCAGGGAATACCGGGTGGGCGAATCCACGCCACGCTGGCGGCTGCTGCTCGTTGACGATCACGCCCTGTTCCGTGAGGGGCTAGCAAGCCTGTTCGCCTACGAGGCGGACCTCGAGGTTGTGGGCCAGGCGGGCGACGGCGACAGCGCGCTTGCTCAGGTAAGGCAACTGCGGCCCGACATCGTCCTGATGGACATCGACCTGCCGGGGGCCGACGGAATCGTTGTGACGCGGCAACTGAAGGCGGAGTTCCCGGAGACCGTCGTTGCAATGCTGACGGTGCACGATGCAACCGACAAGCTCATCGAGGCCGTCAAAGCGGGCGCACAGGGATACCTGGTCAAAAGCATCCGTAGCGTGGAGTTGCTCGATCAGTTGCGCGGGCTCACACGCGGCGAAGCAGCGATCAGCCGACGCATGGCGGCGCGAATTCTGGAGGAGTTTCGTCGCGCGCCTGAGGACCCCCTCGAAGCCGACAAGCCTGAGCAACAACTCACGCCGCGCGAGCTCGAAGTACTGGAGTTGGTGGCGACCAGGCTACCGAACAAGGAGATAGCCGCGCGCCTGGTAATCAGCGAGCACACGGTCAAGAACCACATCAAGAACATCCTGGCCAAACTGCATCTGCGCAGCCGTCGCGAGGCAGCCGAATATGGCGCTTCTAAAGGGTGGCTGCGCGCGAGCGATGCGTCCGAGAGCGAGCAGGTCGACTAGCGACTCAGTTTCAGGGCTAGCTCTTCAAATAGCCCTTTTCTAGCCCCTGAAGAGGGTGTCGGGCGATCGCGAGGGGACCTACCGTGAGGAGAGCGAGCCGATGTTAGCCGTTCGGCACATCGTGTTGTCCGCAGTCGATCCGGGAGGGGTTGAGCAAAGTCACGCTGCGACATCGAAGCATTGCCTTGCGCCGGCTGCATACATCACGCAAGCCGGTTGGAAGGCGTTGTCGGTTCCGTAACTAGCCTGCGCGCCCCGTGAGCGCTAGGAGAGGTCCAGATGCCAGAAGGTAGTGGTCCGGCCGGTTCAGAGCCGACCGATTCGACCAGTGGCGAGCAATTGAAGCCGCTCGCGACCCGTCGCGACTTCCTGGTCGGGGCGGGTGCCGGCGCGGTCGCCGTGGGCGTGGTTGCCGGAGCGGGTGTGGCCGTCACCCGAACTCAAACAGTCACCCAACCCGGGCCGGCGGTGCAGACTGCTCCAAGCGGCCCGGCCGTGGTCGTACCTGCTCCGCCCCAGCAGGTGCAGCCTGCCCCGCAAGCGCCGGCGCCACAACAGGCACCTGCGCAGGCGCAATTGCCGGCCAGCATGCGCCGTGTCAGCCTGCTGATCGACGGGGTCAAGCACGACGTAACGGTCGACGTCCGTGAGAGCCTGTGGGAGACGATGACGCGAGGGCTCGGGATGGCGTCGTCCAACCTGGGGTGCGATCGTGCGCAATGCGGCGCGTGCAGTGTCGTGGTCGATGGTCGTGCGGCAAACAGTTGCTCGATCCTCAGCGCACGGCTCGGTCGGGGGCAGCAAATCCTGACCGTCGCGGGACTTGCCAGAGGCACCGGCGTGGCGGGACTGCACCCGATTCAGCGCGCCTTCTGGGAGGACGGTGGCTTCCAGTGTGGCATTTGCACGCGTGGCTTCATCATGTCCACCTACGCGCTGCTGCAGGCCAATCCCAATCCGACCGACGACGAGATTGCGGAAGCGCTGTCGGGCAATGTCTGCCGCTGCGTTGAGTACGTCAAAATTTTCACGGCCGTGAGGACTGCCGCTGCTGAGATGCGCGGTGAGCAGATCACCCACCTTGCTCCGTCGAGTGTGTTTCCTTCGTCGCAGCTGCGCCAGCACAGGCGGCTGCCGCTGGTGCGGCGGTCGCGGGCACCTCGAAGCAGTTCGAATTCGCAACCCCGTTCGCCACGATCGAGGAGTTCGAGCCATGGGCTGGGCCGGTCAAGCAGAAGGACGGAATTCTCGAAGTCACCGGTAGTGAGCGCACCGTCACGGTCAAGTGGGATCCGGCCAAGATCGACGAGGCCCTGGCCGGCCGACGCTTGGAGGCCCCGCGTGAAGCACTTGTTCGCTTTGCTGGCGATCGTCTTCCTGGCTCTGAACGCCCTGGTCGGCTTCCTCTTCGTCCGCGAAGCGCTGACCGACAAGATGGCCCACAAGGGCTTCATCCTGCAGTCACTCCCGCTCCTCGGCGGCGCTGCGCTGATCCTCTTCTGCTTGCCGTTGCTCTGGCAAGCCGTGCGGTTGCTGACCGTGCGGCCAGCGGCGACGTAGTCAGAGCTGCGCCGTGCCACAACTTCCGCCCTTCCCGTCCGTGTTCCCGGTGTGGTGGGTAGCCGGCACTGCGGCGGTGGGCGCTGTAGCAAGCTTCCTGGTGCTCCGCTTTGCTTCGCGGCGCATGGGCTTGGCCATCCTGTCGACTGCGCAATCGCTTGCCGCGTCTGTGGTCGTCGGGCTCTCGATCCTGGCCTGGCGGCTCTCCGGCAACACTCCCGAGCTCAACGAGGATCCGATCGGTGCCTTGAGCCCCAACGACTGGCTCTGCCCAGTCGTTACTTACCTGTTCCTAACCGTCTACGGCGCGTTCGGTCTGCCACCGAACATACCCGGTTGGGAGCGGTCGCGGGCTGTACTCACAGGCGTCTCCTTCGCCGTCAATGTGCTCACGATCTGAGGTGCCGTGAAGAAACTGCAAGTCGCGATGCTGAGCCTCTTGATTACTGGCTGCGGCGGTGGTGTCGTTGCAGTACAGCCGACGTCAACGCCTGCGCCTCCAACAGCAACAGTTGTTGTAGCGTCCCCGACCGTCGCCAGCGCTCCGGCAACATCGGTCCCGACTCAGACGCCGGCCATTGCGCGCCCGACCACTACACCCGCGGCACGGGTCGAGAACGTCGACATTCGCGACAACCACTTCATCCCGAGCGAGCTAACGATTCCTGTCGGAACACGTGTGCAATGGGCAAACAATGGCGAGAACATCCATGACGTGGTGGCAAACGACCGTTCCTTCAGCTCGAACAGCCTCTCTACCGGCGCGCGGTTTACGTTCACGTTTCAAACGCGCGG
>Ga0137372_10003000_pt1 | contig 16404 bp, 16 predicted proteins | sample SagtaG_6_FD_104911 | JGI IMG/M metagenome (GOLD analysis project Ga0137372, IMG submission 104911) | Vadose zone soil microbial communities from Sagehorn Ranch, Mendocino, California, USA - Sage1_R_60_16 metaG | ecosystem: Environmental > Terrestrial > Soil > Vadose zone | place: USA...
AGCGCCCATTGAATCTATCGCTGGACGAATTGCGGAAACTGCCAAAGAAAACGCAGACGACCCTGCACACCTGCATTCAGGGCTGGACGTTCTTTGCGCAATGGGGCGGCGTGGCGGTTTCCGACCTGAGCGACCTGTGCCGGCCATTGCCCGAAGCGAAATACCTCGTCTTCCGCACGATGGATGACAAATGGGAGAGGCCGGGGCACGGCTACTACTACGAAGTGATTGATCTGGTGATCGCCCGAAAACCGCAAACGATCCTGGCGTATGAAATGAATCAAGAACCGCTCCCGTTGAACCACGGCGCGCCGCTGCGCCTCCGGGTTGAAAGCCAGTTGGGCTACAAAATGGCGAAGTGGGTTTCCGCCATCGAGTTTGTCGAGAGCTTTGCCGGCATCGGGCAGGGACAGGGCGGCTGGCGTGATGATGTGTTGAATTACTATCCGCTCGATGCGGGCATTTAAGACCGGACCGAAAACAATGAGCGCCGCGATGAGACCAGCAGATAGAATTGTAACGCCTTCGAATCGCGACGGGCTTCCGGCTGATGAAAGAGAGCCGTTGAATGCGTTATTCGCCATCTACCATTCCTTAACCGGGAAGAAATATGCGATGGCGATTACCGGGTTTGTTGGCGTGGCGTATGTAATCCTGCACATGTTGGGCAACTTGCAGGTTTTTGCAGGCCCCGCCAAGCTAAATGCGTATGGGGCGCTCCTTTCATCCCGATTTTCGCCACGGCGATGTTTATCATAACGTGGTGACAGGATTTCACGTATGGTACGTCTCGGCCATCTACGTTGTAGCCATGTTATTCCTGGGGCTGCATCTGTATCACGGCGCCTGGAGCATGTTCCTGTCTGTGGGGATCAACAATCCGACATTCAATGGCCTGATTCGCGGGATCGCCACCTTCTTCACAATCATCCCAAGATAGGTGACGGCTTGGTAAATCTTGAGCGCGCTGCGGCCGTCCTTTCTCTGAGCGGAAGCCATCGTGATTGCGCTCCAAGCGGCGCAGCACTCGCATCCCGGTCTCGGCTAGCGAATTTCGCTGCACGCCAGGCACTCTCAAGAACGTCGTCATGTTTTTGAAATCGCCATCGAGAAAAGAGATTGATTTCGTGTAGCCGTCATTCTCGTGATGCGCGGCATACTGCTTCAGTTCAGCTAACTTGGCTTGCGCTTCCGCTTCGGTGGTCGGGCCTTCAAAGATGGCCCACACTTTGTGCAGGAAACCGCGAAGGAATGACATCTCCGGTTGTGTCCGGAGAACCTCTTGCACCGTCTCTTTCTCTTTTGCAGTGAGCTTCTCGTCAGACTTGAAGAAGAGGTAACGATTCTTCCACAACTCGGCGGCGAGGCGTTTGAGTTTCTCCGCGTAGTACTTGGTTTGCGCCGCTTCACCACGCTCTTTGAGATCACGGCGATGCGCGCGGAACTCATCCTAGACTTTGCGCCAGATATTCTGCAGGATATGAAAATAGTCGAGCTGAATATGGGCCTCCGGGTAGACCGCCTTGATCGCGTTGGCATAGGCCTGCCAATGATCGATGTAAAAGGCTTGCAGATCGAGTCCGAGTTGTTTCATCCGCTCCAGGAAGGGCTTGACGTGTTCCTCATCACGATGAGCGACTTCCTGCGCGGCGACGATCCGGCCATGTTCATCTTTGAGCACAACCATGCAACTCTGTGCGCCGAGCGGAAAGAGTTCATCAAAATGCCCTTGCGTGATCGGCTTTTGTCGGTGGAGTAACTTGACCATTTCGTCCTCGGAGGGCAGGGCGTCAGCGGCTTCATCTACCCAACGATCGATTGCCGATTTGGAAATCGTCACCTGAAACAGGACTTGCATTAGCCAACTGGCTTGGCGCGATCCGAGACCGGCGATGATGCACAAGAAGACGCCGAGCCGCCAAACCACATCGGAGACCTTGCGATAAGTCGAAAGCCCGGCAATCTCCGGCGTGAAATTGACGCGCTGACTTTGTTCGTCATTGTAGTAACCATCGGCAGTCGTGATGCGGTAAATGATCGGCCACGCGAAGCCGGACAGCTCTTGCACATCGAAGGTTCGTTCATTGCTCCAGCCGATCCTGGTACGACGCGGTATCCCGAGCAATTTGTGGTAATCGCGCCGCCGCGTATCGAATTCGATGATGATCCGATTGTTTTCGGCTTTTCCGTGCGGCTTGAGATCGCCGATTTTCTCCAGCACTTCGGTCTCGACCGGGAGTTGAATGATCACCGCTTGTTCCTCCTGACCAATTTTTGGCGCGGAGGATAGCCTGGGATCGAACGCACTCTCAAGCAAATCCGCTCAATTCGCGCAAGTCACTGAAAGGTCGCGGGTTGGGACAATTGCCCGTTAGACGGGTGGGACACACCCTAAAGACTCAGTTCCAATCTCCTGTCTATGTGCCGGCGAAAATCTTTGAACGGCTCTACACTATTGGAGGCAACTGTCAACAGAAAGAGGACTAAGTGGCCAGGAAACACATTCTTCTCTCCATTCACCCAGTACATGCTGAAAAGATATTCAACGGGACGAAAAAGGTAGAATTAAGGCGGCGACGCCCCAACGTAAACAAAGGTGATTGGGTATTGGTTTATGTCTCAACACCTGTGAAGGCATTACTAGGAGCTTTCCAGGTAGATTGCATCATAGAGGATAGGCCGGATCGCCTCTGGCCTATTGTTCGTCAAGATGCAGGCATCACGCGCAAGCAGTTTTATGATTATTATGATGGGACAGATACCGGCTGCGGAATATTCCTAACAAGTACAAGGAAATATCCATCCCCAATAGACCTAAACCATTTAAGAAGAGTCTGGGTAGGCTTTCACCCTCCGCAGAGCTTCCTTTACTTAACCATCGACCAAGTAAAACAGGTGGAATCACTGGGGCAGCGGCTTTATTGACATCAAATACTGTGCTCACTTTGTCACATCTTGCCGCGCCCATTCCAACCAATCATAGAGCGTGTTGCGGTTCATCCCCAGCCGATGAGCCGTAGCCGAATGACTTCCCAAATGAGATCGCTCCATTTCGTAAACCGCCAATACTCCGCGGCATATGTAATCCATGAGTTTTTCACCCTCGCGCAGCCTGGGGAAGCATCCGGCGTTACCCGGCGCGAGCACGGACTTTTGCTCAGCGTCCATCTCACAGCAACCATAGGCGGCCGTGATTATCCGACCGCCGCCGGCTTTGGCAGTGTGACTTGAAGCAAAAGATGGCGTCAGGTGGAAACAAAAGATGGCGCGCCCTTTACCATGAATCAACGACTTACGAGACGCATCCGAAGCCTGGGTGGAAGCATTAAATGGCGGCGAGTAGAAAGTGGAAGCAAAATATGGCGGGGAGTAGAAAAAATGTGAAGAGGGTCATCAAATCTCCTATCTAGCGCAAAATTCTTCGCAATCAGCTCAGCGCTTTGCGTTCCTTCATCACCAACTCAAACCCAAACTGACATCCCTATTTCCGAAGTCTTACGCGCGCTCGGTTGCGTGAAGCGGCTCGTCGCGTCTCCAGCTTGTGAGTTACTGATGCTCGACGATCAACAACTGCGAGATTGGTGTAAGAGACTCGATCTCGGTGAGAAGGCTCAGGTCATGATCCGGCAGATCAGATCATCAGATCCGGCGCGACGCGTGCAGGGCCGGCGCGGTAACGTGCGCGGTTGTTTCCCGAGCCGTAAGATGGGACACACCATCCAATATGAAAGCCTCACCAATGAACTGTCGGCCATCTACCTGATGGAATACCACGAGGATTACATCGAGTACTGGGACCAGCCGCCCTCTTTCACTTTGCGGTACAAAACCAAAGCCAGCGTCAATCACGGCCATCTACATACGCCAGACTTCTTCGTTCTCCGGCGTGACAGTGCCGGATGGGAAGAATGGAAATTGGAAGATGAACTGCCGGCGCTGGCCGAGAAAATGCCGGCTCGATATGCGCGCAGTGAAAACGAAGGATGGTATTGTCCACCAGGTGAAGAGTATGCCCGCCAGTTCGGTTTCTACTATCGCCTCCGTACTTCGGCGGAGATCAACTGGGCGTTGCAGCGAAATCTGCGTTTCCTGGAAGATTACCTGCGCGCTGACGATCAGCGGCGATTGATCAGCGAGCCCGCCAGACTGTCGGTGATTTCGCTCTTGGCCGCCCATCCCGGGATGACGCTGACCGAATTATCGAGTAGAACCAGTGGGACGATGGATGAAATCTATCTGCTGCTAGTCACCAATCAGATCTTCATAGATTTGTGCGCGGCCATGCTGGTCGATCCTGATCAGGTCTACGTTTTTCTCGATCAAGAGACGGCTTTCGCATATTCCCAGATCACCAGGCTTCGCCCTCCATCGCCGGCCGATGGAATGTCGTCTTTTGAATATGCTATGGGAATGGAATTGTCCTGGGATGGTAGGCAGTGGCGAGTCATCAACCTCGGCCAGAGCAAAGTTAGCCTGCTGGACGATCAAGATGGCTGTCGAGAATTGCCGCTGAGCATCTTTGATGAACTCGTCAAGCGAGGCAGTCTGAGAATCATCACCCCAGCTCCACAACTATCCGGACGGGAGAAGGCTTCCGAAATTATCAGACAGGCCGGCCCCGAAGCGCTGCGGGAAGCTACGCGTCGCTATCAAATGATTGAGCCTTATTTGAACGGCTCCCAGCGCCCCGATCAAACGCTCCCTGCGCGTACTCGCCAACGCTGGATGTCGCAGTACCGCACAGCCCAGGTGACGCATGGCGTCGGATTTCTCGGGTTGCTACCCTCAGCCAGGGGCAACCCCAAACCCAGGCTGCCCGAAGCCACGCGCGACCTGATGAACAAGTTCATTGAAGAGAGCTACGAAACGCTCAAACAAAAGGGCAAGTTCGCGGTCTACGGGCAGTACGTGATGGAATGCGAACGCCAATGCGTTCAGGCGGCCAGCTACAAAACCTTCGCCACAGAGATCAACCGTCGTCCGAAGTTTGAACAGACACTTAAGCGCGAAGGCGCGCGGGCCGCTTACGCGCACGAACCGTTCCATTACCAGTTGAGCCCCACAATTCCCCGTCACGGCGATCGTCCGTTCGAGATCGCGCACATCGACCATACCGAGATGGACGTCGAATTGATCTGCATCGAGCCCCGCCGCAATCTCGGACGCCCCTGGGCGACTTTCCTGACCGACGCTTTCTCCAGACGCCTTCTAGCCGTCCTTTTGTTGTACGACCCGCCGAGCTACCGCTCCAATATGATGATCTTGCGTGAGTGTGTGCGCCGCCATCATCGCTTCCCGCAAACCATCGTCGTCGACGGCGGAAAAGATTTCCACTCCCTCTACTTCGACTCGCTGCTGGCGGCGCAGGAGTGCGCGAAGAGGATCAGACCTGGCGGGAAATCACGCTTCGGGTCTGTCATTGAGCGACTCTTTGGCGTCTCCGATCAGCAATTCGTTCATAACTTGCAAGGCAATACGCAGATCACGAAGAAAGTTCGGCAGGTCACCAAGTCGGTCGCGCCGCAGACGCAGGCGGTCTGGACATTGCCGTTACTTTACGAACGGCTGTGCGAATGGGCCTATGAGGTCTACGACACGAGCCTTCATGGGAGGCTGGAACAGACTCCACGCGAGGCGTTCGAGAGTGGAATGCGAGCGGCCGGAGACCGGTTGCACCGGATGATCCGGTATGACGAGGCCTTCCGGCTGCTCACGCTACCGACTACTCGCAGCGGCGTGGCCAGGGTGATTCCGAATAACGGCGTCAAAATCAACAATCGGTATTATTGGTCGAACGCCTTTCGGAACGCTGAATTGGGGAATACGAGCGTCCCGGTGCGTTACGATCCGTATGACGCCGGCCAAGCTTTCGCCTTTGTTAAAGGGGTTTGGGTGACCTGCCACTCGGAGCATTATCACGTTTTCCGGGGACGAACCGAACGGGAGATCATGCTGGCGAGCAGCGAGTTGCGGAAGCGGCAAAGCCGCGGCGGCGCCGTCTTCAAAGCCTCGGCGAAAAAGCTGGCCGCCTTCCTCACCGACGTGGAAGCGCAAGAGACGCTCCTCCTTCAACGGTTGCGTGATATCGAGACGAAGAAGGTCTTATTTGCGATTGACGGGAATCCACTTCACTGGCGCGACCAGCGCTCTGCTGGCGAGAGCGCCGCAGATTGTTCTCCGTCTGGCTCTGAAGAAGCGCCGCCGGCGATGGATCATCATCATCAACCTCTCCAACTCGACGAACCCGAACTCTATTCCGAATATTGAAAATGGCCACCAAATCAAAACCGAGGCGAACATCAGCCGAGCTATTGGCCGACTTCAAGCAGTACACGATGGCTCATCCAAAGTTGACGGCCATGCACGATCAAGTCTTGCGGGCGATCCGTGAGCCGGCGGGCGCTTCATTGATCTTCATTCTGGGGCCGACGGGAGTCGGCAAGACCACACTCGTTTCCCGGCTGATGCGACAGATCACCTCTGACCTGCTGCCGGAACTCGAGCGGGATCGGGAAAGGTTGGCCGTCGCCGGAATCGAGGCTGAAGCGCCGACACATGGTAACTATGACTTCAAGCAACATTTCAAGCGCTCCTTGAAAGCGCTGGGCGAGGTTCTGATCGAGTACAGACTCGATTTGACTTGGCAGCTTCTTGAAGCCCGCCAAAAGGGGAGCATCATCATCAACGCCAAGACCAACGCCGGCGCTTTGCGTAGCTCGTTGGAAGACTCGCTCAAACGCCGTCGCCCCACGGCCTTCTTTATTGATGAAGCCCATCATCTCGGCAAGGTCTCCGGCGGGCGTAAGTTCCAGGACCACCTCGACGTAATCAAATCGCTGGCCAATACCGCAGAGACCATGCACGTTCTGGTCGGAACCTACGAACTTCAACTCCTGCTCAATCTCAGTGACCAATTGAGCCGACGCAGCCGGACATTTCATTTTGAGCGTTACAGGTCCGGCCAGGCAGCCGACGTGAAGGCCTTTCAAAATATCATCTGGAACTTTCAACAGCGGCTGCCATTCTCCGAGCAGCGGGATTTGCGTGAGCACAGCCAATACCTGATGGAGCGCAGCCTGGGGTGCGTGGGGATACTCAAAGGCTGGATTGTGAGGGCCGCTGACGCGGCATTGGATAAAGGCGCCGTAGCATTGACGATCGATCATCTGAAACGATACGAGCCGGCCGACGCCGAATGGCGCAGCATCGCGACCTCCCTGCTGGAAGGGGAAGAGGCCTTAAGAGAATCGGAGGCTGAACTTGAGAGTTTGCGATTCCGATTGCAACAGAATATTTCGGCCACGAAAGCGAGCCGGCAAAAGAAAGCGCCAGCCGTCGTAAATCGAGCGCCGGAGAGCAACGGCCAGTCTCGACGACACCCTGGAGAGCGCCGTCCGCGACGCGATCCGGTTGGGAAAAAAGTAAATGCCACGGATACACAATAAACAGGATTTGCCTGAGAACTATGAACATTGGGAACCGGCGCTCCCTGAATTTTCGCCCCGCAGCGCCCTCTATCAAATTCGCCCCGTCGGAATTGGGACAGCCGAGACCGAATGCTTCACCAGCTACCTGGCGCGATTAGCCAAGGCGCACAATATATCCTTGGGGGCATTATCGTTGCGGTATATATTCCCTTTGGTGAACGCCAAACGTGCGGAATCCGGCGTCCCTTTCACTCGCCTTAAGGTGCGGCAAATGTCTTCTGCCAATGGCGCAGACACTTTCGCTATCGATCTACTCACCATTGTCGAGCGGCTCACACTCGTTACAGGAATCGTTCCGATGACCTTTATCAAGTGGGGTGATGTCGTGTCCCGACTGGAACTGCTGCGACATTATCGCGCCTGGTGTTCAGACTGCTACGCCGAATGGAGCGCCGGAGGAAAGACGCTCTACGATCCTTTGCTGTGGACAATGCAGCCCGTGAAAATATGCCTGCGCCATCAGCGTTTCCTGGCCGAACATTGTCCGCGTTGTCAACGGCGAAGTTGGCCAGTCCTGGGGCGGTATCTTCCTGGTTTTTGTTCTCACTGTCGCGCCTGGCTAGGAAGAGGAGACTCTCAGCCAGTAGCAGAGGTGGATGCGCCCCTTACCGCTAATGCCGACTTGAACTATGAGCGATGGGTCGCCGACAACATTGGCTCTTTGATTGCATCCTCCGCCGGGGAGTCTGCGGCGCCAATGCGAGAGAATGTGACTGCCGCCGTCAATCACTGTTGCAATTTGTTGATGGAAGGCAATCCCCAAATGCTGGCGCGTTTGCTGGGCGCGGCGAATACGACCGCGCGCCTGTGGCTGCGAGGAAAGAATATCCCACCGCTCAAAACACTGGTCAGGCTCAGCTTTTTGACCCGAGTCCCACTGCTCAGACTATTTACTGAGCCGGCGCACGTCTTGGCGCGCCTAACCCAACATCCGGTTGAGATCACCGGTTACCAACTGAGACAAATCCGCCAGATCCATCGTAGGGGCAGATTGGCTTGCCAGAAAGTAAGAGAAGAAATAGAAGCGGCTTTGAAGGAGACGCCGCCTCCTTCTCTTGAGGAAGTCGCACGGCGTTTAGGCTACCGGGATTCGTCTACGTTGCGAGTCAAATACCGGGAGTTGAGTAAGCGGATCACTGCCAACCACAGGTCATCCGCAGAATATCAGAGCATACAGCAATCCAGGCGCGCAGCGGCGCAAGGGCCCCCGGACAAAGCAGAAGTGAGAAAGGTGTTGGAGCAGGAATTGAAACAAGCGTGCCCCGCGACCCTCAAAGAATTGGCCGACCGTTTAGGTTATAGCGACTCTTGCAACCTCAGCAAACGGTTTAGCGATCTGTGCCAAGCGTTGGTGGAAAAACGCCGGCAGCATTTTTATCAGCAGTATCGGCAATTGTTAAACTCAGCCCTATGCGAAGAACCGCCCCCCACTTTGAGCACAGTCGCCCAGCGCATCGCAGAATTTGGCGTCGGTTTTCTGCTGAAGAACTTTGCGCCTGAGTGTCAGCGTCTTGTGGAGCGCCGGGCGGACTATTGCAAACAAAGAATGCGCGCCGCCGGAGAACGATTAAGGCAAGCATTACGCGAAACTCCACCCCGCTCGTTGAATCGGCTGGCCAAAGAGATCGGCTGCCACAGCTCGACACTCCTACGGAATCATCCTGATATCTGTCGTTCTATCCTGAAATGCTATGAGAGCCACATACGGAATCTGGCGGTGGAGAGAAGCAAGACAAAACCGCTCATTCGGCCGGCCGCTTGATGGAAGCTCGAGTTGGCGTTCGCAAACTGGAAGCAATTGCGGCGCATCGCGCCATGTTTAGCTTCAAGTCACAGGCCGCCAGGCGCTCGACCGTCGCCATCAACTGGCGCACATTCCCCGGCCAGCCGTAGCGACAGAGTAGTTCCAGGGCATCTTCCTCGAATTCGAAGGACGGGAAATAGTGCCGGTAGAAGCGGCGTCGAGGTCGACGCGATAGCGCCTCGCTTCCGCGTCAATACCCTCAAGGATCAGCGCATCGGCGACAGCGGCCTCGCAGGCGCGCAGCCAATTCCAGAACTTGGGCGATCCTGTCGTCCCCCATACGCCGCCGCCGAAATGCTCCAGCTGCAATCATGCGGAATCGCCGGTGGGCAGTCGTAACTCGATCGGCTTGCGGTCGGTCTGTTCATGACCGGCGAAGAAGCTGGGCCAGAGCAGATCGCGCGCGTCATCATCAAAGACAATCAGGCGAAGTTCAAGATCGGAGGCGATGAGCGGTACGCGAACGCGAGAGCCTTTGAGAAGCTGCGGATACCACCAATACCCGCCGCCGGTGTTAGCGACGAGACGGCACTGTGAGATCGCGTTCCGAATCGCGGTCTCAGGCGACCGAGACTCGATCGGACGCAGGAGACGGACCCGCCGGATGATCTCCGCGACCGGGATCGGCTCCTCGGCCTCGCGTACGACCTGTTGCACAAGCGCCGTATAACTTTGGGATGGTTGTTTCGCCGGATTCGTCATTCTGAGATGGGATGAGGTTGCGGGCGACTCAACTCAATGCGGCAAACAGCGCCGTGGTGTCATATTCGATCAGCCCGAATCGCAGCTTTCGCAGGAACCCAACGCGGCCGAGAAGGTTTCGCTGTAGCCCCTGGTATTTTGCAAAGTACACGAAGGATTCAAAGGCGATGCCGAGGAACTCGATTACAACGGGATGGCCGTATGCAGGCACGGAGCCGCCTGCTCCTGACTTGAAAATAGCGAATTCCCCACTTTCAATGTCGATCCCCAAATCCATGCCGATCTCATTGCCGAACAGGCAAGCTCCGCAACCAGTATCAACGAAGCCGACCGTCATCAGCGACCGGCCGTTCGCGTTAAGCGCCAACGGAATCTCAATGCCCTCTTCTTGATCGGCATAATTGAAGACGACGTCAAATTCGATAATCTTCGATGCCATATTCAGAAAAAGTTGAAGACCCGCGCCCCGTTTTCCTTGCCTTCTTCAGGAATGAAAGTAATGAATGGAAGCGGAATTCCCTCAGCGCGCACGGCGGCGAAAACCTCAGAGGCTTCCGATCCATGCGCGACCAGGCGCCCCCCATCAAGCCCGACCCATTGCCCTTGGTAGCGTTCACGGTTTATTCGCAACCATTCCATCGGGCTTTTCCAATCCGCGTTCGGATGTTGCGGTGGAAGATATTCCACCGCATCGGAATTTATGTCGGCAGCCGGGGCGGACGGACCGTTCTCAAGGCTATGTCCCTGAGCAGTAAGTTGATTGATCAAACGCGCCCGATCCTCCGGGGAAAGCGCCAGAGCCTGATCCAGCACAGTTTCATATGTAAGGTTCGACATAAGCTCCCTTCCACCGCCTTATATTATGAGAAGGCGGCGATTCGATTATATACCTCCGACGAGTAATGAGGAATGAACGGACATGCGCGAAGAGGGACAGATCCGTCCTGTGGCGCTTTAGCGATTCGGCGCCGTCGTTGACTTTGCGTCATGTCGCCGCGCCCAAGCCAACCAATCAGTTAACGTGCTGTGATGCATTCCCAGCCGGCGCGCCGCCGCCGAATGACTTCCCACCCAGTCCCGCACCCGTTCGTAAGCCGCCAGCGCCTCCCTGGATACCCACTATCTGAGTGTTTCGTCCTTGCGCAGCAAGGGGGAAGCATTCGGTGGTAGCCGGCGCAGGCGCAAACTTTTACGCAGCGTCTATCTCGCGGCGCACATAGTCTGTTGTGATCATCCGGCCGCCCGCTTTCGCCGCCAGGCGCTCGACCATAAACCTCAACTCGCGCACATTCCCAGGCCAGTCGTAATGACAGAGCAGTTCCAAGGCCCCTTCCTGGAATTCGATGAGGGGGGAATATCGCCTGATGAGAATGGTTGTTCTGTGGATTGCGGAATAATGAATTTAAACGCCTACGATGCGGCTGCATCAGGTATCTGTTGGAAGACATCACTGTCGCCGGAATATCAGAAGCAGTTTCTGCTCGGAAAGTCTGCTGGCTTGATGTCCCCACGAACAAAACCGGCTCTTCATTCACCAAGCCCGTTGATCCTGCTGTCGGCGAAGCAATTCAGATTTGGGAAAAGATACGGCCGGAACAGCCCGCGTCAATCGATCCCGAGACTGGTGAAGTTGTTCATTACCTTTTCTTCTACCGTGGGCACAAGATCGGAGAAAATTACCTCAACAATCGGTTGATCCCTTTGTTGTGCCGCAAAGCGGGGATCCCGGAGGCGGACGCGCGGGGAGCGATCACCAGCCACCGCGCGCGGGCGACAATCACTTCGCAGTTGTATAACGCGCGTGAGCCGATGACGATCTGGGAGTTGAAGGAATGGCTGGGTCATCGTTACATTTCATCCACCGAATACTACATTAAGACCTCCCCGACCAAACTCGCCAAAGCCTACCAGGACGCCGGATACTTTGAGCGAAATCGCAGGATGATTGATCTGCTTATTGATCAAGAGGCAGTTCGCGGTGGCCTCGTTGCGTCCGGCCAGTCATGGAAGTTCTATGATCTTGGCCACGGCTATTGCGCCTATGACTTCTTTGATAAATGCCCACACCGAATGGCCTGCGCCAGATGCGACTTTTACATTCCTAAAGAGTCAACACGCGCGCAGATAATTGAGGGCAAGGCCAACCTTTTGCGGCTGAAACAAGAGATTCCTTTCACAGACGAGGAACTTGCTGCGATTGATGACGGTATTGTGTTGATGGAAAAGTTGTGTGAGAAGCTTGCTGACGTGCCAACCCCATCAGGCCAAACCCCACGCGAAATTGAGGAGAAGACGCGCCGCGCGCTGCCAATTCTCCGTTGATTCCGTGGTTCAGAAACCAAAATAGGCCTTGAATGCTATGACTCCTGTGAGATCGACTTGGCTGTAACCTTACTCAATCAAATAAGTAGTTAATCATATCGAAGTGCGATTATAGGGTCCACCTTTAGCGCCCGTCTTGCCGGGAGGTAACACGCAAGCAGCGCAACTGCAGTCAGGAACAAAGAGACGCCAGCGAAAGCCACCGGGTCCAGCGGGCTTAGCCCAAACAGCAAACTGGAGATGACTTGCGATACCGCCGCGGCGCCAGCCAGGCCCAGGGCGATGCCGACCGCAACCAAGCGCATTCCTTGCCGAATCACTAAGCGGAGGACACTACCTTTCTGCACGCCGAGCGCCAAGCGAATGCCGATTTCATTCGGATAAATTGCACAGCTACACTGCAGCGAAGAAGCTAATACTGTCCCATGTGGAACACCGACAGAACCGGTATCTCAAGATCTGAATTTCACTCAGATCTTAAGGCGATATTGGGATCAAGTTGAGAGCCCTTCCAGGCAGGGACAAATGCGGCCATCAATGCAACGATTGCTAGGATACCTCCGACAGTTGCAAAGCTGAGAGGATCGACTACTTTCATTCCGGCAGGTAATGCTTCAGCTAGCGCCTGAACAACGAACAGAGCGAGCATGGAACCCACCACCATCCCTATACACACTAACTTCGTGGCATCCTTCAGAATCAGGCGTAACACCTGGATCTTAGTGGCGCCCAGCGCCATGCGAATGCCGATCTCGGCGGTTCGCCGGGCAACGCTATAGGCCATGACACCATAAATACCAATCGTTGCAAGGAGCAGGCCCAACGTGCCAATTCCACTCAGCAAGAGGGATGCTATTTTGCTGGGAAGCAGTGCTCCATCCAATCTTTCCTGCATCAACTCAATCTTGATTGGCACGCGCGGATCAAGCGAAGCGAGTAATTGCCGAACCGCTGTTAGTGTACCGGCTGGGGCTGAGTCTGTGCTGACTGCAAGAGTCAGTGTCCTGTCCTGCTGCGAAACAGGCAAATAGATTGCCGGCATCGGCTCTTCACCCAAGCTGCCATATTTGCTGTCCCTGACAACACCGATAATTTTGATCGGCGAGAATGTAGGTTGGTTACTTGGGATTGGTAAGTAGACCAGACTGTCTAACGCATTATTGTTGAAGTAGGTCTTCGCAACTGTTTCATTCACAATCGCAACCGGAGCGCCATTAGCACGATCATCAGCCTGAAAATCGCGGCCTCGCAACAAAGGAATCTTCATCGTCCCAAAGTAGCCCGGCGTAACTCTAGTAGCGTACACCCGTTGCACTTTGTGCTCGCCTGCCTCCATCGACATCGCCCAACGTTCAAGTCCGAGCGGAACCACCGTTACTCCGCTAACCGAACGAACTCCCGGCAATCCGCGTATCTCTACAATCGCTCTCTCGAAATATTGTTCTGCCCGGATGGAGGAGTAGGATGATTTGTCCAGAGTAACCTCAGCGGTGATCAGATGTTGCACATCAAAGCCCGGATCTGCGTGACTATTTTTTGCAAGCCCACGAAGGAATAACGTAGCAGAGATCAGCAGAACAAAAGCGAGCGCGAATTGCCCCACAACTAACGCTCGCCGAAACCAGGCACGTTGATGTGTCTCCTCACCAATTTGGTTCGAACCAAGGCGCCATCTATCCCGGCTTGTCTGGAGGGCAGGTACAAGCCCTGAGAGGAGAGTTGTTATCGCGACTAACCCAATACACAAATAGAGGAGAGGTCTATCTAAACGAAGATGAAGTTCAAACGGTACCGATGCTCGGATTTGAAGGTTGGCAACCATCGTGGCCATCGCAAGATAGAAGATCACCCCTACGCAAACGCCCAGGAAAGCCAACAACGCGCTTTCGGTAAGCAATTGCTGAATGAGCCGCGACCGGGCAGCCCCCAAGGCAAGGCGGATCGCGATCTCGCGAGTGCGATTCATGCCCCGGGCCACTAGCAGACCAGCTACATTCGCGCAGGCAATCAGTAACACCATAACGGCAATTAAGATCAGAAGCGCTAGGAAAACAGTCAGTTCCAGCGGAACCATATCCCGTCGCATTCTCTCAATACCAGTGAGAGGATAAACTTCAACTTTATCGGAATAACGTCTATCTGTTGGGTAAAGTCGCCTCCAACCTCGAACAATCGTCCCCAGGGACAACTTCAGTTGCGAAATGCTGACGCCATCCTGAACTCGCGCAATCAACTGTAATGTTCCTAAGCTGGGATCATACAAGTCGCCCACTAGCTGCGTACTGAAAGGCACGTATATGTCTGGCGCCATTCCGTAACCGTGAATGGAGCGGTAGTCCTTTGGAAGGACACCAACGACAGTGAAAGACTCGCGATTGAGATTAATAACTTTGCCAAGAATATCTGGGTTTGCGCCGTATTTGCGCTTCCAAAAGGTATGACTCACGATCACAACCTGAGGCTGGCGCTCTGGTTGCTGTTCATCTATTGAGAAACCTCTTCCGATGGAAGGCGTCACACCAAGAACACTAAAGAAATTGGGGCTTACGATATCGCCAGTAACGCTCTCCAGGTCATCTCCAGAGCGGAAGCTAAACCTGCTCTTAGTGTACGCAGCCAAGCCAAGAATTGCCGGATTGTTTGCAGAGGACAGGTATTGGTAGTAACGATAAGAGACAGCGTAGTCACCAGGTTCTATCTGCCGGAGCTGCCCTACGTTCCGAGCGCTCACGGCGTTCAAAAATACGGCTTCGAAGATGCCAAAAATCCCAGTAGTAACACCGACGGCAAGCGCTAGTGACAACACAGAAACGAGTGTAAAAACCGGACTCCTGAACAAGCCTCGAATGGCATATCGAATATCTTTCAATAGCCACTCCAGCCACAGCCATCCCCATACCTCACGTGTCTGTTCTTGAATCAAGAGCGTATTTCCGAGTGCCCGCTGCGCTGCGTACCGCGCCTCTTCCGGTGAAAGCCCGACCTCAATCTTCTCTTGAGTCTCCAGTTCCAAGTGAGTACGGATTTCTTCCTCCAACTCCTGGTCCGCACGTTTGCGGTTAAGTTTCCGAACGAGATACTTCATTTCATCCCACCAGCGCATGGCTAGACCTCCTCTCGATTCGGGTTGAGGATGCGGGCGATCGCCTCGCTCAAGCATTCCCACTTACTTGTCTCGGTCACCAGAACCCTGCGGCCGGCCGCCGTTAAGCGGTAGAACCTGGCGCGCCGATTATTCTCCGATGTCCCCCACTTGGCGCTGACCAGACCGCGCCGCTCCAGCCGCTGCAGCGCCGGGTATAGCGAGCCGTGATCCATTCGCAGCACATCCTGTGAAGTTCGCTCGATAGATTTGGCAATAGCGTGACCGTGGATCGGGCCGAACAGCAGGGTGCGCAGGATCAGCAGGTCAAGCGTGCCTTGCAGCATGTCGATTGGTTCGTCTTTTTGTTTTCGCATAAGTACTCTAGTAGAACCGCTACTAGAGTGTCGGTCTTCTCTGGTAGAATGTCAAGGGAAGATGGTTGAGGGGCTCCCCCATACGACAAGGCGGTTTTGTTTGATTAGATACTAAAGCGATAAACTCAGGAGATAAAAAATTGGCCAAGCCTTCCGATCAAAAGTTCCCACACTTGAAATTCGCCGAAATTCCACATAATCGGAATATCTGTGGGGTGTTCTCTGAGAGCCGGCATCCGGATAGGGTATACGCCCAAGCAATCATAGAGACCGCGGCGAAAGCGGCCTTCATCGATTTCGCGGAGGAGATCGCGATTGGTCGCGGCGATGAGTCGTGTGTCTATTTTGATCGACTCCGTCTCTCCGACTCGTTCGAATTTACGCTTCTCCAGGACGCGTAAAAGTTTCGATTGGCTCGCCAGGGGTAGATCGCCGATCTCGTTGAGAAATAACGTTCCTCCGTTCGATTGCTCAAAGCAACCGATCCTGCGAGTAAGAGCCCCGGTAAAGGCTCCTTTCTCGTAGCCGAACAACTCCCTCCCAATCATATCGGAATTGAGCCCCACGCGAGACTGCTAAAAAGCCGGGGCACACCGTAAAATTAGAGAATCAATAGCTGGTTCGTGGAGA
>Ga0137372_10003009_pt1 | contig 16383 bp, 11 predicted proteins | sample SagtaG_6_FD_104911 | JGI IMG/M metagenome (GOLD analysis project Ga0137372, IMG submission 104911) | Vadose zone soil microbial communities from Sagehorn Ranch, Mendocino, California, USA - Sage1_R_60_16 metaG | ecosystem: Environmental > Terrestrial > Soil > Vadose zone | place: USA...
ACCCATTCCTATGTAACGTGTAACTCGATCAAGCTGGTCGGTCGGAATATATAATCTATCCGTTCCTGAATAGTGAATAAGCAAATATTCTCGTTCAACGCCAGTACTATCAAGTTTGACAAGGCCCTCGAAGCGACCAATACCGTGTTCCTGGTGAACGACGTAGTCGCCAGGATTTACTTCAGCCAGGAATGATGAGGGCGTAACAGGCTTGCGCCTATGCTCGTTCTGACGTTTTGACCAGCCAAAGATCTCGGTATCAGTATAGACTTGAAGCCCTAGTCCGTGAGATTGCCAACCTTCAGATAGTTGTCCTTGTATGAGGGTCAAAGTGCTACTTTCAGGCGCTTCGTTAATGTTGATACCAGGGCTTACATGGATGGTAGCATTACCAAGTAGTGATTCATCGCTCAACACTTCGGCCATTCTTCGCGCCTGAGCAGTAACGATCACTATTCGCTCTTGCCTATAAATCGCTTTACTACAATCCTGTACAAATGCGCGTAGCCGCCCACCATAAGAATTGGCACTACTGAAAGTGGGCATGAGTGACTCTGTACCACGCTGTTGGTAAGCGTCAAATTCACCCTCAATAGCAGACAGAATATCCGCAAAACGTAACTGACGACGCTCCTGAAGGCGTGGCTCCAAATCATTCCATGTTAAGAAGATGTCACGAAGGTGCGTAGGATTTTCGCGATCATTCTCAAAACGCTCTTTCATCTCTTGTGCCTGAACTTCAAGCTCAGAAATATGATTCTGAATGCCTTCTGGATTATCGAGAATGACGAGTCCGCTGCGGGAAAAATAATCTAACACACTGGCTTCCGCGTGCAAGTAAGGCAGATAAAAAGTAATGTCATCAAACGAGCGCTGCTGGCGTAACTCTTCAAGATCGCGTTTCCAGCGTTCTTCGGCATCATGATGTAACATGCTGCTATTGAGTCGCTCAAGCTCTTGCGCAGCTTCAGGTCCCCGCAAAGGTAATGCCTCACGCGCCGGGCCTATTACAAAAGAAGCAATAGGATTGAGAGAACGCTGCGAGGCTTGATCAAAAGTGCGTAAAGATTCGATCTCATCGCCGAAAAACTCAATTCGCACTGGACGCGGCAGTGTTACAGGAAACAGGTCAACGATACCTCCACGATGGCTGAACTGCCCTGGCTCTTCAACCTCTGTCACCGGTTCGTAGCCAAGATTATAGAGGTGTTCAAGCAACAGTGTCAGATCGACCTCTTGTCCTGGTTTCAAACTATATAACGAGGCAGTAAGCTCTTGAGGTGGAATAACGGTTTGTGTGAGCGCACGTGCTGAGCAAACAACAATCGGGTTGCGATCTCGTTCTGTTAAACAGATCAAGGTATTCATACGTTGTTGTGTTGTCAAAGCATCACTGATAAGCCGCTCAAAGGGCAGCGCATCACGATCTGGAAAGTACAACACATCTTCTGGTCTTTGTACCAGTAACTTAAGTGTATCCGCAACCAGGTTTGCCTGAGTTTCACTGACAAGAACGACCAGTAGTGGCTGTTGAAGGGCCGATGCAAGAGCAGCGATGATATATGGGCGCGCGGCTTCAGTTATCCCGGTAATGGCAGGCAATGCCTCTGCTTCGTGAAGTTGCTGTACCAGGCGGCGAAACTCAGGCCGCTGCGTCAATAGTGTTAATAGTCCTTTAAGTGTCACTCAATCCCCTCCACCGGCATGACAAAACGTGCCTCGCTGGGTTTCAACTACCCATCCGGAGGCACATTATCGTTACCCCAGGCCCAGGGTTAAAAATTTTAGAGGGCGCAAACGTTTGCGCCCATACCTTCTGGCCTTTCCCTTGTAATCATACAACATAAGCGGGTTCGCTGCAACATTTTGGTGTGTAATGGTTCAGTGCTCATCACTACTCCATCGCCAAAAAAGAAGTCTATAGTTCTTGGACTAACGCTCGTTTTCTGTAATAGTGAAAGCATTTCGTAAAGCCTGAATGGCTTCATCGAGAGCCTGATTTGCCTGGGGTACCATGCTGCCTAAGTGCATGAAAATGTGAATCATGCCATCATAGCGAGAAACAGCTGCGGGAACACCTGCCTCCATGAGTCGCTGCCCATACAGTTCCCCACCATCTCGCATTGGATCACACTCAGCAGTAATGACGAGTGCTGGTGGCAATCCATGCAGGTTCGGAGCTAGCGACGGGGCGGCATAGGGATTCAATCGCTCCTCTTCATTGGGTACATAGAAATCTCTGACGATGAGGAACTCTTCTTTGTTGATCATATACCCATCATAGTCCTTCCACGAATCCGTGGTAACACGAAAGTCAGCCGCAGGGCATATCAACAACTGGAACGTTAGCATAGGGCCACCTCTATCACGGCCCATGAGTGCAACGGCAGCAGCAAAATTGCCACCCCCGCTCTCTCCTCCAACCGCGATCCTATACGGATCGCCTTGGAACTCTGTCGCATTGACGGCTATCCAACTGGTAGCGGCGTAACAATCTTCAAGCGCTGCGGGAAATGGATATTCAGGTGCCAGGCGGTAGTCGACGGTCATCACCAGGCAACCTGCCCCGCGGCATAGGTTTCGGCACATCTTCTCATGGGTATCTAGATTTCCCGCGCACCAGCTTTTTTGAAAGAACATGAGTACCGGGAATGGGCCTGTCCCTTCAGGCGTGTAAAGACGGACCGGAAGATCTCCCGCCGGACCAGGAATCACAAGATTTTCAATGTGTGCGACCGGTTCTAGTGTACTGCCTGGAGCTACAGTTGTCTGCTTCACACTTTCACGTTCCTCAGCCAGAAGTACTTCAGGCCTTCTTGGGACACTCCCAGGATTCGTCAGGAGACCTCTATGTTCCATAAACACCTTGAGATGAGGATCGAGTGTCATATTCTATTCTTCTTGTTGTTTTCAGGAAAAGCCTCGTGCCTTAGCGACTTGATCCTTCACGGCTGGTGCCACTTCAGCAGCGAAAAACTCTATCTGGCGCATGCGGTCATCGGCAGGCCAGTAGATGAAGGTATCCATGCCAATCTCGACAACCAGACGCGTGAGCTCGTCGACCCAGTAGTCCACGGGACCCGTGAGGAGACCTTGCACCGGACCCTCTGTAATCATCCCCATGATGTTATAGATCCGGCGAATGTCCCGCGGACGGCGGCCAGCCGCCAGAGCGGCGTCGTTGATACGCTGTTGCATCTCAGGAAGGCGTTCCGTTGGCGCGTAAGAACTGCTGGGGAGCCAGCCATCAGCCAGACTTCCCAACAGCCTCAGCGAACGAGGGCCATAGGAACCTAACCAGAGGCCGATGGAGTGGGCCGGGCGCGGGCCAGGGTGTGCGCCTTTGACGGCGTAGTGCTTGCCCTCGAAGTGCAGAGCGCGGGTGCCGCTCCAGAATGCATGGATGATCTGTACAGCCTCTTCCAGGGCTTCGATCGACTCGCCTTTGCTGCGTCCAGACCCGCCCATAGCCACAATGCCCTCACGAAAAGCGCCCGCGCCCAATCCAAGCTCGACCCGGCCACCGCTAAGCACATCTAGAGTTGCGGCAGCTTTGGCCAACATGACAGGCGGACGAAGGGGTAGATTCGCGACATTTGGGAAAATATGCACGAGTTCCGTAGCCTGTAGCAGCGTGGCGATCAGCGTCCAGGTCTCCAGAAACCCTGAGTTGTAGGGATGATCCTGAATACCAATATACTCCAAACCTGCTCTCTCAATTGCATGGGTCAGACGCAGAGGCCAACTTGGATCGTTCGCGGTTGGGTCGACGTTCGCACCGAAACGCACGTCTCGCTGGTAATCGTTCATTTCATTTTGCCTTTTCTTTGAAATATCTCTCCAAAGAACCGCTTTCGCCTCCATTTGATACAGGAGACAGAGCTTAAATTTCCTGTTCCATTTGCGCTGCCTCTCGCTTCAGACGAGCTTGCTCCTTACGCTCTTTCTGGCGTTGTAATCTCTCGGCCTCTTTGCGAGCTGCTTCTTCTGGGTCGGTATTAACAACATTCATAGTTGAACTAAGGCCTTGCCTGATCAGCAGTTCTACGGCCTCGACTGCCCTATCTTCGCCCATCTCAAGGAGTATGCGTTCATCACTTGTAGGTATGCCCAGCACATGGTCTTTACCCTTGATATGACTATTGACAGAACGTCCAATGCCGACACGCAAGCGTGGAAAGTTATTCGTGTGAAGATGATGAATAATATCTTCTAATCCATTGTGTCCGGCGGCGCTTCCTCTTGCACTCAGGCGTACTTTGCCAACCGGTAAGTCTAATTCATCGTAGACAACTAGCACATCTTCTGGCTGAATTTTATACCAGCGAACGAGTTCTCCGACCGCCTGGCCACTCAGATTCATAAACGTAATCGGCTTAGCCAGCACTACTTTCTCAAGACCAAGAGTGCCACTTGCCAATATTGCCCGGTTACGTCGTTCTGACCATTTCCAGCCGAGTTTCGAGGCAAGCTTATCAACTACACGAAAACCCACGTTGTGCCGTGTGTGTTCATATTCTGATCCAGGATTACCTAAGCCAACAACCAGTTTCATAGTTGACTACCGACCATATTCCAGGCGTACTGCGAGGTATTGTGGCAGACCTGCCTTAATGATCTTCTCTTGTGTCTTCTCAAATGCATAGGCAACACGATAAAACTCAAAGCCATGTTCGGTATCATAGATCATAAACGCAGCTCGTGGATCTCCATCGCGTGGCTGTCCAACTCCTCCAGGATTGATGATAGCTCGATTTCCATCATCAGCTTCCCATCGACCTTCTGGTGGAGTAATCATTTCATTCGTTACCTGGATCATACTCTGGCTCAATCCTAATAGCGTGAGCAATTCCTCAATTTCACCACTTAGTTGATCGTCTGAATCAGCGGCAATAGGTTCAAGAGTGGCTTGCTCCGCATCATCATTTTCAATCGAATTCTGACTGCCTGGCTCTTCAAGAGAATTTGGACCAACCACATCTTGATCAAAGTCTTCACTATTAGCAGTAATTATCTGCTGAATAGTATCTTCATCATGCGGGTTTTTTATCGATTCACTGTTATCCATTTCATCAATAGAAGCGTTGCCAGATTCAGAAGATGAGGCATCCTCAACCAGTACAGTAGGAGTATTGCTATTATTCTCAGGGTCGTTAACTTCGGAAGTAACGAAATCTGGTTTCTCTGGCTCCACAGCAACATCCTCTGGTAAAGCAGAGTGTTTTTCCACCATGCTTACTCCCTCTTCAACTTCAATCTGATTGACGCTATCAGGCTCCTTGAAAGCGCTGTCGACAGTTCCAGTAACTGTGACAGAGAGCGTAGATTGCTGAATCGGAGATTGTACTGCTACCATTTCTTCGGTTTCGTCATCATCTTCATCTCTATGATGTTCAATACCATTTAATTTTTGGAAAGCTTTTGTCGGTTCATCGCTGTGAAGGGGGAGGGTTGGAGCATTGGAAAATGCATCGGGCTGCTGAAAAATTACGGGTACATGAGTATGCCCAACCAGGCAATAACGGCTGCTGAAGTATTGAAAGCTACGTTCTGCAAGCACTTCAGATGTCAAATACTCCCACAGAGGACCAAAAGGACTACCATGCACAAGCGTACATTCGTCAATTTCCAAACGCTCAGGTAAGTTTGTTAAAAATGTACGATGCTCATCGGTCAACTGCTCTGCTGTCCATTCAGCCGATATACGTGCTGCAGCGCTAAAGTCTTCCAGGTCAATTTTGCCTACAGCAGCCCAGTCGTGATTGCCGGCTATGATAACATCTGTACGTTCCCGCAGTTTCAGTATGCACTCATTCGGGTCCGGTCCATAACCGACCAGGTCTCCAAGAAACCAGATTTGCTCAATGGGTTCCTCTTGCGCAAGCTCATCGATCTTCGCAAGTACTGCTTCCAGTGCTTCCAGGTTTGCATGTATATCAGAAAAAATGGCGTAACGCATAATTAATTCACTCAATTCAAGCAATTAGTCATATGGTAGGTGAGGCTATTCTATCATGTTTATTTCAACGTTGCTAGTAGGTTTTAGTTGTTTTGTTGAAGTGGCTGTGTTTGGCTTCGCCAAACACAGCCACTTCAACAATGTTTATGAGGGAATATGCTTCTAGCAAGCGTTCATATTAATTCAGAACCCCTTTATTGTTATCTTTGTAGGGAGAAAGGATTTTTATGGACCTGCGACAGTGGTTCAGTATGCGTCTATCGCGTCGTCGAGCGATACGCAACCTTGGCATACTTGCAGGCGCTGGTCTCTCAATCGATGCGGGTATCTTTGCAGCCAGCAGAGTAACTGCCGAAAAGTATGCAAGCAATGCCAACCTAATCAACCATATCCTGATTGCTAGTCAGGAAAATCACTCCTTCGACAATTATTTTGGCTATTATCCACGGGTTGGTGCTTTTGGCGTTCCTTCGAATTATTCACAGCCAGATGGCAATGGCAGCACCGTCACTCCCCAACATGCTCTCTTCCCAATCACGACCGATCCCTCGCATACCTGGCAGTCCATTCACAGCGAATGGAACAATAGAGCTATGGATGGTTTTTATACCACCAATGGCTCGACCGCGCTCAACTATTATGATGGCTCAGATCTTTCCTACTACTATAACGTAGCTGATACCTTTACCTTATGCGGCAACTATTTCTGCTCGGTACTTGGTCCCACGGTACCAAATCGCCTTTCTCTGGTATCAGGCACTGCTGGTGGTAATACCACAGACACTCTTTCACCTGGAAGCGTTGATTGGCCAACGATTGTAGACGTTTTGGATGCCCACCACGTGTCCTGGAAGTGCTACAATCTTGGTCTTGGTTTGGGGAGCACAGGTTCGCTGGAACTTTTCAATGGACTGACCTTCTTCAAAAAATGGCAGAATGATCAGCGTCTCAAGTTTACTGAGGATGATTATCATGCCGACCTGCAGGCTGGAACCTTACCACAAGTATCTTTTTTAATTACGGAGGAATTAATCAGCGAACATCCACCTACCGATATTCAGACGGGACAGCAAAAAATGTCAGATGTAATCAATGCTTTAATGTCCTCCAGTTCATGGAAAAGTTCTGCGCTTTTCCTGACCTACGACGAAGGCGGCGGGTTTTTTGACCATGTAGCTCCGCCACAGGTAGATGCCTATGGCCTGGGTATGCGTGTGCCGATGCTGGTTATCTCTCCATATGCAAAACGTGGCTATGTCTCGGGACAGCTTTACGAGCATAGCTCTATCCTGAAGTTCATTGAGCGACGTTTTGAATTGCCATCGCTGGCAAGTATCAACCACCAGTTTGATACTTCGACTCCAGGAACAAATAACGACGCGGCCAATGGCAATTCAACAGGCCCAGCAGAGCCTCCGCATGATGATTTGAGCCAAATAGGCGATTTCTATGAGGTCTTCGATTTTACACAAAACCCGAACTATCATCCGACTTTGTCCAATACTTGACATGGATTCATTATGAAAGGAGTGTAGAAGGCCATGACCCTCTTCGCTCCTTTCATGATGTGTGGATGTCAGACAAATCCTTGACGCTCTCCCCATACGGTGCTATCCTGCAAACAGCATAATGAGACGCCACGCATCGCGTCTGTGACAGCGCTGTCGAGAGGAATAGACAAACACTATGGGTATCATTGAAACTCGTATAGAGCGCAACAACCTCGAATTTCAAGAAAACACACACTATCTCCAACAACTCTTACACCAGCTTTCTGAAGGGGTACAACAGGTGCAACAGGGCGGTGGAGAACATGCAATAGCCAGACATCGCAAACGCAATAAATTACTGGCACGTGAACGTGTTCAGTTACTTTGCGATCCTGATACTCCGTTCCTGGAATTTAGTTCGCTAGCGGCATGGAACATGTATCATCACGAAGCTCCATCGGCAGGCATTGTGACAGGTATCGGTCTTGTTGAGGGACAGGAATGCATGATTGTTGCCAACGATGCCACGGTAAAGGGTGGCACCTACTACCCAATGACCGTAAAGAAACACCTACGTGCTCAAGAAATCGCTGAACAAAACCATTTGCCATGCATTTATCTTGTCGATTCAGGTGGTGCTTTTCTGCCGTTACAGGCTGATGTCTTCCCAGATCGTGACCACTTTGGACGCATCTTCTACAATCAGGCACGCATGTCTAGCCAGCGTATCCCTCAGATTGCAGCAGTGATGGGTTCATGTACAGCCGGAGGAGCCTATGTTCCCGCCATGAGCGATGAAACGGTGATTGTGCGAGGAAATGGCACTATTTTCCTTGGAGGCCCTCCTCTGGTTAAAGCTGCAACTGGCGAAGAGGTAAGTGCCGAAGATCTGGGCGGCGCTGATGTTCATTGCCGCATCTCCGGAGTCACTGACCACTATGCAATGAATGATGAACATGCTCTTGCAATCTGCCGAAGTATTGTCTCCAATCTAAATCGGCGGAAATATATCCCTTGGGAGATCACTGCACCCGAATCTCCGCGCTACGATCCCAGTGAACTCCTTGGAATAATCCCAAAAGATAACCGTAAAAGCTATGACGTGCGTGAAATCATTGCACGTCTAGTCGACGGAAGTCGCTTTCACGAATTTAAAGAGCTCTACGGCACAACGCTGGTATGCGGCTTTGCACGACTGATGGGCTATCCTGTTGGGATCATCGCTAATAACGGTATTCTTTTTTCTGAAAGCGCACTCAAGGCTACCCACTTCATCGAACTTTGTGCTCAACGTCATACTCCTCTGATCTTCTTACAAAATATTACTGGCTTCATGGTTGGACGGCAGTATGAAAACGGTGGTATTACGAAAGATGGAGCAAAGATGGTAATGGCCGTCGCCAATGCCCCTGTTCCTCGCTTCACCGTCATTATTGGTGGGTCATTTGGCGCAGGCAATTATGGAATGTGCGGACGAGCCTATTCTCCAAGACAGTTATGGATGTGGCCCAACGCACGCATCTCGGTCATGGGTGGAGAACAAGCCGCCAGTGTTCTTGCGACAGTTCGCAAAGAGGGACTGTCCGCACATAGTAAAACCATGAGTGAAGAGGAAGAGATAGCATTCAAACAGCCAATTCTGGATAAATATGAAGAAGAGGGCAATCCATATTACAGCACAGCTCGTCTATGGGATGATGGAATTATTGACCCTCGAGATACACGCAACGTGCTCGCACTGGGTATTGCAGCTTCCTTAAATGCTCCAATGCCGGACACACCTTTTGGAGTATTCCGAATGTAAAGGAGTAACATCATGCCAACATATGCCCATATCTTGGTTGAGAGAAGCCTCCAGGATAAGATTGCCACTATTACCATGCGCAGGCCCGAAGTGCACAACGCATTTAACAAACAGCTTATCAAGGACTTAATGACAGCATTTACCGATCTGCTCACAGATACCCAATTACATGCCGTTGTATTAACAGGTGATGGACCATCATTTAGTGCTGGAGCCGATTTGAATATGATGCGAGAATCGGCAGTATTTACACATGAACAAAACCTGAACGACGCGCTGCGTCTGGCTGAACTCTTTGATACCATCAACAACTTTCCATGTCCCGTGGTAGCACGTGTGAATGGCACTGCCATGGGTGGAGGACTGGGATTGCTCGCTGTTTGTGACATCGTGATCGCCGTCGAAGGGGCACGACTGGCCTTTAGCGAGGTGAAATTAGGTATTGCCCCAGCAGTCATCTCACCATACGTGTTACGCAAAATCGGTGAGACTCATGCTCGTGTATTGTTTGTGACAGGTGAACGATTCACTTCAACCTATGCTCAAGAAATTGGCCTGGTGCATATCGTCACGAAACCTGAAGACCTCGACGCGGCCGTCAATAAAACAATTAGTGAATTACTAAGTGGTGGACCACAAGCCATTCGTGCCTGCAAGGCCCTTGCATTGAGTGTAGGACATATGGATCGCGATTCGGTGCGCACATATACAGCCGAAACTATTGCCACGTTACGAGTGAGCGCGGAGGCACAGGAGAGATTGCGCTCCTTTCTGGAGAAAAGATAATGCGGATTAATACAATAATCCAATCATCCGTAGGGGCCGATGTATCGCGCACAGCGCCGATTTATCGGCCCTCCGTGCATATTCTGCTACCCAGATTTAAAAGTAAAAAATCACTATCCACATCAGGTACCATACCATGTTCAAAAAAGTCTTAATAGCCAATCGGGGAGAAATAGCCATCCGCATAATGGCAACCTGCCGTGAGATGGGCATCAGAACCGTGGCAATTTACTCAGCCGCCGATTGCAATGCACGCCATGTACGAGAAGCTGACGAAGCATATTTCATCGGCCCTGCACCTGCTGCGCAAAGCTACTTGCGTATAGACTCTATCCTTGATGTAGCCAGGCAAAGCGGAGCAGAGGCTATTCACCCAGGGTATGGCTTCCTCTCTGAAAATGTAATTTTTGTTGAGGAGTGTAAAAAAGCTGGAATTGTCTTCATTGGCCCTCCCGCATCAGCGATGCGACTGATGGGATCAAAGATCTCCGCCAAGCAATTGGCTCATTCTGTTGGAGCACCGACTATTCCCGGTTATGATGGCGAAAACCAGGAAGATACCACGCTCATCACTGAGGCCCAACACATCGGTTTCCCTTTACTCATCAAAGCCTCCGCTGGTGGTGGCGGAAAAGGTATGCGCATAGTCTATGCCGTCTCCGATTTCAAAGAGCAGCTCGCCAGTGCGCGGCGTGAAGCGTTAGCCTCCTTTGGCGATGCTACTGTCTTTCTCGAACGCTTGATTCAACAGCCACGGCATATTGAAATTCAGGTACTTGGTGACACATTTGGCAATCTCGTTCATCTCGGCGAACGTGAATGTTCTATTCAACGACGCCATCAGAAAATAGTCGAAGAGAGTCCTTCAATTGCGTTAACCCCTGCTTTACGGGATGAAATGGGTGCAACTGCAGTACGTATCGCCAGGGCTGCCGGGTACGTGAATGCTGGTACGCTTGAATTTTTGCTCGATACTGATAAGCATTTCTACTTTCTTGAGATGAACACACGCCTGCAAGTAGAGCATGCGGTCACTGAACTAATCACTGGTATAGATCTGGTACGACACCAACTACAAATTGCCGCAGAACAACCACTCAGCTTAACCCAGGATCAAATCAGTGCTCGTGGGCACGCAATCGAAGTGAGACTGTATGCCGAAGATCCCGAAAATAACTTTCTACCTTCTACTGGCACTGTGTCACGCTTCATCCAGCCTGAAGGGCCAGGCATACGAATCGATAGTGGCATTGAGAGCAACGACGAAATCACCCAGTTTTACGATCCAATGATAGCTAAATTAATTGTTTATGGCGAGGATCGCACGACAGCCATTGAACGCTTACAAGCTGCTCTTAAACAACAAGCGATCTTTGGTGTTAAGACAAATGCTCAGTTGTTACTTACAATTGCTGCACATCCTGCATTTCAAGCTGGATTCACCTTTACGAACTTTCTTGAAGAATATGGTTTGCTTGACGGTGAGCCAACAACACAAGCACAGACTGATCAGGAGCAAGGAATTTCAGATCAGGAAAGCTTGTTTAGCGCGTTAATTGCTGCAGCCATGTCTGATGTAGCCAGGATCAAAGAAAATAGATCTCTAAGCAATGGCCAAATTCTACCAAACCCATGGCTGACGCTTGGTCCATGGCGTATGATCGGCGAAACAAGAATCACGAACTATACTCATCAAGGTGAAAAATATCAGGTAGCTATTTCACCATCCCAAGAAATATCTGGAACATGGCTTGTGCAGGTTGATACTCAACCTGTACAAACAATATTCTGTATCTTTGGTAATAATGATTTTATCCTATTACGATTAGGAACAAACCAGGTGCATGCATATGTACATTCAACTGAAAGTGAAGCGCAGGTTATATTCAACGGACGAACGTACCTATTTGAACGGCGCCAACCGCCAAATGTAGATGTAGCGGTTCATGGTGGGAATTTAGCTCACTCGCAAAAAGTGCTCACTGCTCCAATGGCAGGCACCATCATTAAAGTGCAGGTTCGAGATGGTGAAACGGTTCAGCACCGGCAAGTGCTGGTTATCCTAAGCGCTATGAAGATGGAACATTCAATAATTGCACCCTATGAAGGGAGAGTGCGAAGAGTACATTATCACGAGGGCGAGGTCGTCAAAGGCGGCGCGGTCATCGTTGAAATGGAATAATTCAGAAAGGACTATCCGTTATGCAGGTAGGTTTTATTGGCATCGGAGTCATGGGTCGCCCTATGACACTTAACTTGCTCAAAGCAGAGCATCACGTTACAATTTATGCTCGTCATCCAGAAAAGCCAGAGGTACAAGAGGTACTCAACTCCGGCGCTAAATTAGTTCCATCGCCTCGTGCCGTCGCTATGGCCTCGGATATAGTAATAACCATGTTACCCAACTCTCCACAGGTGGAAGAAGTAGTGGCCGGGCCGCACGGTTTACTCGAAGGGGCTCGCAAAGGACTGATCATCATTGACATGAGCACTATAGCGCCAGCCGTAACCCGCAAGCTAGCACAAGAAGCATCAATTCATGGTGTTCACCTACTTGATGCTCCTGTAAGCGGTGGCTCACAAGGTGCAATCAATGGTACGTTGACCATTATGGTTGGGGGTGAACGTGAAATTTTTGAACAGGCACGACCAGTTTTGGAGGCTATGGGCAAAAAGGAGAATATTTTTCACGTTGGACCAAATGGCGCAGCTGAAATTATCAAGCTTGTGAATAATGTGTTATGTGGCGCAATTGCCGCCGCCATAGCCGAGTCATTTGTGCTTGGCGTCAAAGCTGGTGCGGATGTTGATACGATGGCAAAGATCATAGACGTTAGCACCGGTGCGAGCTGGCAACTCGCCAACCAGTTCCCCCTTCGCGCCTTCAATGGCAGCTTTCAACCCGGTTTTATGACCGATCTATTGCATAAAGACCTTGGTCTTGCCCTCGACCTCGCTGCTGAAAATACCGTGCCAGTAGCAATGATTGCTCTTACTCGCCAGATGTACGAAATGGCTCGTGCGGAAGGCCATGGTCGCGATGACTATACATCACTCTTGAAAGTGCTCGAACAGATGGCAGCAGTTGAAGTGAGAAGCAAATAAATCGAAAGCATATCCCCACAATTGGATAACGTTGAGATAAAAATGTAGGGGGCGACCCTTGCGGTCGCCCGGTACTTCATCGCACTATTTGCTTTCCACACTACTTACTGCCCCAATGAATATATCATTCCATGAGAAATCGCCATCCCTAACACAAGCACAGCAGCAAGCCCAAAGTATGCCAGGCCGAGTACAATACGCTCAGCTATAGGAACATCATAATAAGCCCTGGCTTCAGGTGTATTGGGCACAGAGCGTCTCGTCCAGAGTTGAGATGCGGCCAGGACAACAAACAAAAGCAAAAAGATGGAGTGATTACCATTGACCCATGACCAGATTTGGAATGCAATCAGTCCTAAAAAGCCAATAATCCAGATGCGTCGATCGATCGCTCCCAAAACTCGTCCACCATCGAACGGCACAATAGGTATCAAGTTAAACAGGTTGATAAAGAAGCCAAAGTAAGCAAGTGGTGCCCATATTGGTGTGCCTGGATTGTTGCGCGCCAACGCTAAGCAAACCATGGCCGCAATCGCGCCCGCTATAGGTCCGGCAATACCAACTTCTGCCTCATCTTTAGCATTTTTGGGCATCTGTTTCATGATTACTGCAGCACCCAGCAATGGGATAAAAATCATCCCCCCAATGGGTATACCTTTCAGTTTCATTACTATTGCATGCCCCATCTCATGCACAAAGAGCAGAAGCACTAATCCTATTGCAAACTGCCAGCCAAAGATCAGTGAGTAGACAGCAACAGAGAACAGAGCAGAGAAACCCAACCAGCCAAACTTAAGCAAAGGTGCTAGTAAAGGAAATTTGAGGAGTAATGCACTCAGTGCTGCTCCAAGACCGCCAAGACCTGCTAGTCCTTTGCGTTTATTACTACTCCCTGTAGTGCCACGCTTTGCAGCCTCGCGCTGTTCAGCGCCAATATCTTCTGTATAGCCTTCTATGCTTGATGGACCACGATAAGGAGTCATTAGCTCTGCGTCAGAGTCGAGCTTGTCCGAAGGTAACTCATGAGTATAAGTAGGATACAACATCGATGAATCCAGGGGTTGTACAGGTTGAGCAGAGCGAGGTGTCTTAGGCGTCTCTCTTTGGTAGTAGGCAGGATCAGAATAATCTACGTGACTAGTAGTTTTATCATAATATTCAGAAAAATCATCTTTGGGGTTCCAGGACATTCATGCCTCAATTTCGACTGATTCCTTCACCATATCAATCAATATATATCTTACCATGCATTACGTACAACAGCGGTGAAGGTTGTGTTATTCCGTTGCAGAATCATGAAGTCCAAGGAGCCAAAAAATAGTGTTTTTCAAATATGTTTAGCCTCTCTTTCAAGCTAAATAAGGTTACCCGCTAGAATTGAGGGATAACGTTGCCATCAACTGCCCTTGCTGAAATGCAGTTATGGCTCCCGCTTCCCCTGAGACCGGGTCAATCTGCCCATCACCATTCACATCAACTCCATGATATGCATCATCTGCAAGTCTCACGATCTCTTCTACCTTTGATATATCCATGGGATGAGTGCGCAGAAGAAATGCATCCTGGTTAATCGTCGTCAACCACCTGGCGATATTTGCGATAGAGACATCCATGAGTGCTGTATGTACATGCATAGCACTCGTCGCATCGGGCTGGCTGGTTGCATATCCCGCATGTGCTGTTGAACCAGTCATATAGGCCGCCTTACCTTGCAAGCCAAAGCCATCTCCAATTGTCGTCACATTCTGGAGGTTGCATACCCCATCTAACTGCTGATAGTGTGAGCCATGTTTCCCTTCGATAATATCAAGCATACTTTGAGCTATACAGCCAATTGCAACCGTATTCTGACTCGCGGCTACGCTCTGCAATACCGCAGATTGGCTATCCAATAGGTGCGTCTGCTCTAGAACCCCTACCAGTAATCCAATTTTGCCAGGTGTCGCTGGATAGTCGGCGAGCAAATGCACGACATGCGCAAAAGATTTTATGGGGAATGTGCCTGTAAGGATCACTTTACCTGCAGGCGCCACGACTGTCCCTTGCTCCTGGGTGATCTCCAATTTATCTCCAGGAGAGAGCAAATTGCTACTTGCTCCTGAATAAGTTAAAGATCCCGTCTGATTATTCATCTTCAAGGTGCCCAGAGCCAGGACTGCCTCAGTATCCTGGTTGATGAGCCAGACAGCATATTCGGAACCAGTAGGTGGGGCAACAAGGTTATGAACCACAATGTTGAGAGCATCTGTCTGCCCACCTGGTCCACTCTGGCTCGTAAAAAACGTCACTTGCCCACTAGCGCTCGACATCGCACCACTTCTCTGTGAGAGCAGCACACCCCCGATGAGCCCACTGGCGATCACCAGTAGCAGTATCAGTCCCACAATCAGTGTGGTATACGAGAGCTTTCTGCGTTGAAATCGACGCATTAATTCAGGTCGTGGACTGAGACCCAAAGAATTATCCTCTGCAAAGCCATGCAGCGAGTGCGGCATAGGTGCCTGGCTCGTCGAACGTAATTGACCATTCAGTTTATCAATCGGCACTGACCCGTTAGGGCTCCAGGCCCGTTCAGTGAGTGTCAAGTCTGAAGCAGGTGTTGTGGAGACGATAAACGGTATGCGAATCTTATTGTTGGGAGCTACTATCCGGTGATAAGCATTTGCAAGCATCCCAGGTTGATAGAATCGTTGCGCAGGTTCCTTGGCCAATGCGCGAGCAATAATGCTATATAGCCCTGATGGCAAATCAGCGCGCCACCGACTCAAGGGAGGCACTGAGGCGTACAAATGCTGTTGAGCCAGCTCTTCATATGTGCTGCCAACAAACACTGGGGCACCGGCCAACATATGGTAAAGTACTGCTCCAAGCGCATATACATCAGTAGCAGAACTGCTTGGTTTACCCAGCAATTGCTCGGGGGCAGTTACATCGCTCAAACCTTTAATCAAGTTCTGCTCAGTATCTTGCCTATCCGTCTCTAGCAGCTTTCTCACACCAAAGTCAGCCACAACCAACTGACCATCAAGCCTGATGAAAATACAATCTACCGAAAGGCTTCCATGTAGGACAGCATGTTCATGACCATATTCCAGAGCAGTAGCAATCTGATCCAGGTAACGACCAATAGTGAAAACATCTAATGGACCATTTCTGTCCAGGCGACTGAGCAAAGACCGCATCGACATTTGAGGTGAGACCAGGTAAGGTAGACCACGATAAACACCATAGTCAATTAA
>Ga0137372_10003018_pt1 | contig 16372 bp, 14 predicted proteins | sample SagtaG_6_FD_104911 | JGI IMG/M metagenome (GOLD analysis project Ga0137372, IMG submission 104911) | Vadose zone soil microbial communities from Sagehorn Ranch, Mendocino, California, USA - Sage1_R_60_16 metaG | ecosystem: Environmental > Terrestrial > Soil > Vadose zone | place: USA...
AGCGGAGAAACCGTGCTGGAGGTGCGCAACCTGTCCAATGAGTATGTGAAGTCGGCCAACCTGCAGGTGCGGCGAGGCGAGATTGTTGGCCTGGCGGGCCTGGTTGGCGCCGGTCGGACCACCCTGGCACGTCTGATCTTCGGGGCCCAGCGCCATCTGCAGGGAGAAATCCTCCTCGATGGCAAGCCCGTCAACATTCAACAACCTATGGACGCTATTCGTGCAGGCATAGGCCTGGTGCCCGAAAGCCGCAAGGAGCAGGGGCTCTTTCTGCAGCTGGCCGTGCAAGAAAACATTGTGATGAATAGCCTCTCCAAGATGGCGGCTGGCGGGTTCATTGATTTCAATAAAGCCAGGCAGCTTGCAGAGCGAGAAGCGACCCGACTGCGCATTCGCCAGTCCGCGCTGCCTCAGCCCGTCAAGGGCCTCAGTGGTGGCAACCAGCAAAAGGTCGTGTTAGCCAAATGGCTGACCATCAATCCCAAGCTGCTGATTCTTGATGAGCCCACGCGCGGGGTCGATGTCGGAGCCAAGGCCGAAATTTATGCCATTATGCATCAACTCGCTCGTGAAGGCATGGGCATTCTCATGGTCTCCTCTGATCTGCCGGAGGTCCTGGGGATGAGTGATCGCATCGTGGTGATGCACGAAGGGCGCATCGTGGCCGAGCTGCCGGGCTACACCACCACACAAGAAGAGATTATGCTGCATGCCGCCGGCCTGGCGGCATAGATGTCGTACTGCTGGAACAGGGACACAAGAAGGCTTTCTACGTGTAGACAGGAGGACATTGCGATGGCACTTAAAAAAAGAACAGGCGGGCTTGAGACCGAGTCTGCGGAAACCCAAGCACAGGTAAAAGCGGCCAGCAGAGCCGCGGTACGAGCACGCGTGTATCTGCTGTGGCAAGAACTGGGCATGGTGGTGGTTCTGGTCATCTTATGTGTGTTCATGGCCTTGTTTGCGCCATACTTTCTCACCGGCAGTAATCTGGTGAACGTGGCGCAACAGTCGTCCATTAATGCGATTCTTGCCGCCGGCATGACGTTCGTCATTTTGACCGGCGGCATTGATCTGAGCGTGGGCTCGGGCCTGGCCGTCGCCGGCGTCGGAGCCGTGTGGCTGGCATCAAAGGGGGTTCCCGGCATCATTGCCGTTCTTGCCGGTCTTGGGATCGGCTGTCTGGCTGGCTGGGTTAATGGCGTGTTAATCGCCAAGTTCAAGCTGCTGCCTTTCATCGTCACGCTTGGCGCCTTGACGTATCTGCGTGGTGTAGCCTTCGTCTTCACGGGAGGCTATCCGATCGTCATCCCGAATCTCAGTTTCGGCTTCCTGGGCAATGGCTTCGTCGGCCCCCTTCCCTGGCCCGTCGTCATCGCCCTGGTCGTCTACGTCGTCGGCTATATCGTGCTCAACCGCACCATCTTTGGGCGGCACGTCTACGCCATTGGCGGCAACGAACAGGCCGCCCGCTTGACCGGGATCAATGTCGACCGAACCCTCATGTTGGTCTACACCATCAGTGGTCTGTGCATGGGCATCGCCGGCGTGGTCTACTCCGCTCGCCTGCTGAGTGCGCAACCCACGGGGGGTGTAGGCTATGAACTCTACGCGATTGCCGCGGTTATTCTGGGCGGCACCAGCTTCACCGGGGGCATCGGTTCCATTGCCGGCACCCTCATCGGAGCACTCATCATTGGTGTGCTCAACAATGGCCTGGTCTTGATGAACGTGCCCTTCTACTATCAGTTGATCATTCAGGGAGTCGTCATCATTGTGGCGGTCTTGATCGATCGATTACGCACACGAGCTGCTGCCAGGTAAAGAGGCAGAAGAAACTAGGAGTAGCATTGAAAGTCTCATGGCTCGCGAACCATGAGACTTTCAATGCTACTCACAGAGCATAGGATTGTTTCATCCATATATACTTACGACTGGTCTCCTTTATTCCCGACCTTGCAACAGCCCTGCACTAGGGACACTCCACAGTTGCAGAAATTCCCATGATCGTGTAAGCTTTAATGTGTTCGTGGAATAGAGGGGTGGATTCGCACTGGAACATGCTGGATTTCCTACCCAATTCCGCACGTGATACAGAAGCCATGATAGTTTGAGCCCAACAGGAAGGGAAACGACGTGTCTGAACGAAGCCACATGGAGCGCGTGAGACTTATTGATGTTGCGCGTCACGCTGGTGTCTCACGTGCGACAGCATCGCTGGTACTGCGTGGCAGCCCACTCGTGGCCGATGCAACACGTGAGCGTGTCCTGGCATCAATGCAGCAACTCGGTTATGTATACCACCGCACCGCAGCTACTCTGCGCACACGACGATCGCATACTGTTGGGCTCGTCATTACGAACATTACGAACCCATTCTTCGCTGAACTGACGTTAGGCGTTGAGCAACGGCTTGAAGAGGCAAACTACGTTGTGCTACTGGCGAATTCCTCCGACTCTCTTGATAAGCAAAGCTCTATCCTCACTGCAATCGACGAGAACAATGCCGATGGGATACTCTTATGCCCGGCTGAGGATACGTCGCGTGAGACGATTGATACGCTGTCCTCCAGGCATATGCCTGTCGTGCTGGTCGTACGCTACCTTTTTGACACCGACACAGATTACGTGGGCCTGGATAATGTGCTCGGGGCTAAGCTCGCGGTCGAACACCTGATCGCGCATGGTCATCGGCGCATCGCCTTTATCGGTGGTCCCGCTAAATCTTCGCCACGGCGCGACCGCCTGCTTGGCTACCGTAGTGTGCTGGAGCAGCACAATTTGAGCGTGGACGAGACGCTGTTGCCGACGAGCGCTACGACTCTCAATGGAGGACAACAAGCGATTCTCTCATTACTTATGCAGAACGATCCCCCAACAGCGGCACTCTGCTACAACGACGTAGTGGCGTTTGGAGTCATGCTAGGTCTGCAAGCCCATGGTCGCATACCGGGGCAGGACTTTGCGGTAATTGGGTTTGATGATATTGCCGATGCTGCGCTCTGGCATCCGCCGCTCACTACTGTCTCGATTGGGCCATATCAAATGGGTGCAACGGCGGCGCAGCGGCTGCTCGAGCGTATCGCGTCTCCCGACGACCCACCGCGCCGCGTTATCCTGCCACCCTCCCTTGTCATACGTGCATCGTGTGGTCTGCACGATAACTATGCTCAGACATGGGACGCCAGTCAGCATGCTGATGTGCCGCTGTAGTTGACCCCGCCCAACCTCCCTCTCATCATCTCTCCTCTAAGGCCAGGTACGACTGTCGAAACAGTCGGCAGCATGATCCCATCTCTATGGAACACACGCCTGGGCAAATTGACGGGCTCGCGTCGTCAGCGCACTCCAATCTTGCCTCGCAATGAGCTCAGTGTTGACGAGCTGACCACCAACCCCAACAGTATAGGCGCCAGCTTCAAGGAATGCTCGGCAGTTTTCCAGCGTGACGCCGCCGGTTGGAACGAGGAGAAGATCTGGCAAAGGAGCCAGGATATCCTTCAGATAGGCTGGACCGAGCCTTCCTGCCGGAAACACCTTGATGAAGTCCGCCCCCGCTCGCCAGGCAGCTACGATCTCTGTCGGCGTGAACGCTCCACAGAGCACAGGGACATTGTGGCTGTGTCCAACGGCAATCACTTCGGGGGCAACAATGGGCGTTACCAAAAATGCTGCCCCTGCATCAAGAGAAGCACGAGCCCCCTCGCCATCGAGCACAGTGCCCATGCCTATCACTACCTCTCCTTGCAGTTCCCGCTGCACCTGACTTACGGCTTCCAATGCGCGCTCGCTCGTGAGGGTCATTTCTACTCGCGTGATGCCTCCCCTTGCTAGGGCGCGGGTCATGGGCACCACGTGCTCCAGAGTGTCCAGCCGCACCACGGCAATGGGTGTCCGAGGAGGGATGATGTTCTTCGTCATAAGTTGGTTCATATGCATGGCTCCTTGATCAACAACTTTTTACCCTAGGCATCATTGGTTCTGACCGCCTCTACCTGAAGAGATTCCTGTTTTGCCCTTGCAGAAGCTGTTTGACCTCCTCCTGGGTGATATAGGCAATATCCCCAGCGAGACAGCGTTTCAAGGCGGCGAACGCATTGCCGAACGTGAGTGGGGTGACGTTGCCCGTCGCGCGTAGTTCTCGGTACAAGACACCTTCCAGGTACGCGTAGAGATATCCTGCCGTAAACGCGTCTCCTGAACCGAAGCGAAATGCTCCCTCTGTCGGGTAGGCTGGCTCTTCACGATAGTTGTTGTCCGTGAGATCGGCTGCCCCCTCATGGCCTAGGGTGAGGACGATGGTTTTGAGCTTCCCATCTCCAGGGAAGCGTTGCGCGAGCTGTTGTAGCACTGACTGAGCACTTCCTGTCATTCCCCAGAGCGCTTCGGCGTCGCTACGCGTACACAAGAGGAGACGTGCCTGCTGACAGGCTTCCTCTATACCACGTGCGGCCTCATCAGGAGGCCAGAGCTTTGAACGATAATTCACGTCAAAGGACAGAGGCACCCCTTGCTCTCGTGCACGATGTAAGAAGCGACAAAACACCTGGCGGGGCCCCTCACCCAGCGCAAGGGTAATACCTGTGAGATGAAGCATCCTTGCGCCATCCACTACCGAGACATCCGCCGCATCAGGATTAATCAATGCACATGCTGAGAACGTGCGGTCATAGTAGACCTGGTGTCCTAACGGGTTGGGAGCCTCCAATGCGTAGTAGAGACCCACGCGTGCTGTACTGTCTGCCCACACCACATGTGCAGTGTTAATCCCATACCGGCGTAATTCAGTCTCGACACGTCTTCCAAGCGGATGTGAGGGAAGTGCTGAGACCCAGATGGTCTCCAGACCCAGGCGTGCGAGACAGGCCAGAGTATTCGACTCACTTCCTCCCACGAAACAGGAGAAACTGCTGGCCTCTTCCAGCCTCACTCCATAGGGGGAACTGAGGTGCAGCATCGTCTCACCAAAACTAACGATCGCAGCAGACATCTCTTCTCTTCCTCCTTTGCATCTCCTTGTGCCTTTTCTGGCTTGACAAGAATGCTTCTGCTTCAAGTATTCGATCAGACACCTCGAGTCCTGCTGGCTACAACCATCCAACTGCGATGAGTCGGTTGATTGCCAGAGCAACACCGTCTCGGTTATTGGTGTCAGTCACCCAGTCTACGACTGCGTGAACTCTTCCTGTCCGGCATTGTCCAGTTCTTGGCCCGATCCGCTCGCTTCCTAGCCGCCAAAGATGAGGATGTCGTAATCGTGCCGCATGTCTCTCTCTTAATTACCAGTGAGTTGGCCCAGGCGGTCCAGGGCCTCGACAAAGAAGTACTCCCCCCACATGACGCTCTCATCGACACCGAGGTTTTTGCCCTCATGATAGCTTCCATGCTTGAGGATCCCTTCCCAGCCCGGCGTCTCAACGGCCAGGAACTCTGGACTACAAAGCGCTGCCAGAATCGTGTGCGCATACTCTCGATAGCGCTGGGCACGCGTCGGCTCGTCAGTGAGTTCGGCGAGTTGGAGAAGACCGCTGGCCGCAATTGCAGCGGTGGAACTCTCGTAAGGGTGGGCCGGGTGCGGCTCCTCCCAGTCATTCGGCGGAACGCCATGCGCTGGAGTACGCTCAATGTAGAAGTCGGCGCACTGCTGGGCGGTATCGAGGAAACGCGCATCTCCCGTGAAGCGATAGGCGGTCCCGAAACCGTACAGGGCCCAGGTCTGGCCTCGTGCCCACGATGAGTCGGCACGCCAGCCCTGCTGCGTCGACTGACGCACGAATGCGCCGGTTTCAAGGTCAAAGATGCCCTCGTGTGCGGTGCTGCCGTCGCCCCGCACGAGGAAGCGACGGGTCGTCAGACAGTGTTCGCTAGCAATGCGCAGAAGATCTGGATCAGACAACTGCTCGGCCGCGTAGAAGATGATCCCCGTATTCATCATGATGTCGATGAACACGCTGTCTGCCGCTAGGAACGAGCGCAGGTAGCGCCCACGCTCGTTGAAGCGCAGCGCCAGCGTCCGCCCGGCCTCGATGACGACGCGCTGGATACGCTCATCGCCAGTCAGATCGTACCAGCGCTTCCAGGTAGGCCAGAAGAGGAAGCCGAGATCATGCACGCTGCGATCGCTCTTGCGAGGTTCGATGAGCCTGGAGTAGTGCTCGGCACGCTCACGCCACCATGGATTGCCGGTGCGAATGGCGAAGACCCAGAGCATGCCGCCCAGAAAGCCCTCACACCAGTTCGTCCAAGCTTCTTGCTCGTGGTACCATCGCCCCCCGGAGGTGTAGAGCGGGAAGTAGTCTGGATAGGTTGTAATCAGGTGCCGTACCTGCACCTGTGCGAAGTCCCATGCCTGTTGTGCCGCTTTCTCTAGCGGCGTTGGCAGCGCTACGTCGCCCATGGCCAGCTCCTCTCCTTACGTCAAGGCAACCCGGTGGCCTGGTCGATGCCACCAGTTGGTGCGCTTGCCCAGATGCAACTGAATCGTCTTCAGTTCGGTGAACTCCTCGATGGCGATCCGTCCTAGCTCACGCCCTACCCCGCTCTGGTTGTAGCCGCCGAACGAGAGTTCGGGATATCCGTCCAGGTAGGTGTTGATCCAGATCGTGCCAGCACGAATACCCCGGCTGACCTGAAATGCCGTATCCACAGAGCGCGTCCAGAGGCCAGCGGACAGGCCATACAGGGTGCTGTTGGCAATCGCAATGGCCTCTTGGGCCGTCTCGAATGCAACCACCGCAAGCACCGGACCAAAGATCTCCTCGCGTGCAATCGTCATTGTCGGCGTGACTCCGGCAAAAACCGTTGGCTCAACGAAGGAACCATGTTCGGAACGGATCCGCTCTCCGCCAAGGGCCAGACGGGCGCCCTCACGCTGGCCAGCGTCGATATAGCTCATGATTTTGTTCAGTTGTGCCGCGTTGACGATAGCCCCCACCTTGGTCTTCTCATCGAGGGGATCACCGACGGGAACGCTGCGTGCGTGCTCGACGACCGCACTGACGAAGGTATCTGCGATGGAGCGGTGCACGAGCAAACGGCTGCCGCTATTGCAACACTCTCCAGCATTATCGTAGACACCAAAGACCACTGCATCGACGGCGGCCTCGAGATCGGCGTCGGCGAAGACAATGTGCGGATTTTTGCCGCCGAGTTCGAGAGCGACGCGTTTGAGGTTGCCTTTAGAAGCCTCGATCACCTGCTTCCCAACGGCGGTTGAGCCGGTGAAGGAGATCATGTTCACGTCGGGATGCTCCCCAATGCGAGTGCCAACAGGGACGCCGTATCCGTTGACAATATTGACCACCCCATCCGGGAGACCAGCCTCTTGCACAATTTTCCCCAAACGCAGTGTCGTGCCTGGTGTCAGCTCACTGGGCTTGACAACCGCCGTGCAGCCTACGGCGAGCGCAAAGGGGAGTTTCTGGCTAATGATCAGCAGCGGGAAGTTCCAGGGGGTGATCATACCGACAACGCCGACAGGCTCACGTAAAATGAGTCCGAGCATATCGCTGCCCAGGGTATTGTACGTTTCGCCGTAGATGTGGCGTGTGAGCGATGCGGCATAGTCCCAGAGTCCCGCCGCGCTCTCCATCTCGTCTCGCGCCTGACTGATCGGCTTCCCACTTTCTAAAACTTCAATATAGGCCAGATCATCTCTGGCAGCCCGGATCGCTTCGGCGACACGGTACAGGATGCGGGCACGTTCCGCGCCTTGCATGTGGGGCCAGGGACCTTCATCAAAGGCACGCCGCGCCGCCGCCACGGCGGCGTCAGTATCAACAACATCGGCCAGGGGATAGTCGCCGACCGCAACGTCATGCGCCGGACTCTCACGCCGGTAGCGTCGTCCACTCGCTGCCTCAACCCACTGACCATTGATAAGCATGTGATAACGATAGGGTTCGGCTGGAGGCGTCAACATAGGCCTCATCTCCTTCTAGACCTGCAGCAGCAGGCAACTACACAAATCACGATCCCGTGAAACGGGGCTGCCGGCGTTCGCGAAAAGCCGCAACTCCTTCGTGCCCGTCCTCAGTTGAGGACGCGAGCGCTCCCGCCAGCGCCTCTAACGTCATGGTCTGCGCATCACCCTGCGCACTGTCAACCAGTTGCTTGGTCATCTGGACCGAGAGCGGGGCTCGTGCCGCGATTTCCTGGGCGAGGTTTATGGCATACCCCATCACATTGGACCCTGGCTCTACGGCGTTGACGAGACCCCAGCGTTCGGCGGTTGCGGCATCGACACGTCTCCCTGTAAACAGCATTTCTTTCGCACGTGCCGCCCCTATCAACGCGGGAAGTCGCTGTGTTCCGCCCCATCCGGCTACAGTGCCGATGCCGGTCTCCGGCAGCGCGAGTTGTGTGTGCTCCGCTGCGATGCGCAGGTCGGCGGCAAGTGCCAGCTCGAATCCTCCGCCGAAGGCGACACCATTCAGCACGGCAATGACGGGCTGGGGCAGCCGTGCGACGCGTTCGAAGGCACGATGACCGTTGCGTACCCACCAGCGCCACATCTCCAGAGGTTGAAGCGACGACCATGCAGTAATATCGGCGCCAGCGCTGAAAGCGCGCGTCCCCGCCCCCGTGAGGAGCACGACGCGTACAGTGGTGTCACGTTCGAGGTCCTGGCACACCTGTTCCAGCTGTGTCAGCATCGGCGGATCCATCGCATTCAGTTTTTCGGGCCGGTTCAACGTGATAGTAGCGACCGGCCCTTCGAGAGAGAAGAGAAGGGTGGTATTCGTCATAGACTATAACTCCTCACCACTACGAAGCCGCGCGACAAGTCGGTCCGCTGCTCGGACGCACAATGCCCAGAGGGTCAGAGTGGGGTTGATGCCGGGACAAGAGGGACAGACCGCGCTGCCCAACACGTAGAGTCCGGGCGTATCGTGGACGGCGAGCTCAGCGTTCACAACGGAGGTCGAAGGATCATGGCCCATCCGGCAGCTGCCCATATCATGACTGCTCCCGACTCCGGTAAACCGTGGTCCTCGCCATGTCGAGGTAGCGCCCATAGCGCGCAGGATTTCCTCCGCTTTGCCTTCCATCCAGTTGGCCAGCCGATGCTCATTGGGCTGCAGGTCGTACGTGATGCGCACGACCGGTAGACCAAGTGCGCTACGATCACGAAAGTGCGGGTCGAGGTCGAGGTAGTTCGTCCGGTATGGGAGTGCGTCCGGCTGGATACGTATCACGCCGAGATGCTGCCACTGTTGGATGTGCCGCTTGTATGTCTCCCCCCAACGACTCACCTCTGGTGGCAAGCTTTCACGGCTGATTTGAATAGGCAGGAACTGGTTTTCGGCACCGAACGTCGCCCCACCCAGAAAACCATGCTGCGCCCCATCGTATGAAGTGGACAGGAAGTCATCGAGCACGACTCCCTGTGCGGCAGGACCGGTATGCCGATTGAAAATGATATCCGGAAAATAGCCGTTGACGTGCGCGAACATCTTGGTCATAAAGTGTTTGCCGACCTGCCGGGAATTGTTACCAAGTCCATTCGGACGTCGTTCGTCGCCTGAAAGGAGGAGCAAACGGACGTTTTCGAAGGTGTAGCTGGAAAGAATGACGATGCGTGCTTGTTGCACATGGCGGTTACCGTTGGCGTCAACATACTCGACCCCACTTGCATGCCCATCACTATCGGTACAAATGCGCAGCACACGGCAGCGCGTACGCAGCTCGAAGTTTCCCGTCGCCAGTGCTTCAGGAACAGACGAGAGCGCTGGATACCACTTGTCGTCGATGTAAGAGCCGAACCCGTTGCTCCACGCGGTGTACTGCGTCGCCGGGCGGCCGCCATAGGGAACACTGTTGACACCAACCGGGACGGGGTGGGGATGCAGATTCATCGCCTTGGTGGCGGTGCGAAACAGTTCGCCGAGACGAAATGGGCGCAGGGGCGGCATCGGATACGGTCGGCTGCGCGAGATGAAAGAGTTTTCGTCGTTCCCCGCCACGCCGACCGTGTACTCGACCTGGGTGTAATAGGGCTCCAGTTCCTCGTACGTCACCGGCCAATCAACCAGCGTACTCTGCTCAGGTAGAAGATGATCAACACCAGCCTCGCGCCACGTACTGAGCGGGCGAAAGTTGTGCGGATGATAGCGGCGAAGCCAGGCACCGTAGTGAATGACCGAGCCTCCTACAGCGTTCATCATCTTTCCAAGCGAGAAGGTAGCTTCCTGCGTGGGTTCTTCTTCAGAGCGTCGCCAGCGAGGCACTTCGGCGAGGAACTTGGGTCCCATGTTAGCGCGACAATAATAGGCAGAGCCAAGCTCGTCAGGAATAAAACTCTCCTTGCTTCGCCACGGTCCGGCTTCAAACCCCACGACGCGCAGGCCTGCTTTGGCCAGTAGCGGAGCCACGATGCCGCCCATGGCGCCCACGCCGACCAGCACAACATCCGCCGGTCCAGTCGGTGGTTCAACACTGCGCCGCGGGTCGAAGCCGGGAATTCCATCCGGTTCGACCAGAGGCTTCTCGAGACTGTAGCCCAGGTCGGCGAGAGACTGGATGATGCCGCCCTTTGTAACTGGTTCGGCGGAGAGATTCTCCTCGGCCGAGTTTTCCATCCATACGCCTGGGTGTCCTAGCCATTTCCAGCCTAGCTTATTCCGGTTACCACCATATTCTGGATCGGCAAAAAGTCCTTCCTGCAGGTGAGCCAGCAGCACGTCAAAGAAGCGTTTCTGCACCGATGCGTCCATATCGGGAAGGCTGCCGTGCTCTAATCCGCTGATGAGCGCATCCTGTTGAGCGGGCGTGCAGTCGGCAAAGCGCGTCTTATACTGCTGCCCTGCTACACGATCGAGGGCCGCAAGTCCTTGCCGGTACATCTCAGTGCTATCGGCGTAGGCATCGGTGAGGGCCCGGTCAACGTAGGGAATCACACCAATTTCGGCCACGTCCGGCTCATCTAGTGTGCTAGGGAACATACGAGCGAAGATGGCCTCTGCCGTCCGCGCCTCGTGTGCAGTGAAAACAAGAAGATTTGGTGTCTCATGCATTGGTGACTACTCCTTATCGACTCCACGTCTCTGTCAACGATAAGCTCGATCAACGCAACGTCAGGCCTAGAGGTGCTGGGCTGAACAATCGTGAATCCATCATCCGCAGGTCAGGACTTACACGCAGCGGAACCTCGGCTTGATTGAGTATGTCGCGTTCCAGGTGGATTCCAGGAGCGATCTCGACAACAGTTAATCCTTCCGGTTCCAGTTGCAGCACACAGCGCTCGGTCACGTACGTGACATGCTGGCCGCGCTGACGAGCCCGGCGACCGCTAAAGGTGACCTGTTCGACTGCTGGTACGAACTTCTGTGATCTTCCCTCTCGTTCGATACGCAGTTCCCCATTGGTAAGCGCAATCTTGAGCCCGCCGGTTGTGAAATAGCCGCTAAAGACGATATGCCGCATGCTGGCGATGATATCAATGAAACCGCCAATGCCCGCCGTGACATGAGGTCGCGCAGCGAGGCGCGAGACGTTGACATTCCCCTCTCCATCGACCTGCATGAACGAGAGAAAGCTGAGATCGAATCCCCCTCCCTGGAAATAGGTGAACTGATCCGGCGAGGGGATAATGGCCTGAGCGTTCACTGCACAGCCAAATTGGAAACCCTCTAATGGCATGCCGCCGATAGCACCCTGCTCAATAACCCATGTCACGGCATCATGCAATCCCTCCTCCAGCAAAATACGAGGGATGAGCGCAGAGAGTCCGAAACCGAGATTGACGACATCCCCCTGGCACAGTTCCAACGCGGCCCGGCGAGCGATCACCTTATCCAGCCCCCACTCAACCGGGGAGAATGCTGAGAGTGGGCGTCGTAACTCACCGCTGATGGCAGGGTCATAGAAGGTCTCGGTGGTTTGCATCTGATCCGGCTCGACGACGACGTAATCCACAAGGACGCCCGGCACGCGTACGGCTTGTGGCGAAAGCGTTCCGGTAGCGGTGACGCGCTGCACCTGCGCGATGACGATGCCACCATTATTGCGGACAGCCATAGCCTGGTCGAAGGCGCCGAGGTAGGCACCTTCGCGCTCCATCGTGATATTGCCCATCTCGTCGGCGGTCGTTCCCCGGATCAAAGCAACATCGACAGGCAGCGCGCGAAAGTAAAGCCACTCCTGACCGTCGAACTCGACCACCTGCATGAGATCCTCGGAGGTCATGGCATTCATGCGCCCACCCTGGCGACGTGGATCGACCACCGTGTCAAGGCCCACCGCGGTCAGCACACCAGGACGCTTCGCGGCCGCCTCACGATGCATGTGGAACAATATGCCGCTAGGAAAGTTGTAGGCCTCCAGTTCATTGTTGTCGATCATTTGCCAGATTTTGGGAGATGGGAACGACGATGGGCCGCTGGGATAGGAGCCGGCGATGACACGCTTCAAGAGACCGGGTTGGGCAAGATAGTCGATTCCGGCAATGCCATACATATCTCCGGCCGCGATTGGGTGAATAACAGTCAGTGCGCGTGGCTCTCCCATCTGTGTGAAACGCTCACCGATGGCGCGGAGCAAGGTATCTGGACATCCTAAGCCGCTGGACGAGCTGACAGTAACGGTAGCCCCACTTGGAATCAGCACCGCTGCCTGAGCGCTGGAGAGAAATTGTGCTCGTGACATAGAAGATCCTTTTATGAGACAGTACCAGATGATCGCACTACAGAGATTGCACTACGGAAGATCAGCTATGTCCACTTGCCACGCCAGGTCTGCCATGTCCCTGCCCCTCCTTATTCTTTCTCTGAGGAGTATTGTAGCTTCGATTTTGAGAGCGTGGTATGTGATTTCACATATCAGACTCATGACCCATTACAGGGAGGTGAGACGTTCTAGATCGAGCACACGCAGCCCAGGACGATGGGGTGCTGAGGCAACAAGCCCCAAGGCCCGAAAGTGGCAAAGCAGCTTTGTCACCTCCTCTTGCCGCGTGCCAATCATTGCCGCAAGCTCGGCATGCGTTGCCCAGACTATGCGTTCCTGGCTGGAGAGGGCAAGACGGACCAGGGTGCGAGCTAGGCGCGTTTTTATCTCATAGAAGGCCAATTCCTCGATAATCCTATAGGACTCCCTAAGCTGCCTCGCGATCAATTTGCACACATACGAGGTCACCGTGAAGGAAGTACTCATGAGCTCGAGGACATGCTGATAGGAAAGACGATAGGCCACAGTAGCATCGACGAGCACCTTGGCATAGCCGCATATCTCATTGACTTCGCCGTGACGGAGGAGACCCACCATCTCTCCATCGTGAAAGGTATACAACCGGATTTCGCGCCCGTGGCGAGAGAGACTATAGAGTCCGACACGTCCGGCGTGGAGAAGGTAGACGAAGCCATGTAGCTCTTCAATATCCCTCAGGAGCTCTCCTCGTCCATAGGATTGCGGCCTGGCCCCTCTCGTGAGCTCTGCCAAGGCTTCCGGCTTTTGAGCACAGCCAGCAGCATGGCGCGGAGCGCTTCTCCCTCTCCTACCGATCTGCTCATCGAGTATCGTTTGTCTCTCGCGACACGTCATCTCTCTCTTTACCTCAAGACTCCATGGTACTATTAGATCGATCTAATTTTTAGATCGATCTAATAGTACCATGGGATAAGCACATTGTCAAGAGGTCGGGGGTAATCTCCAGGGCGAATCAAAAGTCAGGAAGGGGAGAAAAAAAGAGTCATCTCTGGTAGACTAGCACAACGATCAACATCAGCTAGAGAAGAGGATGACTCCATGGACTATAGCACATTGAGGGCGTTTCCTAACTCAGAATCCCTCCCAGGTATGAGCGAGAACCCGCTTAGGAGAGCGGATCAGATCGAGACGGCCAGCTTGCTGGGCAGCGAGAGCCACGATGATGGTGGCAGCATAGGTCAAAGCGACCTGCGAGACGATGGACGACCAGCCAGAGAGCGGGGGCCGCTGCAGATGAAAGAAGAGGAAGACACGGCCAAAGAAGCGTTTGATGCTACTGCGTTTGCCCAATTCTTCTTTCGTCTAGGTGGGCGGCAGACAGGAGCGGTTCTTCTGCCGTTTGGGGTTCCATGGCACGACGGCGACCGCCCCGAGCACCGTGTGGATCCAACTGATGAGCCGCAGTCCCCAATAGGCAGCATCCAAGCGGATGATCCGGGGACGGATGTGGTAGAGGTGAAGTGCCCATTCCAGCAGTGGGCGTGCAAAGGGGGCATCATGGACGTTGGCTGGAGAGACGAGAAAATGGAGAGGCAAGCCCGAGCCACGACAGAGCAGGGTATGCACGCGATAGCCGCGCAAGAGCGGACGGGGATGCTGGGCTGGAGCATGACCAAAGGCCGCATCGGAATCGGCTTGGTGCCAAGCCAGAATGGGAGCACTATCGATAATCAGATCGCGTGCACGCATGAGGCCACCTTTGATGACCGTCTGCACACTGAGCACGAAGAGGGCCTCCGGCAGTGGGGCTCCTGCTGCCCGACGGCATTTACACTGTTGCGAGCGACTGGGAACCAGAGGGCTCCCGTTGTCACCCATGGGCAAACCACAGGCCAGGGCCAAGGCTGGCCAAGCCACCAACCAGTCATGCATATCTTGATAGGAGAGCCGCCACAGGGTGCGCAAGAGCGCTATGAGGAGCAAAGACTCCTCACTGTAGCTGCGGGGACGGCCTCCTGGGCCAGCGGGCAAGGGGGGTGGACAACGCCAGTGGACCAATTGGACAGCGAGGCGGCACAGGACCAGCAGATGCAGTGAGATCACCAAGGTAAGGGCGTCAATATGCAATGCTGGACCCCTTTGGGCTTGCGCCCGGGTGTATGCTGGTGGCGGGACAGGTGCCTGATCGCTGAGAAGTGTAGGTATCATGAACTGACCTCCTGGACGAGGGAGCTAACCTTGTCTAGGGGTAGTTTACCTGATTTTTGCCAGTTAGGAAACGCCCTCAGTAACTCATACTCATTTGCCCATTTTGTTGCTTTTCCACCAGCGACCATGTCTATCAGCCACACCATCATATCTGATACCAGGGTTACAGGTTCGACATGAGGAGCCCTAGCATAAGCACTCCCCCACCAATCAACGAACCGACGACCAAAACCCAAAGTGGTAGGTGTACTCCTGGGATCGCTGATGGGACTCTCTGTCAATGCTGTGATATTTGGTGGAAATCTTTTTTCGTTCGACATTCTCTATGGACTTCTTGGGGGATTGATAGGTGGTCTGATCTCCGGAGAGGACACTCCTAGTTTCCGTTTTTCCGCCATTATCAATCAGTGGCGATCTTTCGTCCTTCCTGGTTTACTCATTGGGTTTTTGGTTGGCCTCTTGGTCTGCCAATCCATACCATACGCTTTCTTGATGATGCTACTAGCCGCGACCTGCTTCATAAGGACGGTAGAGGTGGAGGCTACCGCTTTGCTCACAGCTATGTCTTTGACTATTTTGTGGGTCAGGAACGGCCATAATTCCAGAAGGCATTTCACATACTGCAACTTGCTACTTAGTTGAGACCTAGTCATAAATCAACAAGTCACCTTGAGAAAGGTTTCATCGATAGATATAATCAGGGTGTCACGGTATTTTAGCACGTTGCTGCGCATCTCAGATGCAACCGTTTCCTTTCGGCACCCAGCGACCAGAATCTCTGCTCCCTCAATTGGCCCGGTTGTCAATCCAAACGGTATCCTGGCGAGCATCCCAGAAGGATCCTGGTGCATATGTGCTTCCTCATGGCACCGTTCACCAGAATCATGCTTGGAACATCGACCAGTTGCATGGTTGGATTGACGCTTTGTCTCCAAATATTGATATAATCTCAGTATTGACATACCCTCAATTTTGAGGTAGTATCATTTCTATGGAAACACGCGAATCATTCCAACCGCATCAGACAAACATCGGCCGTGTTGAGCGGAGACGGGCGAAAGTGCGAGCGCAACTGCTTGAGGCTGCTCGTCAGGTCTTCCTGGAGCGAGGCTATCAGGATGCAACGATCTCGGAGATCGTCCAGGTCGCTGACATCGCGATGGGAACCTTTTATCTCCATTTTCGTGACAAAGAGGAGCTCCTGGTCGCTCTTGCACAGGACACGCTCCAGGTCCTTCGTGAGCAGGTCCATGCAGCCATCGAACAGCATGCCAACGCGCCGCTCGTTCCGCTGATCATTCGGACGCTTCTACGAACGGCCTATGAACAGCGGGATCTGTTGCTACTGCTTTCCGCCGGAGAAAGCCATCTCCTTGCTCATCCCCACATGCTGCAGGGGCAGAAAGGCCTGGCCGAGCACTTCATCTCGGCGCTGCGTGCTGCTGCGGAGACAGGTCTGCTTGCATCCTATGATCCGGTGCTGCTGGCTCATTTGCTGGTGGGGATGCTGATGCGAGCG
>Ga0137372_10003029_pt1 | contig 16340 bp, 15 predicted proteins | sample SagtaG_6_FD_104911 | JGI IMG/M metagenome (GOLD analysis project Ga0137372, IMG submission 104911) | Vadose zone soil microbial communities from Sagehorn Ranch, Mendocino, California, USA - Sage1_R_60_16 metaG | ecosystem: Environmental > Terrestrial > Soil > Vadose zone | place: USA...
GCAGGCGGCGCCGGCTCGGTTCAGTCGGCGCTCGGCAACCTCCCCGAGCTGTTCGTCGCGCTGTTCGCGCTCCAGAAAGGGCTAATCGGTGTCGTCAAGGCGGCGCTGATCGGCTCGGTGCTCGCCAACAGCTTGCTGGTGCTCGGGCTTGCCTTCTTCGCAGGAGGGCTCCGAAACGGCACGCAGCGGTTCGACTCGCCTCGCGCGAGGACGATCGCGACGCTGACCCTTCTCGCAGCCGCCATCCTCTCCGTGCCCACGTTCGCGCACGTCTTGCACTCTCCCGCCGCAGCGCACGAGCAGACACTGAGCCTGATCTGCGGCGGCGTCTTGCTCGTCGTCTTTGTCTCGACGCTCGGGATCTTCCTGATGGGAGACGCTGTGCCGTCCGAGCCGCCGCGTTGGTCGCTCACGGCCACGATTGTCGTGCTTGCGGCGGCCGCGGCGGGCGCTGTGTTCGTCAGCGACTGGTTCGTCTCCGCGTTGGAGCCAGCGACCGCTTCACTACATATGAGCCAGACTTTCGCCGGGCTGGTGGTCGTGGCGATCGCCGGCAACGCGGTGGAGAACGTCGTCGGCGTCCAGCTTGCCTTGCGAAACAGGCCGGACTTCGCGATCTCCGTGATCGTGAACTCGTCGCTTCAGGTGGCGCTGGCGCTGACCCCAGTGATCCTGTTCGCGAGCCTCTTCTTCGCCACGAGCATGACCCTGGTCTTCCCGACTCTGCTGGCAGTCTCTTTGCTCCTGGCGGCGTTCGTGACGGCGGCTGTCGTCTACGACGGCGAAAGCACCTGGCCCGAGGGCGTCGTCCTCATCGGGCTCTACGTGGTGATCGCGGCGGCGTTCTGGTGGGGCTAGTCGTCTTCAAGCTCGTCGGCTAGCAGCGCGCAGGCATAGGCCTGCCAGGCGAAGCCGGCGTCGAGCAGCAGCTCGTCGAGCGCAGAGGAGACGTTGGCGAGACCGGCTGCGTCCTCGCGTAGAGCCTCCAGCCCGCGGCTGACCTCTGCGCGGCGCTCCGGTCGGTCGAGCTCGGCCGCGAGCGCGCTGACTGCGCGTCCGTCCAGCTCGAGCTCCCGGTGAGGATCGCCGCCCGCCGCGAGCAGGAGCATCGCGCGGCGCAGCGCCGGAGTCAGCTCGTCCGGCTCGATGAGCGGCTCGGGCGCGGCGAGCAGAGCGAGTGCAGGCCGGACGTCGGCCGCGGCCCCCGCCTCGTCCAGCATCTGCAACACGCCGATGACCTCCACGCGAGGTCAAGGTAGACGAACGCGCGCTAGGCGACCGGGACGAGCCGCCGCTCGCGCGTCGTCGCGAACCCGAGCCCGATCATCCCGACGCCGAGCACGAAGTGAAGCCAGTTGTCGGCCGTGTTGAACGGAACGAAATTCGCGCCGCCTTGCTGGTCGATCAGCAGGCCGTAGAACCAGAGCACGAGGTAGACGACGCCGCCGCCGATCAGGTAGAGGCGCGCGGTTGCCGTGGTGCGGGCGAACGCCAGACCGACGAGTCCGAAGCCGATGTGCACGATGTTGTGCAGCCAGCTGACCTGGAAGACGTGGAAGAGCTTTGCCTGCGAGTTGTGTCCGGCGAAGTCGAGCCCGCCGTACAGGTGCGAGGTGATTCCGGGAATGAAGCCAAGGATCCCGACGAGAATGAAGACCGCGCCGATCAGCGTCGTCAGTACCTGGGCGGGCGACCGGTCCCTGGTCATGCGTCCTTCCATCTCACCCTCCTGTTCGAAGGCTGCCCAGTCAGTTCCTGCCCTGTATTCGGAACGGGGCGCAGCTTCGGTTCGCCTAGGCGGTCGCTTGCGACGCCGACATGGAGGACGCCCGGGCTCCGCCCGGGCGTCCGTCTCATCCCGGTTCGCGGAACGGGACCGGTGAACTCTTTCTGAAACAGGCTTTAGGAGGCGAGCAGTTCCGGAGCCGCGGAAGGCGACCAGATCTCGCCGCGCAGCCCAAGGAAGACCTCGACCACGGTCGGGTCGAACTGCGTACCGACGGCCTCGCGCAGCCGACGGCAGGCCTCCTCGACCGACAGGCGCTTCCGGTACGGCCGGTCGGTCGTCATCGCGTGGAACGCGTCGCAGACCAGGATGATCCGCGCCTCCAACGGGATCTCGTCGCCCGAGATCCCGTCGGGGTAGCCCCCTCCGTCGTAATGCTCATGGCAGCTCCGTACGATCGAGCGCACCTCCGCCAGGCGGTCGATCGGCGCAAGGATCTTCTCTCCGAGCTCGGGATGCTGCTGCATGATCCGCCGCTCCTCGGGCGTGAGCGGCCCCGGCTTGAGCAGGATGCTCGTCGGGATTCCGATCTTGCCGATGTCGTGGAAGAGCGCCCCCAGCTCGAGCTGTTTCAGCGACTTCGAGTCGAACCCGAGCGTCGCGCCCACCTTCAAAGCCGTGTCGGTGATCCAGCGGGTGTGCGACGACGTGTATTCGTCGTTCGCCTCGAGCGCGTTCGCCAGGGCGGCCACGGTCGAAACGAAGGTCGCCTCGAGGTTCTCGAAGGTGCCGGCGTTGGTGATCGCGAGCTTCGCCTGGTGCGCGAGTCCTGCAAGCAGCCCGACGTGATCTTCGTCCAGCTCGTGGGGCGCATCGGGTGGGATCGCGGCGACGATGCAGCAGAACCGCCCGCCGTCGAGGGTGATCGGTGCGACCGCGAATGCCGTTCCGTCATCAAGCTCCGGGACCCCGTGGATTGCCGCCGCCTCGGCGTTGTCGAGCACGAAGGGCTCTGCGCGGTCAGCGAGCGGCCCCAGGCGCTCGGGGGCGATGCGGAGCCCCAGGATCCGCTCTCGCCGGTCAGGCTGGAATCCCCAGACCGCACCGGGTACGAGCTCCTGCGTCTGAGCGTCCTGGATCCACACAGACGTCCTGGGCGCTCCCAGGATCATCGCCGAGAGCTCGACCGTCCGGCGAAGCACTTCCGGCAGTCCTTCCGCAGTCGCCAGCTCGCGACTGAACCCGAGCAGCTCCTTGAAGTGCTCGGCCTCCCGTCGCTGCGACTCGTACAACCTTGCGTTCTCGAGCGCGACCGCGGCATGGCCGCCGAGCACCTCGAGCAGCCGGACGTCGTCTTCGTCGAACTGGTCGCGGCCGAGCTTCGAGATCACGATCGCGCCGATCACCCGCGAGCCGTAGTTGAGCGGCACCGCGAGCAGCGATTCCTCTAGCGGCTCGGTGCCGGGAATCGTGACCGCGTAGTCGCAGTCGAGCGCGTTGCCGATCAGGAGCGACTTCCCCTCCGCAACAGCGTGGCCCGTGATCCCCTCACCGACCTTCGAGCGGGGAATCTCAACCTCGTGCCCGCCTCGCGAGGAGAGGATGCCGCGGAAGGCGATCGGGATGACGTCGTCGCCGTCGACGATCGAGACCCGGCAGTTGTGGTAATCGATCAGGCCCCGCAGCTCGTCGGCGATCGCCGTTCCGATCTCGCGGACGTCGTTCAGCCGGTTCAGCTTCCCCGCGAGGCTCTGCAGCATCTTGAGATGCGCGATCGAGCGGACGCGGGAGTTCGCGACCGACGTGGGGTCGGGACGCTCGAATGTCGAATCGTCGAAGAGCACGATCAGATCCTTGCCCCGCGCCTTGGCGGTCATCATTGCGGCCTCGGCGCAGGCGATCAGCTCGCGTGGGTTGGACGCATCGGAAGGCCCCTCCGCGGCGCCGACCGAGACCGTGATCTTGCCGGCCGGGCCGAACTCGAGCTCCTTCAGGCGCTCGGTCAGCCGGTTCGCGAGCGCGACCGCATCCTCGGTGCCGCAAGAGCCCATGACGACCCCGAACTCCTCGCCGCCGAGCCGGCAGACGAGGTCCGACCCGCGCACGGCGGCCTTCAGCTGCGTCGCGAGCTCACGGAGCACCTGGTCGCCGACCCCGTGTCCGTAGATGTCGTTGACCTTCTTGAAATCGTCGATGTCCAGCATCAGCAACGCCACGGAGTCCCGGTTGCGGCTCGCCCGGGTCAGCTCCGAGCGCACGTGCTCGTGGAAATAGCGGTGGTTGTAGAGTCCGGTCAGCGAATCGGTCTGGGCCTGCCGCTCCAGCCGCGCGCGTGTCTTGGCATTGTCGAGCGCCAGCGCGGCCGCGTCGCCGAACCGCTTGGCAAGCTCGAACTCCTCGCTGTCGAAGCTGGCCTGCTCGCCGAGCCGGTAGATGCTGAGGACCCCCTTGACCGAGTCGCGTGCGATCAGCGGCACGGTGATCAGCGCCTCGCGCTCGTCCGGCGGCGTGCCCGGCACGACCATCATCCGCGGGTCGAGGTGGGCAGCGTTCGTCAGCACCGGCTCCCGATGCTGCGCGGCCCAGCCCGCGATGCCGACGCCGAACCCGATCTTGTTGCGCATGATCTCATCGGCCCAGCGGTCTCGCGCCAGTACGGGGACAAGCTCGGTCTGGGCCTCGTCGGCCTCGAAGATGCTGAGCGTGTCGTACGGGATCAGCTCGGCCAGCGTGTCCGCGATCCGGTCGAGCAGCGTGTCGAGGGCCTGCTCGGAGAGGACGTGGTGGAAGACGTCCGCGAGCCTGCGGTACGAGTCGACGAGGTCGTGCCGATCGGGATGGCCGTTTCCGGTCGTCGGGATGCCGCCCGAAGGTGGCATGGAGAGGGCCGCCGCAGACACTCGATCCACGCCCTTCATCTTTGGGGAACCGCGACCGCATTTGACCCCCCGTCCGGGGGATCTCTGGTACTTGCGGCTCCGTCCGACTCTCCGGTCGTTCGCTACGTCGCGGTCGGGCTGTTGGTCGCGCTCGCCTTCCTGTGGCTCTTGCTTCGGTAGATGGACGCGCCGCCCACGAGTGCGACACGGCGGTACTCGCGCCGTAGCAAGGCGGCGGTGCGGCCGCTCGGATCGAGCTTCGTGGGCGGCTGGACGACGACCACGAGCTCCGCCCTCCGCGTCGCCAGTGCGTGGCGGACGGCCTGGAGGGCGCCCGGAATCGAGGCAATGTTCCGCGACCAGAGGTAGCGGACGGCGGGCCGGCGGTCGGCGAGGTAGTAGAGGTCGGCGTCGGCCCAGACCGCGAGCACTCGCTCACTCGGGAGCGTGTGCGCCCGCACGTAGCGCGCTAGGGCGGCGTCGTGGACGAGGTGCGGATCGGCAGGCCAGATCGTCTTCGCCTGCTCGTGGGGGGTCGCCCAGGCGACGGGCAGCGCCAGCGCGAGCGTCGCCGCCGCCGCCGCCCCGGCCGCCGCGATCGCGGGTCGCGGCGCCGAGAGCCACAGGGTGCGGACGCCGACGGCCGCAAGCAGGGAGAGCGGCGGCACGAGCTGGATGTAGTAGTGCGGGTGGAAGTTGCCGCCGGCGATGGCGCCGAGGACGGCCGCGCCCAGCCAGATGCGGCCGACGAGCGGCGAGCGCCGCCAGCCGACGGCCGCGAGCACCGCAAGCAGGCCGAGCGCCTTGCCGGTGGGCGGCAGCGAGAGCCAGAACTGGTGAGCCCGCCCGCTCAGCGATCCGTTCAAGAGCGAGTCGCCATCGAAGCGGTAACCGACGACCGCGTAGAGCCAGGAGCTCAGCCGCGCCGCGCTGGCCGCGGCGATCGCGACGGGCACGAGCGCGCCGGCAACGAGAACGGCGGCCGGCGCAAGACCACGTCTTCGTTCGCGCCAGAGCAGGTAGACGACGGCCGCCAGGCCGGCGTCGAAGGCGGATTGCTTGATCAGCACCGCGATCCCGGTCAGCACGCCGGCGCCGACCAGACTTAGTAACAGCCTGTTACTTGCAGGAACCGGCTGAACGACCGACCACCTTCGCCCTTGTGGCCATGTCGAACCTAGGAACAGACTGTTACTTGGCCCGGCGCGCTCGCTGCGCTCGAGGTAGAGGCAGAAGCAGAGGAGCGAGAGCACCGCCGGCAGCGACGCCAGGAGCTCGCCCGAGAGCGTGAACGACTCGATGAATGGGGACGCCCCGACGGTTGCCGCCAGCAGCCCGGCCGTGACCGCCGTTATCCTCCCGCGAGCCAGCCGGAGGGTGAGCAGCATCGTCGCGGCGACGACGAGCGCCGCGACTACCGCCGCGGCTGCGCGCATTGCCAACGGGGAGCCGCCGATCAAATGGAGAGCGCGAAAAACGAGTATGAGGCCTTGCGGGCGGTCGACCCAGGCGCCGCCGTAGAGGGTCGCGCCGTCGCTCCACAACCGAGCCACCTCGGCGTAGCCCCCCTCGTCGGCGGTGAGTGGAGCGTTCCAGAAGGGAAGCCGTACGAGTACGGCGAGGGCGACCGCGAGGCCGCCGAGAGGTGGGGCCCACCGCGCGAGGACCTGGATCGCCGCACGGCGCTGCTCGCGGCGGGCGGACTGACCGTCGCGCTCGGGATCGCGATTTGGCTGTTCGGGCTCGGGCTCACGCCTGACCGCTACCTGCTCGCGCTGTTGGTGCCCGCTCTCGTGCTGCGCCGGGGACGTCGTTATCTGCTCGATTTCGTTCCCTTCGCCGTGTTGCTGGTGATCTACGCGCAGTCTCGCGGAATTGCGCATCTCTTGAGCCCGCATCCCTATTACCTACCCCAGTTGGACGCGGACAAGTTCATCTTCGGGGCCGTTCCCTCCGAGTCGCTGCAGCACTGGCTGTGGAACGGGACGCAGCAATGGTACGACCACGTCGTGCTCGTAGTGACGCGGCTCCACTTCATCGTCCCGCCCCTGCTCGCATTCGCGCTCTGGGTCAAGCGAAGGGCGCTCTTCTACCGCTTCGCGGCGACCATGATCACGCTTTCGTTCGTCGGCGCGCTCACCTTCCTACTCTTTCCGGCGGCTCCGCCGTGGGCCGCGGGTGAGAAGGGCATGCTGCCTGGCCTGATCCGGATCCCGCACAATCCGGCGCCCGATCCCTCGGGCGCGCACGGCTACCACGCGATCTCCGTCTCGAAACTGATCGACCCGAATCCGTACGCGGCGATCCCGTCGCTCCATGCCGGCTATGCGTTCCTCTGCTTCCTCTTCGTCGTCACGCTCGTGTGGAAGACGCGCTGGCGCTGGTGGGCTCTCGGCGTCGGCGTGCTCTACCCCCTCGCGCAGTCGTTCGCGGTGGTCTACACCGGCAACCACTATGTGGTCGATCTCCTGATCGGCTACCTCTACGCCAGCGCTGCCCTGGCCGGCATCTGGTGGTTGTGGCGCCGCTGGCGCTTGCCCGCCTAAGCCGCGTCTTCACTCAGATGGCCTGGCGGGTAGCGATCCGTGGATCGTACTGAGGCCCCGGGTCTTACTCAGGAGAGCTCTTCGAGGTTCTGCGCGACCCACGACCTGAGCTCGTCAGATCGGATGAAGGGCGCGTCGTCCGCCTCGGCTCGCGCCAGTACTCGTCCGCCGATGCGCCCGCTCTGAGACCGGCGTAGAGGTAAACCAGTGCCGACGAGCGAGGGCCCACGCGACACGTCACAAGGGTCGGCCGCGGCAACTGGTCGAGCGCGGCGACCTGCTGCCTCGCCAGGTCGGTGTCGAGCACGCGAGGCGGATCGCTGACGACATTGGCCGACTCGGGGACGGCCGCCTGGACGCTGGCGTAGGACATTCCTCCCTCCATCGCGGCGAATTCCTCGCCGCACAGGAACAACCACGAGGAGGCATTGGCCTGGCGAGCAAAGGCCTCGGGGTCGGCGATCAGTCCCCGGTTGAACGTGAGATCGGTGGGACTTTCGAAGTCGGCCACCGCCAAACGTTACTCCGTTAGCCCAGGGTTTCTCAAAAAGGGTTGAGCGGCGGGGGTGGGATTTGAACCCACGGGCGACCTTTCGGCCGCCAGCGGTTTTCAAGACCGCCCCGTTCGACCGCTCCGGCACCCCGCCGAACCCCATTGTCGCGGAGGCGGGCTTTGCTCGCCTCCGTTCACTAAGCACCCCGCCGAGCGGGAAGGGTAGCCGGGGCCCGACGCAGAATTGAAGACAATGCCCGACCAGCGGGAACTGGAGTCTGCTTGGCAGGCGCTCGCAGAGCGAGAGCGGCGTGGGGACGAGGCAACGCGCCAGCGAGCGGCGGAGCTCGAGGAGCGGAGCGCCCGCGTCGCGGCGCTGTGGGAGGAGTTGGGTGAGCGCTCTACCGAGCTAGCCGCACAGGAAACCAACCTCGCCGAACGCGAGCAGGCGCTTGCGGCGGCGGCGGAAAGTCTTCGGCTTCGCGAGGGTCTCGTCCAGGACGCCGAGGCTCGCGTCGAGGCGGGGCGCCGCCAGCTCGTCGAGCTCGAGACGATGCAGGCCGAGGTGAGCGCGCGGCTGATCGAGGTCGACGAGCGGGGCGAATGGGTCGCGGCGACCGAGTTGCAGCTCGCCGAGCGGGAGCAAAACGTGACCGAGCGTGAGCAGGCCTTGGCGCGCGGGCTTGCCGAGATCGAGGCCCGCGAAGCCGCTGTGGCAGCGCTCGCACCGCGTGAGGCCGAGCTGTCGACCCTACGGGCGCTCCTGGAGGCCGACCAAGCGCGCGCGGAGAAGCTGCTCGCAGAGGCGGAGCGGCGGCTCGCGGAGCTCGAGCCGCGCGAGCAGGACGCGCGGCGCCGCGCGGCCGAGGTCGACGAGCGTGAGCCGCGGATCGCCCTGTTGGGGGAGAAGCTCGAAGCCCGCGCAGGCCGGCTCGCCGCCGCCGAGGCCAAGGTCGCGAACGGGCTGCGCGATCTCCGCGAGGAACAGCGGCGGGTCGAGCAGGCACAGCAGCGGCTCCCCGAGCTCGACGAGCGCGAGGCGAAGCTGAATCAGCTCTCGGCCGAGCTGACCGAGCGGGGCGCCTGGCTAGCGGTCGCCGAGCAGGGGCTCGGCTCGCGGGAGGCGCAGGCCGCGGATCTCGAGGCGTCGGTCGAGCGGCGGCAGCGGTCGCTGGACGTGCGCCAGACCGAGCTCGAGCGCTTCGAGCAGAGCCTGAACGCTCGTGAGCACGCTCTTGACTCTGCGGAGAGCGATCTCGAGCAGCGGCGCCGACTCAACGTCGGCGCGGCCGGGCCGCAAGCTACGACGGCCTGATCTCCACTGGTGCTCCGTGCTCCCGCAGCGCCGCGGGAACCTCGACCGACCCGTCTTCGCGCTGGAAGTTCTCCAGCACGGCGAGTAGCCAGCGGTCTGTCGCCGCGGTGCCGTTGAGCGTGTGCACCGGCTGCGGCCCGCCGTTCGGGCGGAAGCGGATCTGCAGCCGCCTAGCCTGAAAGTCGGTTGTGTTCGAGCAAGAGGTGATCTCGCGGTAACGATCCTGGCTCGGGAACCACGCCTCGACGTCGTACTTCCTTGCCGCGGGGGCGCCGAGGTCGCCCGCGGCCACGTCGACGACGCGGTACGGGAGGCCGACCGTCTGGACGAGCTCCTCCTCGATCGCCAGCAGCCGCTCGTGCTCGTCCCAGGACTCCTCCGGGCGGCAGTAGACGAACATCTCGACCTTGTCGAACTGGTGGACGCGAAACATGCCGCGTGTGTCCTTGCCCGCGGCGCCGGCCTCGCGACGAAAGCAGGTCGAATAGCCGGCGTAGTGGAGCGGTAGCGAGTCGGCCTCGAGGATCTCGTCCATGTGGAACCCGGCCAGCGCGACCTCGGAGGTTCCCGTCAGGTAGAGAGCGTCGCTCGGGATCTCGTATATGTTATGGCGGTCGGTCGGGAAGAAGCCGGTGCCATACATCGCGTGCTCGCGGACGAGCACGGGCGGGCGCATCAGCGTGAAGCCGCCTTCGACGAGCCGGGAGATAGCGAGGCGGAAGATCGCCTGCTCGAGCAGCGCGGAGTCGCCGACGATGTAGCCGAAGCGGGAGCCCGAGAGGCGAGCGGCGCGCTCCATCTCGAAGCGGCCGAGCTCGAGGTGGTCTCGTGGGTGCTCGAGCTTCGGCGGATCGCCCCAGCGGCGGAGCTCGGCGGCGTCGTCCTCGGTTTCGCCGTCGGGGACGTCCGGATGCGGCGGGTTGGGTAGCGCCTCCAGCGCGGCGTCGCGGGCGGCTGCCGCGGCCGCGAGCTGCTCCTCGGTCTGGCGCAGCTCCTCCTTGACCTGCTTCAGCTCCTCGACCTGCTCTGGGGTGGGCCTGCCCTGCTGCTTCTGCCGCGAGCGGAGGTCGTCGACCTTGGGCACGAGCTCGCGCCAGCGCTCGTCCGCCTCGAGCCAGGCATCGAACGCCTCGGCAGCACCCTTGCGCGCAAGCGCGGCCCGATAGGCTTGGGGGTCGTTGCGCGCGGCCTTCGCGTCGATCACGCGGGTGGGCGCTTCTATTGCTTCTCGGTCAGGAACGCAACCAGGTCTGCGATCTGCTTGGGAGGCAGGTTGGCGTACGTCGTTGGCATCACGTTCTGGTACCCGGGCTGGAGGTAGGCGCCGGGGTTCGTGATCGATTCTTCGACGAACTGCTGCTCCGGGCCCTGATTTGCCTGCTTCGCGTACTGCGCGAGCTTGTCCAGGTCGGGGCCGACCGTGGCGTTCGAGCCGGCGGGCGCGTAGGTGTGGCAGCCCGTGCAGCCCTCTGACGTGAAGAGCTTCTTACCCGCCGCCGGATCGCCCTTGGCCAGTGCAGGCGTCGTCGGCTGCTTCGGGAGCGTCCCGCTGACGCCGTTCGCGGTCGGGAGGACGACGCCCTGCGAGCCGCAACCCGCGACCAACAGCGCCGAGACTCCGGCGAGGACTGCGACGGGGACGCGCATGGGGCGTGAGTCTAATCACGCAGGCGCATTGTTCGACTCCAGGTAAAAACAGCAATCGCCACGAGCGCGCCGAAGCGGAGGATGTCGAAGCCCGAGTCGTTGACGACGAGCGAAACGGCCAGAGCGACGAGCAGCGCGTCGAGCGTCCGTGAGCGCGGCCGGAGCACGGCCAGCACGACGAGGGTGACGAGCGAGACCACGGCGATCTCGAGGTGGTCGGTCTTGTTGACGATCCCGCGCCAGGAAAGGCGGAGCCTGTGGCCGAGGTCTGAGAGAACACGGCCGGGGCCACCCTCGACCGCGTGCGTGACGTGGCTCGAGCCGCCGGTGAGGGCGTCGATTCCGACCAGGGCGAGGCCGACTGCGATCACCGCGACGGCCGCGAGCGCGGCGCGAGCGACGGTGACGCGGCCGCGCAGGCCGAGCAGCGCGAGGGTCGCAAACCCCGCCGCGTAGACGATCAGGCCGCCCCCGTCCGAACCCAGACGGCTCCAGCCAACGACGACGAGCGAGGCGAGCGCGACAATCGCGAGCACCGGCAACTCGACGAGCGCACCGAGCGCGAGCGTCGGCGCGAGCAGCAGTGTCTCGACCTGGTTCGTGAGCCCGAAGAAACGCCCGCCGCCTTCGGGGTGCGGACCGAGCGCCGCGAGCGAGACGGTCGCCGGCGAGGCGCCGAGGAAGACGGCGTAGGCAGCGAGCAGACCGGCCAGGGCGAGGGCGAGGGCGGGGGTGGTACGGGTCGCGAACGCAAGCGGCAGCGTCAAGACGAGCGCAATCGCCCCGCTCCACCAGGCGACGCCATGCTCGACGTGGAGCGCCGAGGCGATCGTCGAAGCGAGCACCATCGCCGGGATTGCAAGCAGCCCCGCGCGTGCGAAGAGCGGCGAGCGGAGCAGCCAGGCGAGCGCGGCGAAGCCGAAGACAAGGCCGATCAGGACGCGGGTGCTCAGCTTGCGCGCGAAATGCGCCGCGTTCAGGCGCGCGTTCATCTGCGCGAGCTGAGCCGGCGCGTCCCGAGCCGGACGCGAGGTCAGGATCGGCTTCTCGCCTTGCTCGAGCGAGCGCACGGTCGGTGCCACGTCGGCGATCGAGACGAGTCCCGGGATGCGGGTCGAGCTCGAGAGGAGCAGGCCGTGATAGCCGCCACCCATGATTGCGATCGGATAACGGTCGAGATTGTGGTGCATGCCGGCTGGCGGGAGCGCGACGTAGATCGTCACCGGCGCCGGCGGGCCTCCCAGCGAGATCAGGGGTTTTCCCTTCGGCTTTCCCCCGAGCAGGGCGTTCTCGAGCTTGCCGCGCGTCAGCGAGGCGAGCGCCGTCGCGCGGCTCACGCTCGAGCCGGAAGCCGGAACCATCGAGCCGACCGCACCGCGTGAGGCGTAGAGCTTCGGCGAAAAGACAGGGACGACGCGGACGGCTACCCGCGGCGCCGCAGCAGCGTTCGACGCCAACAGCAGCAGTCCCACGGCTACGATTCCGCTGAAACCTTTTGCCCTCAAGAAAGGCCGATTCTCAATGAAGCGCAAGTCATACGGTCGCGACGCTGGGCTCACGTTCCGGATGCTCTCCACGAGCTTCCTGCTCGGGCTGCTCTACGTCGTGTTCGGGGTCGTCTTGATCCAATACCTGAACTTCGGGCTCGTGCCGGTGCTCCTGATCGTGGTCGGGCTCGCTTTCTTCCAGTACTACACCTCCGACAAGCTCGCCCTGAGAGCCGCCGGGGCCAAGGTCGTGGAACGGGACGAGGCGCCCGAACTGCACGACCTCGTCGAGCGGCTCTGTGCAATGGCCGACCTGCCGAAGCCGAAGGTGGCGATCGTCGATACGGACGTTCCGAACGCCTTCGCGACGGGCCGGAGCCCGAAGCACGCCGCGGTCGCGGTCACGTCCGGTCTCTGGCGCCGGCTCGACAAGGAAGAGATCGAAAGCGTCCTCGCCCACGAGCTCTCGCACGTCGCAAACCGCGACGTGCTCGTAATGACCGTCGCCAGCTTCTTCGCGATGCTCGCGGCGCTGCTGACCCGCTTCGGTCTCTACGCCGGCATGTTCGGCGGCTTCGGCGGCGGGAACCGCAACAACAACAGCAACAACACACCCGTCTGGCTGATCGTCCTCGCGGTCTCGATCCTGACCTACGTGATCAGCTTCATTCTGATCCGAACGATCTCGCGCTATCGGGAATACGCGGCCGATCGCGGCTCGGCACTGATCACGGGCGCGCCCGAGAATCTGATGAGCGCGCTCCAGAAGATCTCGAGCCAGATCACCATGATCCCCGACCGCGACCTCCGCGAAGTGGCCGGGATGAACGCGTTCTTCATCATCCCGACGAGCATCAAGCACCGGACTGCCGAGCTGTTCATGGATCACCCGCCGCTCGAGAAGCGCCTCGCCGCGCTGGAGAAGATCGCCCGCGAGATGGGCAGGCCGGTCGCCTAGCGCCAGCAGCGAGTGGGTCTGGCCGACATCCTCCTCGGGCGCAAGAAGCTCAAGGGTCCAGCGCAGGATCGCCTGTTCGCGCTTTCGACCGCGCGGGTGACGCTGGACACCGAGCTCGGATTGAAGACCGCTGGCTCGGGCGGAATCGTCTTCAAGCCGCTCTCGGCGGGCGAGTTCGTCCGGGCCGAGAACGACCTGCAGCAGGTGCTCGATGCCGTCGCGGGGGAGTCGGGGTCGCGGCTCGAGCGCAAGTCGGACGACTTCGGCTACGAGTGGATCGTCGTCCGTGACGCCGATCTCGAGGACCAGGTGACGACCGTGCACGCGGTCGCCCAGGGCCTGCAGGAGGCTGGTTTCGGTGAGCAGCTGCTCGCGGCGGCGTTCAAGTTCGAGCCGAAGTTCGGGGACCGCAAAGTCGTCTACTGGGTCTACGGCTACAAGCAGGGCGCGTTCTGGCCGTTCGTCCCGACGGGCGAGAAGGACCGCGACAACGCCGAGGAGCTCGAGCTGAAGGCGAAGCTCGACAACGAGCTTCCGATCGAGCCGGACCTGTCCCGCTGGTTCGGCCTGTTCAACGCGCCGCTCTAGTTCTCGTTGCCGCGACGCTTTCTTCAAGGTTCACGCGCACGCGAGACGCGGGGCTTCCCCCGCTCAACCCGTTCTCGAGCCTAACGGTGAAGTTCGTACGCGTGGTGCGCGAAAGCGCACCAAAAACGCTACTTCTCGATCTCCTTATGTCCGGCCGGGGCGCCGGAACCGACTTCCTTCTTCAGCTTCGCGAGCTCGTCTTCGACTTGCGATTCCGAGGCCATCTGTGCCAGCTCGCGGTCGAGCGGCGTTTGGTCGGAGGTGAAATCCTCGAGCGCGCCGGACGCCGTCAGCTCGTCGATCGCATCCGCGCGAGACTGCATCTCCTCCGTCTTGTCGCGTGCGCGCTGAATGGCCGCGCCGGTGTCGGCCATCTGGTCGCCGATCCCGGTCGCAGCCTCGCCGATCCGAACCTGAGCCTCGGCGGCCGAGTACTGCGCCTTGATCACTTCCTTTTCGGAGCGGAAGGCCTCGACCCGCGTCGAGAGCTGTTGCTCACTCGCGACGAGTTTCTCCTGCTGCGCCTCGAGCTGCTGGATCTGCCCGTCGAGCCCCTGAAGCTGCTGCTGAACCCCAGACTTGCGCTCGAGTGCCTGGCGGGCGAGATCCTCGCGCCCCTGCCCAAGCGCCTGGCGCGCCTGCGTGTCGAGCTTGACGACGTTCTGCTCGAGGGTCTGCGTTTGCAGCTGGAGGCGCTTCTTGGCCGTGACTACGTCGGCGACGCCCCGCTTCACGTTCTGGAGCAACTCTAGTTGCCGCTCGTACGAGTAGTCGAGGGTCTCGGAGGGCTTTTCTGCCCGGTTGAGCAGCTTCGAGTACTTCGCCTTGATGATCGTCATCGTCCGTTGCATCAGCCCGGCCATTTGGCCCTCCTAGTTGCGATTTCCGGGGTAGCGTACCCGCGGTGATCGTCGAGAGGAGCATGCATCCCGCCTGGCTTTCGAACGCCTATCTGGTCGCGGACCGAGAGGGCGGGACGGGCGTCTTCGTGGATTCCGGCGCGCCGCTCGAGCCGCTGCACGAGGCCGTCGAGCGGTTCGGCCTCACGGTCACTCACCTGCTGACAACGCATGCCGACGCAGATCACATCGCCGGCGACGGCGAGCTGCGCGAGCGCTACGGGCTCGAGATCGTCAAGGGCCCGCTTGAAACCGGCGGCCTCAGCTTCGACGCCCTGGCGACGCCCGGCCACAAGGACGATCACCTCACCTTTGTCTGCAACGGCGAGGCGGCTTTCACCGGCGACGTGCTCTTCAAGGATGCAGTCGGTGGAGGAAACTTCGCGCAGATCCGCGATTCGGTCATGGATGTGCTGATGAAGCTCCCACCGGAGACGCGCGTCCTGCCCGGTCACATCGACGAGACCACGATCGGGCGTGAGTGGGAGCAGAACCCGTTCGTCCGGGTCTGGCGCGGGGAGGAGCCGGAGGGAACCGAGCGCGTCCGTTTCGGCGGGCGGGACGCGACGCTGATCGTCTGGTCGCCCGACTACGACGGCAAGGGGAAAGCCTGGGTCCGCTTCGACGGGGGCGAGGACGCGATCGTCGGCGGCTCACGCGTGGAACGCGGCTAGAGTCCGCCGGTGGACATCGTCCCGGAGCCGATCGAGCGCTACGCCGAGGAGCACACGACGCCGCCGGAGACGCTGCTCGCCGAGCTGGCGCAGGAAACGCGAGAGACGCTCGAGTCGCCGCAGATGCTCACGGGGACGGTCGAGGGTCGTTTTCTCGAGCTGCTCGTCTACGCAAGCGGGGCCAAGCGCGTGCTCGAGCTCGGCACCTATAGCGGCTACTCGTCGCTGTCGATGGCGACGGGCCTACCGCCCGGCGGGCGAATCGACACGTGTGAGCTCGACGAGGACCGCGCCGCTGTCGCCAGCCGCTACATCGAGCAGAGCGCTTACGCCGACCGCATCCAGATCCACCTCGGCCCGGCGCTCGAGACGATCGGCCGGCTCGGGGGCGAATTCGACTTCGTCTTCATCGACGCCGACAAGCCGAACTACGTCAACTACTACGAAGCTGTGCTGCCGCGCCTGAGCGAACGCGGCTTCATCGCCGCCGACAACACTCTCTGGAGCGGCCGCGTCCTCGACGAGAGCGATGACGAAGGCACCCGGGCGATCAAGGCCTTCAACGAGCACGTCAAATCCGACGCGAGGGTGACGTCCGTAATGCTGACGGTGCGAGACGGCGTCACGCTCATCCGTCCGAAGGAAGGAGGCTAATGGCGGTCAAGCTCCATCGTTGCCCCAACATCTGGGTCAAGCTCCCGGGCCACCCGTGCTGGAAGGTGCAGAAGGCCCTCGACGAGCAGGGCATCGACTACGAGATCGTCAAGGAAGAGTGGAGGGGCGATCGCACCAACACGATTGAGCACACCGGCCAGAAGAAGTACCCGTGGATCGAGTTCGAGAACGGCTCCATCTACCGCGAGGAGTCGAAGGACATGGCCGAGACGATCCGCGCCGGCCGCCTGAACGAGAAGCGCGGCACCGGCTCGGCGGCCCCGGCCTCTCCGTAGACGCGGCTAGACTTCGCGCCGCGCGGGGCTATAGCTCAGTTGGGAGAGCGCCTGGATCGCACCCAGGAGGTCGCCGGTTCGAGTCCGGCTAGCTCCATGAAAACCGCCGCAAAACGGCGGTTTTTCTTTTGTCAGTGCGCGAATGGTGAACATCCAGGCGCTCGGTCCTCGGATGTAC
>Ga0137372_10003030_pt1 | contig 16340 bp, 22 predicted proteins | sample SagtaG_6_FD_104911 | JGI IMG/M metagenome (GOLD analysis project Ga0137372, IMG submission 104911) | Vadose zone soil microbial communities from Sagehorn Ranch, Mendocino, California, USA - Sage1_R_60_16 metaG | ecosystem: Environmental > Terrestrial > Soil > Vadose zone | place: USA...
CTCATGGAGATCGCCGAGCTGCCGAACGTCACGCTCCAAGTGCTTGCGTTCGATGCCGGGGCGCATGCCGCCATGGATGGGTCGTTCACCCTCATCCGCTTCGCGGATCAGGCGGCGCCAGACGTGATCTACATGGAGAACGCCACCAGCGCGCTGTATCTGGAGCGCGAGGCCGAGGTGGCGCGGTTTACGCTCATCCTCGACCACGTTCGCGCCCGGGCGTGGGACCCGGATCGCTCGCTGCACGCGATCGCGGAGGCGGCTGAGGGTCTGTCGTGACCTCCGGCGTGAGGCACGAGGAGAGGAGGCGCGGGGTGTCTGATGCGGAGCTGCCTTGCGCCCGGTGGCGCAAGAGCAGCTACAGCGGCAACAACGGCGGCTGCGTGGAGGTGGCCTTCCTCCCTGACGGCCTGGTGGCCGTCAGGGACACCAAGGATCACGGGCAGGGGCCGGCATTGATCTTCCTGGCGCATGAGTGGGAGGCGTTCGTGCGGGGGGTCGTGGAGGGGGAGTTTGGGATGGGGTGAGGGTCGACGGTGGGTCGGGTCGGAGGGGCCGGGACCACCTGAGCATGGATCACCCCCATGCTGGTGGCGGTGGGAGTGAGGCGGGGGCGTGCGGCTTCAAGACCGCCAAGCTCGGAAGTACGTAAGAGACTGTTCTCTGTAGGTATCAACGTGAGGGAATACTGTTCTCAGTTCCTGGAGGGTTTTCTCATAAGGTACCGCTATATGTTGCTTGTCGGGTGGGGTGTCCTCTGGCAGTGGAGTAATAACAACGAAAGTTCCCTGTGGAGCCAGAAGCTCGTTGACCCGTTTCAGGAATGCAGGCTTATCCTTGATGAACGCGTAGACGAGCTTGCACGTAATGAGGCCGTACGGGGCGTCGGGTAGGTCACTCAGTTCATCCCGCTCGATGTCGAAGAGGACGTAGCTAAGTTTCTCGCTCGGTGCAGTAGTGAGTGATCGAGCTATTCGGATGGCGTTTTCTGAGGCGTCGATACCTACGGCCCGATAGCCGCGATGATACAACTCACGCGTCAGCTGGCCGGTACCGCAGCCAATATCTAAACAATTCAAAGGAGCCCCGGAGGGAAGCCCTTCAAGTGCTCTGCTCAACGAAGCTGAGCTGATAAGGGAAAAGTCAACGCCCTTCTGATATATCTCGTCCCAATAATTGGTTGTTCTCTGTTGCATGGAAGATCTTTAGTTGTGTTATGTGTTGCACCCCCGCGACCAGGATCAGCCGCGGGGGTACTCGGATCAGCCGCAGGCGTCAGAACCCGAGCTGCAGCCATCGCCACAGCACAGGTTGCCGACCCACAGGCCCTCGTCGACGAAGATCCCCTGCTTGCGCATGGCGCTGACGGTGCGAGCAAACATCTCCTCGCCGCTCCCGTAGTCGACGCCGGGAACGTCGCAGGGGCTGTGGTGGATGAACCGACCGCCGACCTTGTCGCAGAACTCCGCGTACTCGCGGGTGTACAGCAGGAAGGTGTGCCACCCGATGTCGACGAGCGGGGCCATCCCGTAGAACTGCTCCTGGTTGGAGTTCAGCAGCAGGTAGCTGAGCGCCTGGTCCAGGATCCGCCTGGCCCAGTTCTGCTGCGCCGTCTCGGACTCGTTCCCGAAGTAGCCCTGGAATTCCAGGCTCTTGGTGATCCTCGTCTCCAGCCGCGCCTGCAGCTGCTCGCTGATGAGGCCCTTGTTGACCAGCTCGACGCCGGCCCGGACCTCGGAGATGGTTGCGGTCATTTCCGCTAGCTCCTTCTCTCGACATCATCCCAGCAGTCGCCGGAACTATCGGATATTTATGAGCCATCTCGTCTGATTAGTCAATAGCAATCTCTGGCCGAGGTGATCAACGAAATCGCTTCGTGGCGTTGCCCTCGCCAATGTGTCGTCCTCATTATCCCAGCGCGAAGGCCAAACTACCGGCCCTCAACCGAGAATACTCTTCAGCTTCTCCTCAGCCCAGCCGAACCGCTGACAGCGCGTGATGTGGTCGAAGACTGGCTGTCGAGCCGGCATCTCGCGCAGCATGCAGAGCACGAAGAGCCAGTAGGCTGCCTCGGCGGTGAAGTACATCTCGCCGCTGCTTTGGTGCGCCGGACGGCCCTTGTGATGGGCAATGTTGTCGCGTTCATCTCTGGCACGGCGGCGCCACACGGCGACATCACCGACGAGTTGCTCGAAGGGCGGACCGGCCAGCTCCGTCAGGTCACGGAGACGGGCCTGCAGGCTCAGGTCGTTCATCCCAGTGCGCACCCGATGGAAGCCCTCCAGGGCGGCCATCCGGTCAAGGAGCCGGTCTTCGACAAACATCCGGCGTTCGTAGCTGGTGCTCATGGCAGCGCCGAGCATGGAGCGGTACTTGGCGGCGACATTCAACCAGGTGGCGACGGCGTCCATGCCGCCGAGCTCGGCGAAGGTGAAGAGCATGTGGTAGTCGTTGGGTGGATCATCGCGTTCGCTGGGTTGAGCTTTCCACTGGGCAAGGTACTCGACCGGTTCGGGCATGGTCTGTCCATCGGGCATCTCGTGCTGGAAGTCTGGGTGCCATAGCAGGAACCGCTCGAACGTTGCGGGTCGATCGGTGCCGATGGAGACGAGATCCTGCAGGTCGCTGGCCAGGTCGATGACATCGGCAAGGGGCAGCATGTCGTTGAACTCGACGTGGAACCAAGCATCCTGGGTCAAGGTCCGGCTGGTGATGCCATCGCCAGTCAGGCCGCGTCCCTGCTCAAGCCGGAGGTTGCCCTGGGGAATCGAGACAGTCAGCGGCTGGATGGGATCGGAGGTAATCGCCCACCTGCTGTGTCGCTGGGCCCGGTCATCAGATTGGATAGCGTTGCCATAGCCTGCTGACTGCACCCAATGAGTCAGGTTGGCAAGCTGGATCGAGAGCTGGTCGGCGGTGATTGGTTCGTCTTTGCCGTAGGTGGCACTGACGACCAGTCGTTGCACACGGAGCACTTGCTTGCCCTGAGAGTGGTCACCGAAGGTCTGGAAGCAGTCCTCAAGGGTGTAGACGTTGCCTGGGGTCTGGCCGATGATGCGAGACTGCTCAGTGTCGGGTTCAGGTAGCTCACCGATGAGCGTGAGCGTGCCGCCTTCTGCCGTGCTGAAGGTGAGGAAGCCGGGGACGTGCTGCCCAGGGTGGTCGGGGAGGTAGAAGTGGCCTTGGAGATCGAGGGTGGGCACGGATGGGAGGGTACATCACTCCCGCGGACTGCCACCGCTCGACTATCCGGAGAAATGCAAAACGCCCCGCGACAGTAACTCGCCGTGGGGCGGTTTGCGTTACTGTGCGGGGCAGATATACTGAACTCAGGTATGGATGATCGGCAGACGTCGGCCACTGCCGCTTTCTCCGAGTCGCGCATACACCTCGCCAGGTCTGGTGATGGTAAGGGATTTGACCGGGAAGATAGCAAGACCAGCGTCAAAGCCGGCTCTGTGCGCGGCTCGAACGAGTAGCTCGTCCGGCTCCCAGTCATTGTGGATAGTGCAATGGTGCTCATCCACGATGAGCTCCAGCTCGATCGCCTCGGCGAGATAACGCTCGAAGGCGCGAATACGTACCTCAGTCAGATCAGCATCGCGACGTTCGGCGGCGCGGAGCGCCTCGAAGACCGAGGCGTCCTTAATCGCTTTCCTAATCTTTTGGATGCCGCCGGAGCGAATTGCTGCCGTGACTCGTGGGTCCCTGCCACTAGACGGCTTCCGCAGATGATCGGCCCACCACCTCGCGGTAGTGATGGCTTCGGGGCGGGGCTGCCTCTTGGGTACTCCGTGCCCAGGCTCCTTGTTCGATGGCATTATCAGTTCGCCTCCCTCATTTCTCGGATCGGGCGCGCTATTAGCTAGGCCGAAGAGCTAGCTAATAGGGCGCCGTACCCGGGAGGGAGGCTCGCGAGAGGTTCCTACTCGTCCGAGGGAGTCGAGTACTATTAATGCACAAACATTCACATCAGTCAACGGCTGATAGGAGGTGCGTCAGCAGCCTGGTTGTTCCGGCTATTGAGGGTCCTGGTCCAGGGTGGCCTTCGCTATTCGCAGAAGCATCAGGATTATCCGGTCGCGTTCGTCGCTACTATTACAGAACAAGAGCAGCAACCATTCGGCCTTTCTCCGGAAGCGAATATCTAGGCTCTCATCCACCGCCTGCACTTCCTTCTCCAGAATTAGCCAGACCTGGCCGAAGGAAACAAAGGAAAGGAACCAGTCACGCGCCTCGTCGAAATACGCCTCCACACCTCCACCGGATTCTATTCTGACGAGAAATCGCATCGCTTTGTCAAGCTCGGGTAGGCTCCACTCGAAGAGGTCATTGGAGCCTTGCGATTGGTCGGCGTCGAACAACAGTTGAGGACGCCATCGCCTCTGAATATGCTGACCGATTGAACGCAAGAGCTCCAGGCCGCAGGACGTGATCCGGTCATGCAGGAGTTCCCGCAGTATCGCATGGGTCAGGGCGTGCATGGACGCCCTCCGGTCGTCGCGTTCGATTAGAGCGTATGATCCGAGCGTATCTAACGCTGACTGCGCGATGCGGCAAGCGGTATTCCGGTCAACTTTAGAGAATCAGCCAGATATTGCTCAACTAGCGCAACTCCCCCGCGCCCAAACCCCACCAACCAGCAGCACCGGCGGCACAGCCGCCAGCGCCCCCCGCTACCCCGCCATCAGCCCATCGGTACGAGAACCCTCGCTACAACTAGTGCCTGAAGGGCCTCGGGGACGAGTTGGTCGACGAGCACACCATCATCTTCGACATTGTCAATGAGTACGACACAGGAGGCTTGACTGGCCTGGGCCAATAGCTTCCTGAACTCCAGTTTTAGGGCGACGTTACTTAGGCTTGCGGCGGGCACATCGCGATCCATGAGCGCCTCGTAAATCCCCATCAGGAGACGTTGCTCATCCTCGGCCTGGAGTAGCATTCGGTCCGTCGATCGATACAGGAGGTGCCTAGCGAGCCGTGACTTACCAGTCCCGCCCTCTCCGTATAAGATAATGAGCCGCCCAGACTGGGTCGCTTTCAGAAACTGCTCCTCAGGAGCATCCCGGCGGATGTATGGCCTATCCCAGTCTGTGGTCCTCTCTTCGGCTGAGGCCGCTGCGGCCACTGCCTCCCGTTCCACACGCTCAATCTCACGCGCGACCCAGGCAATTACTCCGCGCTCGTATTCGGCATTCTTGCGATATCGTTCAAAGCTTATGGCGAGAGCGTCCGCCGCCCGCTCGCGCCTTGCCTTGGACGACATGCCCCCAGATGACTCGTGAACTTGGAACTCCCAACGTGCCGCTTCGCGATAGTTCTTGTCCTCAATTCCCTCTATTGCTGCGCGGACAAGCCGCCTGACCGCCTTGTAGTCGCTGTCGGTTTGACCCCGCAGCTTGCCGGCCTTGTCCAGGATCAGTCCGAGTCCCTTGACGGCTCGGCTCCTAAGGCCAAGGACGCCGACATCTCTGAGCGTGATGAGCTGCCGAACCAGCGGTGGTACGCCCGGATCGTCGTACCACGGCATCTCGACCTCGCCCTTCGTCACGCCGACATCGTGCCAGAAAGGTCGACCGGGCCTGACCGGGGAATGACCGGGTTTCCGACCGATCTCGCCTGCCACCTTCGAACTAGCCGCCCTCCTGGCGGCACTGACCGAGAAGAAGGAGCATCCATGGGCGAGATCATGCAATCCAAAGGCGGTCTGACCGGAATGGATGGCGGCGGCCTGTCCCCCCGCCTGACACGCGAAGTCGGGCGGGCGGTGGACAGGGTGTCAGCCCGAGCCGTTGTCCGGGCCGCAGAAGCGCAAGGCGACGCCTATGTGGCCCACACCCGCGTGGAAGCCGCGGCCTTCGTAGCGCACACCGGCATGACTCGGGTGGCGGACCTGTCAGCCGAGGAGGCGCGGCTGATCCAGCAGGCCCCGTTGGCGGACGATCGGCTCAAGGCGATCGTCGACACCTACGCCGGCGTGGTGGCTCATGAGGTGGCGAAGCTGGGGTACCCGCGGTGACCCCCCTCCTGGTGCCCTGGTCGCTGGTCGTCCTGCTGACGTCCGGTGCTGCCCTCCCCCTCGGGTGGTGGCTGGGAAGCCGGCGCCGGTCGGAGCGTGAGGCAGCGCTGGCCGAGCAGGTGGCCTCGCTGCAGAAGCAGCGGGGCGCCCTGACCGATCAGTACCGGGCGATCGTGCACAACTTCGCCCAGGCGGCCACCAACGTCATCCGCCAGCAGCACCGGCGGCAGCCGTGATGAGCCTGCTCGGCTTCATGGCCCTCGTGGCCCTGATCGTCGGCCTCGTGGAGCTCGCCATCTGGAGCTTCTCCGAGGAAGGCCGGCAGCTGACACCCGGCGAACGGCGGGCCCGAGTCGAGCTGGAAGCCCTGCGGGCCATGTGCCGCATCAACGCCGCCTACTGGCAGGCTCGCCAGCAGATGCGGGCCCAGGCCCGACGCCTGCGCAGTGATGGAGAGGGCGACGGTCAGCCATGACCGCGTCTACGCCGGTACGGCGTCGTTACCGACAGCTGATGCGCGACTGGCGGCGGCTGGGCCGTATGGCCGAGCAGTACCAAGCGAGGCAGCGCAAGCGGCTGCTGGAGGAGCTGCGGGCGCTGGATCTCGAAGCACGTGGCAGGGACGAGGAATGAGGGACCCCGACGCCTTCCAGCGAGGGCTGAGGCAGGCCTTCATGGCGGTCATGGCGCTGGTCGGGGCTGCAGTGGCGGGACAGGTGGCTTCCCTGCTGCTTGTCTCACTCCTGCCCAGCCTGGGCATGATCGCCTTCCTGCTCGTCATCTACCTGAGTGTGTTCGGGAAGTGGCGGCGGTAGGACCGCCGCCATGGCCCGCTCACCCGTCGCGGTTGTCCGATCGCGATGCAGCAAGACTCTCCAGGAAGGAGCAGCTATGGCCAAAGGTGGTAAGTGCCCACAGTGCGGCTACTACCTGTTAGTTCGTGACGAGAAGGAGGAAGAGAAGGGAACGACGGTCTGGTACGAGTGTGCCGACCGGACATGCAACTACGCGGTCAAGGTGTTCGTGGCGAAGGAGAAGGGGCGGTAGCCGCCTCGCGCTGTTGAACCGACCGTGCAAACCACGCGGTCTGACGATCGACCCGTGAGAATAGTGGCGGTCGTTATGGCATGGGCCTGCGATGCTTGCAGGCCCATGCCATGACTCAGCCGCGATGCTGTAGATATCTCCACGGCAATCATTGAGTCCACCGCCAGCCATCTGTAGCGAGCCGGAGCTGTAATTTCTACGGCTTGACGGTGACGCTCGAGGCTGCAATAGCTCGAAGCACACAGCCAAACAGGCGAAAGGAGGTGCCATGCCAGGACAAGGGAAGTTCCGCATTATGGGCGAGAAGCGAGCCACGCTCGACGTCAAGCGCTTCGCCGAGGCCCTCATCGCCCTGGCTAGCCACCGTCTTTCCACGGATGAGTGCGCCGTCCCCGGCGTAAATGAGATCGGCGAGGCGAGCGAGACGGAGGCGACGGGATGATGCTCGCCTTGCTTATGTTCGGTGGTGGCCTGAGCATTCTTGGTCTCATCCTCGGTATCCGCTGGGTGGCGGCCGAGGCCTGGCGCAAGCAGCTGGTGGCTTATCAGCTGCGGCCATCGCGCGGGCTGAGCGCCGACGACGTGAGCACGTGGCTCGGCATGGTGGCCGCGGCCACCAGACGCCATCCAATCGGTTTTGAACTGCTGGCGACCCACAAGGGCATCACCTACTACCTGCTCATTCCAGTCTCGCAGCAGGTCGCCATCCTGGCCCAGCTCCGCTCGGCCTTGCCGGGTGTGCGTATCGAGGAAGCACCGGACTATCTGAGCATCCAGCCGGCCATCCGCCTGGCCAGCGAGCTGCGGCTGAGCACCCGGATTCGGCCCCTGGCTCACGCCCGAGCCGAAGCCGCTGTTACGGCCCTGCTCTCTGGGCTGCATCCCTTTGCCCGCGGTGAAGTGGTGCGACTGCAGTGGCTGGTCTCCGGGGTGCGCGCCGCGCTGCCGGACAAGGCGGATTCCAGCGATGTGGCACGCGCCACCCGCCACAAGCACGCTTCGCCAGTCTTCAACGCCCTGGGTCGCATCGCCATCAGTGCCCCGAGCCAGGCCCGAGCTATCAGCTTGCTCGGCCGGGTGGTCAACGCCTACCGGGTGCTGGATGAGCCCGGCGTCTCGGTGCTGCGCCGACTGTTGCCCAGCTCCGTGATCGCTGCCCGAATCTATGCCCGAGCCCTGCCGCTGACCGTCTGGCCAATGCGCTTGAACACGGCCGAGGCTGTCGGCCTGCTCGGGCTGCCGATCGGCGAGGTCAACCTGCCAGGCCTGGAGCTGAGCCGCTCCCGGCAGATTGCCCCGACGCCAAGTACGCCTCGTCGGGGCACGGTGCTGGCAATGAGCAACTACCCCGGCATGCAGGAGCGAGCGCTGGCCCTCAAGGCGGACGATCGGCTGCGGCATCTGCACCTCATCGGCCCGACTGGCGTGGGCAAGTCCTGGCTGATCGCCAACCTGGCCCTTCAGGATCTGGCCCGTGGTACCGGCCTGGTGCTGATCGACCCCAAGGCCGACTTGGTAGCCGACGTCCTGGCCCGGCTGCCCGAGGAGCGCACCGACGATGTCATCGTCCTCGATCCGGCGGCCACCGACACGCCGATCGGCTTCAACGTCCTGCAGGTCGGCCGAAGCGAGCACGAGCGCGAACTAGTTGTCGACCATGTCGTGCATGTCTGCGCCGAGCTCTGGCGCTCCTCCTGGGGGCCGCGTACCAGTGACGTGCTGCGCAGCGCCCTACTGACGCTGACCCACACCACGGCCCCGGACGGCTCGGCCTTCACCTTGTGCGAGGTGCCGGAGCTGCTGCTGAATCCCTCGTTCCGGCGCTTCGTGATCGGGCAGCCGACGGTGCCGGAGGCAGTGCGATCCTTCTGGTTCGGTTACTACGAACAGCTCAGCGACGCCGAACGGGCCCAGGTCATCGGCCCCAGCCTCAACAAGCTGCGAGCCCTGACCACCCGCACCGCGCTGCGCCTGATGCTCGGCCAGAGCAGCGGCGTCGATCTCGGCGAGGTCTTCCGCTCCAAGCGGGTGGTGCTGATCTCACTGAACAAAGCCATGGTCGGCACCGAGACGGCCCATCTGCTCGGTTCGCTGCTGATGGCCTCGCTGTGGCAGACCACCCTCTCCCGCGCCGCCGTGCCGGCAGCGAAGCGCCGCCCGGTCTTCGCTTACCTCGACGAGTTCCAGGACGTGCTGCGGCTGGCCAGCGAGCTGACCGACATGCTCGATCAAGCCCGCGGCCTGGGCCTCGGCCTGACCCTGGCCCATCAGTACCTTGATCAACTGCCCAAGCCCGTCCAAGCCGCGGTGCTCGGCACCGTCCGCTCGCAGCTGGCCTTCCAGTGTGGCTACGACGACGCCCGCGGCCTGGAGAAGCGCTTCGCCCCGCAGCTCAGCGCCGCCGACCTGATGGGCCTCGATACGTACGAGGTTGCCATCCGGCCGTGTGTCGACGGGCAGACCCGCAGCCCGGTGACCGGCAAGACCCTGCCTCTCCCAGAGGCCGGCCGCGACCCCGAGGAGCTGGCCCGGGTCAGCCGGGAGCGCTACGGCCGGCCGCGTGCCGAGGTTGAAGCCGGGCTCCGAGCCCGGGTCGACGTTGGCGCCGCTGGCAGCGGTCCACGCATCGGCCGGACGCGGCGAGGAGCCTCGTCATGAGCCGGCAGCTGGTCGGGGCGAGTGTTGGTTTCGGTGTTGGCATCGCTCGGCACCTCGTCTCCCGTACGCCGAGGTCAGACCGGCCGGTCCGGCGTCCAGCGCCAACGAAAGACCTCGTCGTGACGAAGGACGAGGTATGAGTGCTCGCCACGCTGGCCGAACGCCGGCGCCCGGCGGTCGTCGGGTCCGCCCGGCGTTGGTCGTGGCCCTGGCCGAGACGCTGACCGAGCGCGAGTGGCAGGTCATGGAGATGGTCAACCGGCTGCGCCTGGTCACCGGCCTCCAGCTGGAACGGGTGATCTTCGCCGACCTCACTGGCAAGAGCCGCTCGGTTGTGCGCTGGCGGGTGCTCAAGCGGCTGGTCGATTGCCGCGTGCTGGCACCACTGGCTCGTCGCGTCGGTGGCAGCCTGCGCGGCTCAGCGCAGCTGGCCTACGCCCTTGACGTCGTCGGCGAACGGCTGCTGCGGCTGCGTCGCAACCTGCGGCAGGACGAGGAGCGGGTGCGTCGGGCGGCCGTGCCTGGTGAGCGTTTCGTACGGCACACCCTGGCCGTCTCGGAGCTGTACGTCGCGCTCGCCGAGCAGGCCCGCATGGGTGACCTCCGCGTGGACGACTTCCGAGCGGAGCCGGCCGCTTGGTGGCCCAACGGCGTCGGCGGCTGGATGAAGCCCGACGCCTACGTGTCCCTCTCCACCGAGGAGGTGACCGACCACTGGTGGGTGGAGGTCGACCTGGCAACCGAGGCAGTGCCGACGCTGCGTGGCAAGTTCCTGGCCTACGTCGACTTCGCCAACCAGGGACAGCTTGGTCCGGCCGACATCGTGCCGCGCGTGCTGGTGACTGTACCCAGCGAGGGCCGGCAGGAGGTCATCAGGCAGGTGGTCTCGAGCTTGCCCGCACCGGCTGAGGAGCTGTTCCGCGTCGTGCTGCAGGCGGACAGCGCAGCCACGCTCACCATGACGCTCCTGGCACCGGACCAACGATGAGGCCGGAAGCACCGGCAGGAGGGCTACTGCCTCAGGGAGGTGCCTACCAAGGCAGTGTGGAATCAGGGTGTTGTGAATTCTACGGTTTACAAACAACAATCAACATCTCACAATGCATTACTAGATAAGCGGAGGAACCTGTCACGTCATGAAGCAACCTGAAAACAAACAGCAGCCGAGCCCCATGCCAGTGAGCCTCGGCCAATATATCCGGCAGGCACGGGAGGCACGGGGTATATCTTTGCGCCGACTTGCTGAGGAGGTGCACATGCATCATGGATACATCTCCCGGCTTGAGGCAGACGACTACCACCAGCCCTCGCCTGAGAAGCTGCAACGTATTGCCGCCATTCTTGAACTTAACTATGACGATCTGTTTGCCATTGCTGGCTATCATGCCCCGGAAGGTCTGCCAAGCTTCGTGCCGTACTTACGAGCCAAGTACCAGATGACCGATCTCGACGCTCGGCAGCTGGACGGGTACTTCAGGCGCTATCAGCGGCAGCATGGCATTGTGGAACGGGAATCGCCACGGGCGGCTGAGCCTGATGACCACATTGACAAGAAACTAGCCAAAGACATCAAAGCAACACTCAGAGACATGTCGTAACGGAGCCGTCGCATCAGTCCGCCCGTCTACGTTGTCTCCTACAACTAACGGGTGGACAGAAGGAGAGACACACATGCAAGCATCACGAGAAATTATTATCGACCTTGTCCGGGCCCTGATGCCAGTCGGCACCTTACACATGATGTCGCGGACATTAACCGGCACCGAGGCGCGGGTCGTGGCTGAACGACAAGCCGCTCGCCTGCTCAAGCTGCTGGGCATCGCCAAGCCGCCGGTCGAGATTGAACTGGCGCTGGAGCTGCCAGACATCGGCGTCGAGGTGGAGGCCGACATGCCCCTGTCGGCCCGCACCGACTGGGACCGGGACCGCCAGCAGTGGGTCGTCACTATGAACCAGGACGACAGCCTCTGGCGGTCGCGATCGACGCTCGGCCACGAGATCAAGCACATCCTGGATGATCCCTTCCGCGAGCTGCTCTACCCGGAGTGGCCGCGGGAGAGCCAGGCAACGCCGCCGATCCACGCCGAGCGCATCTGCGACTACTTCGCCGGCTGCGCTTTGGTGCCGAGGACCTGGCTGCTCCAGGCCTGGCAACACGGCACCCGCGACCGGATCGAGCTGGCCAGCCTGTTCAACGTCTCGGACGGGCTGGCTCAGGTGCGATTGAAGCAGGTCGGGCTGATACCTCGGGACACTGACGCCAACCTGGTGCACTACACCAGGCGCGGCTACCGGCACGGCTCACGGCTGGCCCAGCGAGTCGCTGGCCGCTTGGCCATCAGTCAGATGCGTACGCCGCAACTAACAACCTAAGCACGAAAGGAGACAGACCATGGAAGCACCGAAGAGCCTGACACCTGAAAGCGCGGCTGACAAAGAGAGGCGTGCCGTGCTCTTCATCCGTGTCAACCGACATGGGGTCGGGGACGATGCCGCAGCCGAAGCACAGGTTGAGCGGCAACGACAGCGAGGAAAGGACGTCGCGAGGCAGCTCGGCACGCTCATCGTGCGCGAGTACGTTGACCACGGCGGCGGGGTCAGTGTCGAGCAGCGACCAGCAATAGAAGCCATGCTCGATGATCTCACTGCGAAGCGTGACACAGACTACGTCATCGTTGACGACTTGGCGCGGCTCACACGCAGGGCAGACGACATGGTCGTGATTGAACGAGTAGTCGAGGACGCTGGGGCACGGCTGGTAATCGGCGAGGATGGCTTGCAAGGTCAGATGGTTCAGCCGCCGCATGGATTTGACGAAGCACCGCTTGCCTTGAGTCACAGGCTGAGGGAAGGAGGCGTGCTATGAAATTACGAACCAGCCCGCTAATTGCCCGGCCGACGGCCAGCCGTCCGGGCGGACGTATCACCGGCTACAGCAGAGCCGAGCCGACCACCGGGCAACCGGCGGCTGCTCATGACCTGCTCACGGTGGTGGAAGCATCTGCACAGCTACGTGTCAGCCGATGGACCCTCTACCAGCTGATCCATAGCCGACAACTTGAGACCATCAAGATCGGGCGGCGACGGCTCATACCGAGGTCGGCTGTGCAGGCGCTCATTGAGCGGCTGCGAGCCGAGGAGGCCGCGTAATGGCCGGCCGACATGCCAACGGCGAAGGCACTATCTACCGTCGCAGGGACGGGCGGTATGAAGGGGCGCTGTATGTACGCACGACCAGTGGTACGCGGAGGCGAATCCGAATGTATGGGAGGACCCGCGAGGAAGTACACAACAAACTGACATCGGCCAAGGTGCAAGCTGAGCGGGGTGTACCGATGCCAGATAAGGCGTGGAGGTTGGGAGATTATCTTGATTACTGGCTTGAGAACATCGTTACACCGAACCTCCGTCCGACGACGACAGCTCGGTACTCGGTCAACGTACGGCTCTACATAAAGCCAGCACTAGGTAAGTACCTCATCGTCCAACTCACGGTACCTATTGTGCAAGCATGTATCAATGGACATCTCGCAGACGGCCATTCAGTACGCAGCGCTCAGATCGTTCGGACTGTGTTGAGTTCTGCGCTAACACGTGCACAGCGAGAGGAGCTAGTCGCCCGCAACGTCGCCCGACTAGTAGAACTGCCGACATACGAACGTGCAGATGTCATACCGTGGACCGATGACGAGGTCAAGGCGTTCCTACGCGCTGCCCAGTCGGATCAACTCTTCGCCGCATTCTTACTTCTGACGCTGTACGGCCTAAGACGCGGCGAAGTGCTGGGGCTCAGGTGGCAAGATATCGACTTGGCATGCTGCATGATACGTGTACGTCAACAGGTGTTGCGAATCGGCGGTGTACTACAAACAGGGCCGGTCAAGACCAAGGCCGGTCGTCGCGACTTGCCACTGCTCAATCTAGCCGAACAAGCAATTACCGAGCAACAGAAACGACAAGTAGCGCAGCAGGCGCCATCCGACGACGGACTAGTCTTCACGACCAGCAGCGGTCGGCCGATCGACCCGGACAACTTTGCTCGTTCCTTCAGGCGACTATGTAGGGCTCATGGCCTCCGGCCGATCAAGCTGCATCACGTACGGCACACTATGGCGACGTTGCTTAAGAACAGAGGGGTGCCAGCGCGAGATGCCCAGCTGATCCTCGGCCATTCGAACCTGTCCACCACCCAAGAGATTTACCAACACGACAACTTTGAAAGCCGCCGTGCAGCACTCGGGCGGATCGAAGGGCTGTTTCGTGAGGCCGACAGCGGCACCCGTTGCCGTCAAAGATCGCCGTCAGGAGGCCGTATCGTTGAGAAGATTACGTCATCTATATCTGGTAGCAGCGACAGGGATCGAACCTGTGACCTGAGGCTTATGAGGTCGCCACCGCCCATCTCAGATGACCGCCTGACATCTGTAAAATCGCTCGCCCAACGTCGCACAAGGACGTGGTTCTTAGGCTGCGTTGCCGTCAAATCTAGCCGTCAGCCCGCCAGATCACATGTTGCCTCTGACTGGCGCGAGCGCGAGTTGCCGCAACGACACACACCAAGGACGGAGGAAACATCATGACCACGCCTACGTTGCCGCTGCCGAGAACATGCTTGACCCGCGCTCCTCCCTGATCATCCCTCCTTAGCCCAGACTCTTTTCTTTCCCAATCACAAAGGAGGCGGGATGACTCTCATCCCAATACCTCGTACCTTCCCATCTCACCGAAAGGTCCGCCGACGATGCAAATCTTCAGTGACGCACTCAAGGACATCGACCTCGACAACCTGCCGCTCGGCGTCAAGCTGGCGGTCAGCTACCTGCGAGTCTCCACCACGGCCCAGGCCGACACGGACTACAGCGCCGAGGGCTTCTCCATCCCGGCCCAACGGGACGCTAATCAGCGCACAGCCGATCGGCTGGGAGCGGTCATCATCGCCGAGTTCGTTGACAAGGGCGAGTCAGCTAAGACGACTGATCGACCTGACCTCCAAGCCATGCTGCGCTTCGTCCGCGAGGTTGGCAGCGTCAGCTACGTCATCGTCCACAAGGTCGACCGGCTGGCCCGGTCGCGTGAAGATGACGTGGTCATCAATCTGGCGATTCGCCAGGCCGGTGCCCAGCTGGTCTCGTCCACAGAGAACATCGACGAGACGCCCTCGGGCAAGCTGCTGCACGGCATCATGGCGACCATCGCCGAGTTCTACTCGTCCAACCTGGCAATGGAGGCGAAGAAAGGCATGCGCCAGAAGGCCAAGCTCGGCGGTACCCCCGGACTGGCGCCGCTTGGCTACCTCAACGTCCGGCAACGGATCGAGGGACGGGAGATCCGCACCGTGGTCATCGACCCGGAGCGCGCCCCGCTCATCCAGTGGATGTTCGAGGCCTACGCCAGCGGCGACTGGACCATGCGCCAGCTTGAGCGTGAGCTGGCTGGTCGCGGGCTCCGCATCCCAGCCACTCCCAAGCGGGCGGCTCGGGCAGTCAGCATCCAGCACATCGACAAGATGCTGACCAACCGCTACTACCTGGGCTATGTCAAGTTCGAGAACGTCTGGTACGAGGGCCGACACCCGGCGCTCATCGACCAAGCCATCTTCGACCAGGTCCAAGCCGTGCGTACTGCCCGAGCGCAAGCCCGGGAGAAGACCCAGAAGCATCCCCACTACCTGAAAGGTTCGATCTTCTGCGGCCGCTGCCGGTCGCGGCTGGGCGTCACCAACGCCACTAACCGCTGGGGCACGACCTATCCGTACTTCTACTGCCTTGGTCGCGCCAAGCACCGCCAGTGCAACCAGCCGGCGGTGCTGATCGCCGATGTCGAAGCCTCGGTGGCCGACTGGTGGTGGCGCGTGCAGCTCAGCGAGGCCCAGATCGGCGAGGTCCGTACCCAGGTCATCGGCGAACTGCAACGACAGCAGGCCCACAACGCACGAGAGCTAGACCAGCAGCGTCGCCGGATGCGAGAGCTGGAGAACCAACGGCTCAAGCTGTTGGAAGCCCGCTATGCCGATGCCGTACCTCTCGACCTGTTCAAGCAGGAGCAGGAGCGCATCACGAAGGAGCTAGCTGGTGCCAAGCAGGCCATCATCCGCTGCCAAGTCGAGATCGACACGATCATGCAGGCAGTCGAGGAGGCGCTGCTGCTGTGCGCTGATGCTCATCGGCTCTACCTCAGCGCGCCACCCGAGGTGCGACGGCAACTGAACCAGGCTGTCTTCGCCCGCTTCTGGATCATCGAGGACCAAGTCCGTGGCGCAGATCTCACCACCACCTTCGCCCAACTGCTCGATCCTGATCTGGCCGACCGGCTCACCACTCAGCCTGACGGCAGCGTGGGCGACACGATCGGCGAGGGTCCGGACGGTCCGACTGGCGGCTGGCCTACTGACGGACGGGAGAGGCACCAAAGCCGTGCACCGAGCCGGACTCGGCGCGCCCGGCTACGAGAGATCGACAACGGCAAACGCCCTGGTAGCGACGCTGTCCAGCGCCCCCACGGCCTCCTGCCGTGGGAAGCGCCGAACCCCGGTCCGTTCTCATCGGAGCAGGGTTCGAACATCCCTACTCTGGTGGAGCTGAGGGGATTCGAACCCCTGACCCCCTCGATGCGA